>Ga0315543_1002285_pt1 | contig 18865 bp, 19 predicted proteins | sample SalMarSW160210MG_2_FD_203098 | JGI IMG/M metagenome (GOLD analysis project Ga0315543, IMG submission 203098) | Salt marsh sediment microbial communities from the Plum Island Ecosystem LTER, Massachusetts, United States - Salt Marsh Sediment SW1601-210 ...
GGAGCTCGCGCTGCCGAGTACATAAAGCGCTATCTGAAAGGGGAGCAACTGCCCGGGAAGCCTCTCGTGCAACCTCTGCCCGTAATCGACAAGAAAGAAGTACTCCAGAGGCAGAAGGAGTACCGAAAGCTCTCCCCGTCTGAGAGGAAGGTGCTTCCTCCGGAGGAACGTGTGCACAATTTTCGCGAGGTGGAGCTGCCGTTAACCGAAGAAGAAGCCCGCTACAGTGCCGGCAGGTGCCTCGACTGCGGTGGTTGCTCGGAGTGCGGCCAGTGCGTTATCGCTTGCCCGGCCGATGCTATCGACATGAGCATGCGCAACGAGAACCAGAAGCTGGAAGTGGGATCGGTAGTGATCTCGACCGGCTTCGAGCTTTTCGACCCAAGCCGTAAGGTCCAATACGGATACGGCCGTTTCCCGAACGTGATTACTGCCATGCAGATGGACCGACTCCTTGCACCGACCCGGCCATACAATACTGTCCTCAGACCGTCGGATGGGAAAATTCCCGACAACATCGCCTACGTTCTCTGCACGGGCTCGCGCGACCATCAAGTGGACAACGTGCTCTGCTCGCGGGTGTGCTGCATGTACTCCATAAAGCAGGCACAGCTTATTATGGGAACTCTACCCTTGGCGGACGTGACCATTTACTACATTGATATACGTGCTTTCGGCAAGGGATTCGAGGAGTTTTATCAACAGGCCAAGCAAATGGGCATTAACTTTGTCAAGGGCAAGGTGGCCAGGGTGGACCCGACCGATAATGGAAACCTAATACTCCACCACGAAAACATCGACGGCGATGGAAAGGTGGAGAAGACGGAGCACGATCTGGTGGTCCTCTCCGTGGGAATGCTGCCTAATCAAGAAGCCCTGAGTCTCTTGTCCAGCGGCGAGCTCGAGGAAGACAGCCATCACTACGTTAAAGAGGTAGACGAGGATCACAGCCCGGCTCGGACGAGCATCGAAGGAGTCTACGCGGCGGGATCATCTTCCGCGGTGATGGACATCCCCGACACCATCTTGCATTCCGGGGCAGCCGCAGCGCTGGCAGCCGCCCACGTCGAAAGGGTAAAGAGATGAGCGAGAGGAGAATAGGCGTCTACATCTGTTACTGCGGCGGCAACATCTCTGATTACGTAGACGTCGAGCATGTCCGGAATGCAATCGAGAACGAAGAGGGCGTGGTGGTAGCCAAGACCACCATGTTCGCATGCTCAGATGCAGCCCAGCAGGAAATAATAGACGATATCCGAGAGCAGAAGCTGGATGGTTTGGTAGTGGCCTCGTGCTCACCGACGCTTCACTTGTTCACCTTCCGCGGCGTGGCCGTGCGGGCGGGGCTGAACCCATACTTGTACATTCAGGTCAACCTGAGGGAGCAGTGCTCCTGGGCCCACACCGATCTCCCCAAGCTGGCCACGGAAAAGGCAATTCATATGGTCAAGGCTGGCATTGCCAAAGCGCGTCTAACCCAGCCTCTGGAGAGGACCAGGATCGATACAGTTCCCAGAGCTCTGGTAGTCGGGGCGGGGATATCAGGGCTGCGCGCGGCCCTGGCGCTTTCTGACCTGGGTATAAGTGCCTTCGTAGTTGAAAAAACTGATCGCATTGGCGGCTGGGTTGCTGGATTCGGCAGGATGTACCCCCACGATCGGCGTGGAAGCGAACTGATAGCGGAACTCAGCGAGGAAATCAAGAAAAGGGAAAACATCCAAATCTACACAGAGGCAGAGATACTAAAGAAGTCCGGAAGCGTGGGTGACTTCGATGTGAAGGTCAAGGTCAAGAACGAGCAGGTTTCCCTGAATGTTGGCTCGATCATCGTGACCACAGGCTTTAACTCGTATCAGCCCGCCAAAGGCGAGTATGCGTACGGTACCAGCGGCGTGCTGACGCTGCCCGAGTTCAAGGAGCTGCTCGACAATTGCCAGAGCGAGCTCGTCTACCAAGGCAAGCCTGTGAACGACGTGACCTACATCTACTGCGTGGGTAGCCGAGAGCAACCTGGAGAAAAAGCGCACGAATACTGCTCGAGATACTGCTGCAATGCTGCCATCCACGCATCTTTGATTGCGAACGATCTGTCGCCAGGACTGCACCAGTTCCACCTGTTTAGAGACATCAGGACGTACGGAAAGTACGAGCTTCTTTATGAGGAAGCCCGCCAGAAGGGAGCAATATTCATCAAGTTCGACGAGAATGCGCCTCCCCAAGTGGAGAAGAGCAACGGGCAATTCCAGGTTCAGGTCAAGGACATCTTGACCTATGGTGAAGAGCTCGAAATAGAAAGTGACTTAGTTGTTCTGGTCACCGGTATGGAACCCCGCCCCAACCAGGCCATGAACAATGTACTCAAGCTGCCGGTCTCGCTTGATGGCTTCTTCAAGGAGATCCATCCCAAGCTGCGGCCGGTGGAGACGGTCATCGACGGAGTTTTCATCGCCGGTACGGCCCAGGCACCCCGTAACTCCGCTGAGAGCGTGGCCTCGGCGTTGGCCGCTACCTCCAAGACTGCCTCCTTACTGAAAAAGGGCTACGTGGAACTGGAGCCGCTGATCGCTATGGTCGACAAAGAAGCCTGCACATGGTGCGACAAGTGTACCGAAGCCTGTCCCTACTCCGCCATCAGTAAGGTCAGCTACGGAGAAAAGGAGATAGCCGAGATTAGCGCGGCAGTGTGCAAGGGGTGTGGATGCTGCGTGCCTGTCTGCCCTGACAACGCCCTGTATGTCAAGGGTTACACGGATCAGCAGATACGGGCAATGATCGACGCCATGGAGGTCCTGCTATGAACGACAAGGTACGAGATCCACGCGAGGTGATAAGAGAGGAAATGCTCATGCGCGACAGGGTGTTGGCCACTTTGCGCGACGGCCCTAAAACCGTGCCGGAGATTGCCGAGGCCATGGGTTCTCCCATGCACGAGGTGATGTACTGGGTCATGGCCGCCAGAAAGTACGGCTACATCGAGGAAATCAAGGAACCGAACGAAGACGACTATTACCAGTACATGCTGGTGGAGAGTAAGTAGAATGGTGACAGCGATGGCGAAGGTGAACCCGGATTTCGTAAAGAAGGTAACAACGTCGAGGGAGTTCAATGCCTCGGCCTGCATGGACTGCGGCATCTGCACCGCCGTGTGCCCTATGGAAATCGACTTGCTTCCCCGCAAGCTCTTCAGGTACACCCTGCTGGGTCTGGAGGACAAGGTGCTCGAACACGAGCAGGTCATCTATCAGTGCCTGCTGTGCAAGATGTGCGAGGTGAACTGCACGGCTGACGTGCACATCGCTGAGAATGTGAGATTCTTGCGCAGCTACATCAGCAAAGAGATATTCAAGCTTTAGCGAAGGAGAAACCTTATGCCTCTTCCCACCGGCAATGTGATCGGACTCATGGTGGACAATCTCAAGAAGAGGAAAACTGTATTTCCCATCTCGCTCAGGAAGGCCATCATGTGGGCCGAGGGGCTCGATATCCCCGAAGGCGGCGAGACAGTAATCTACACCGGTTCGATGTACCAGTTGCTGCCCTACATGGTTGCCGCAGTGAAGAATATGGGGCTCATAGAGGATTCTTTTCTCGGCAAGTTCGTGGGTGTAGGCAGGTTCTTCAACAGGATATTCAACGTGTCGGCGTTCATCGCCATTCCCTCGAGGGCTAACGTAAAACGCTACAGGCAGATAATCCGCAACATCGCCATGCTGTTGAAGCAGGCGGGAGTGGAGTTCGGCTACCTGTACAAGAAAGAGCTTTACGCCGGCGCTCTCGCATACGACTTGGGCGCGGACAACGCCTTTCGCATACAGGCCCAGCGGGTCTACAACCTGCTGAAGGAGCATGGTGTCCGAACCGTGATCACTATCGATCCTCACACCACGAACATGCTGCGCTCCGTGTACCCGACCATCATCGATGGCTACGACATAGAGGTCAAAAGCTACCTGGAGGTCCTGGCCGCCAGCAATAGCCTCAAGCCGCTCCACAACGTCGAAAAGGAAATCACGGTCCACGACTCCTGCGTGTACTCGCGTTATGAGGGCGTCATCGAGGAGCCGAGACAGCTGCTGAGGCGGGCGGGCTACACGGTAAAAGAGCCGAAAGACAACAGGGACTTGACCCATTGCTGCGGAGGCCCCATTGAGTCGCTTTTTCCTAAGATGGCCCATCAAATCGGTGGGAAGAGGGTGCAGCAGCTCAAGAATGCCAACGGGCAAGGTGTGGCTACCATGTGTCCGATCTGCATGGCCACCCTTAAAGAGGCTTCCGATGGAGAGTTGGAGATAGACGACATTTCCAGTTTTCTTGTGAAGGCGTTCTGTGAAGTAGAAGAAAAGCCCAAAAAGAAATAAAAGCGCTGAAAACAAGCGTAGTGAATCATGACATGTGCGACACAACCCACCCGGCGATCGGAGAGCCGACGGACAAGATGGGAACAGGCATCATCTGGTGGACAGGTGGATAGATGAAGATAACATGGTCACGGTGGGAAACCATGAGCGTGATCCGGCAATAAATTATGGTTGATTCCCATTTATTATGAGTGATCTTGAGCATTCTGACGCACTTCTAGACAAGACCTGTACCCAGATGATCAGCGCCATGACCGACGCGGTGATCCTGGTCCACCCGGATGGGATGGTCACCAAGGTAAACCAGGCGACCCTGTCCTTGTTAGACTGTAACGAGGAGGAGATACTCTATTATCCGGTTCAAAACATCCTAAGCATCTCTCAGGACAAACAGCCCAAGTTGTCCCCTGATGAGGTGATGGACAAGCAGCAGCTCGACAATATCCTGTCCAACATCGAGGGCTTCATGTGTTGCAAGGAAGGGAAGCCGATACCCGTTTCGCTTAGGAGCTCCTCTCTAAAAGATGATTCCGGCGACTTGTATGGATTCGTACTGGTGGCCCGCGATCTCAGACCGACGAAGAAGCTGATTGCCGAGGCAGCGAGAGCCGAAGCTGAACGGCGCAAGCGCGAGGAGCTGCAACAGGCCTATAACGAGCTCAAGCAGCTGCAGGAGCAGTTGATCCAAAGCGAGAAGATGGCTTCCCTCGGCCAGATTGCGGCTGGCGTGGCCCACGAGATCAACAACCCCATCAGCGGCATCATGGTCTACCTGCACACGCTTGCAACGGATCTCGAAAACGACCGGTTCGACAGAAAGCAGGCTTTGACATTTCTTACCGACTCCAAGCATGAGCTTACCCGATGTTCCAAAATCATCAAGAGCCTGCTGGATTTCTCCCGCCAGTCCCACCCGATGCTTGCACCCGTGGATCTTGGCAACATTCTGGACGAGACCTTCAGCATACTGGGTCACAAAGCAAAGTTGCAGGACATCGAAGTGGTGCAGCATATTGACCCAGGACTTCCCCAGATCCAGGCAGATATGGACCAACTGAAGCAGGTCTTCTTCAATCTCATTCTCAACGCGATCCAGGCCATGCCCAAGGGGGGCAGGCTGACCATCCACGCCGTACAGGTAGACGACAAGGAGGGGCTGACCAAGAACCCCAAGGCAGTGAGGATTGACGTCGAGGATACGGGCTGCGGGGTAGCTGAAGAGAACATCGGTAAACTGTTCACTCCATTTTTCACGACCAAGGAAAAGGGGGAAGGGGTTGGACTCGGACTGGCTGTGGCATACGGAATCGTCAGGCGTCACGGGGGCGACATCCGCGTAATGAGCTCCAAGGGAAAGGGAACTACATTCAGCGTTTTTTTGGGATGCGAAGGGGAGCGGGAAGAGGAAGACGATAGTGGGGATACCCAATGAAACCAGCGGTTCGGATCATGGTGGTGGACGACGAGAAGATCGTCCGAGAATCTCTCTCAATATGGCTTCAGAAGTTTGGCTACGAAGCCGTGCCGGTGGAAGGTGGTCAGGAAGCCCTGGATCTCCTGAATCGCGAGGAGTGGAACATCTTGCTCGTGGATTTGAAGATGCCCCGTATCGACGGAATCGAGGTACTCCGCAAGGCGCTGGAGGTAAAACCGGGCATCCCGGTCATCATCTTTACGGCGTATGCCACGGTTGAGACGGCGGTTGAGGCGATGAGGGTCGGCGCCTACGATTACCTGATCAAGCCGATCGATCCCGACATGCTGACCTTGAAAGTGCAGAAGATCGTCGAGAAGCAGAATCTTGAAGATGAAAATATCATGCTGCGCGAGAAGATCGATGCCATATACCAGTTCGATGAAATCGTCGGTAACAGCAAGTCCGTACAGGAGGTGCTGAAGATGGTCGGCTCGGTGGCCGCCAGCGATGCGACGGTGCTTATCACTGGCGAGAGCGGAACCGGCAAGGAGCTGATCGCCCGAGCCATCCACAGCAACAGCGAGCGCCGCTATAAACCTTTCGTAGCGGTCTCCATCGGGGCGTTACCCGATACCATGGTGGAGAGCGAACTGTTCGGACACGAGAAGGGATCCTTCACCGGGGCAAGCCATACACACATGGGAAGGTTCGAGCTCGCTGACGGCGGCACGCTGTTTCTGGACGAGGTCGGCGACATGAGCCCCAAGGTGCAAGTCGACCTGCTGCGGGTGCTCGAAGAGAAAGCCTGTTACCGGCTGGGCGGCAATCGCAAGATACATACGGATGTGAGGGTGATCTCCGCGACGAACAAGGACCTGAAGAAGAACATCAAGGAAGGCACTTTCCGCGAAGACCTTTACTACCGCCTCAATGTCGTCGGAATTCACCTGCCCCCGCTGAGGAAAAGAGGAGATGATGTCCTCCTTCTGGCCGAATACTTCCTGAAAAAGTTCTGCATGAAGATGAACAGAAAGAAAGAGGGATTCTCCCCCAAAGTAATCGAGATGTTCTCGAGGTATAAATGGCCCGGCAACATTCGCGAGCTGGAGAACGCCATCGAGAGGGCTGTGGTGGTGGGCAAGGGATCGCTGGTTCAATTGCGGGATATGCCCTTCGGCGGCGATCAGGAGTCCCCCGAAGAGAAAGCCGCGATAAGCCTGAGGGAGGCGGAGAAGAAACACATACTGCAAGTACTGGACAAGACCGGCTGGAACGTCACCCGCTCCGCCCATCTGCTTGAGATCGACAGGGCCACGCTGTACAACAAGATCAAGAATTACGGCCTGTCCAGGCCTCAAGATTGACACTGACAGAACCCAGCCACTGATGCCACCGTGCGAACCTCCAAGCAAGCTCTGCATCGTCTCTCTTGGAGACACTCCCGACGATGCGGAGGAGAGAGTTTGCTCCGCCATCCAATCCAGCTTCGAGTTGAACTGCGAGATCCTTTCTCCCGAGCCGCGGCCCGAATTTGCCCTGGATGCCTCACGAGATCAATACAATTCCCTGGAAATACTTGACTGGCTGGAGAGCAGGTTCCCCCAACCAGACCAGTGGATCCTCGGTATCACTAACGCCGACCTAGCCATTCCTGTGCTGACCTTCGTCTTTGGGGAGGCCAGGCTCGGGGGCCGCAGCGCAGTGATTTCCGCCTTCCGCCTACACGAGGAATTCCACGGGCGTCCTGCCGACACGATGGTGCTCCTATCACGGGTGGAAAAGGAGGCTATCCACGAGGTGGGGCACATGCTGGGCCTCACCCACTGCTTGGACCGCAACTGTGTGATGTACCCCTCCAACAGCCTGGCTCAGACAGATGTGAAGTCGACCAGGTTCTGTCCTGGATGTCGCTCCAGCCTCCCACCTTGGTGTTTGGCAGAACCAACCGGCCCGAACTGAGCGGGTGTGTGAAGATCGCGACAGTGCCGTAGAATATTTCGGCAATTAATACTACCCCAACGTTTACAGGGCCATCCCGCAGGGCTGTTATCTCTTTGTTTCCAAGCGTTTACCTATCTCACCAGGAAGCGGCACGTCAATTGCTCATTTTCATTGCAGATACAAACTAAAGGCAAATGGAGAAGAACATGCCACTAGTAGCAATTAAGATAAACGGACACGAGGTCAAGGCAGAAGATCGGGAACCGATTCTGAAGCCCATACGGGATATCGGCATCAATGTTCCCACCTTGTGCCATATGGACGGTCTGGAGCCCTACGGTGTCTGCCGTATGTGCGTTGTGGAGGTGAAGCGTGGCAAGCGTACCAAGCTGGTGACCTCCTGCAACTTTCCCGCCAGTGAAGGCCTTGAAATTCTGACCGACACCGAAGAAGTACTTCAGCACCGCAGGTTGATGGCCGAACTTCTCCTGGCCAGGTGTCCCGAGGTCAAGAAGGTACAGGAGATTGCGGCTTCGCTGGGCGTGGAAAAGTCGCGTTTCAAGACCATCGGCGAGCCGAGCAACTGCGTGCTGTGCGGGTTGTGCGTCCGCGTATGCGACGAGATTGTGGGCGCATCGGCGCTGGGCTTTATCGGTCGTGGCAACCAGCGGGTGGTCGGGACCCCTTGGTATGTGGACCCTGATTCTTGCATCGCTTGTGGGGCTTGTACCTACGTGTGCCCGACCGGGGCCATGCAGATGGAGGCGGTGACCAGGAAGCGGTGGCGGAAGGAGCTCGGAGAAGGCCAACGGCTCTGCCGGTATGCTCGCATGGGGCTGATCTCCTACAAGGTATGCCCCAACAACTTCGATTGTGCCACCTGCGAGGTGGACCAGCGCCTCTTTGATGAGTTTGGGACACATCCGATTCTGGCCTTGGCGCCCGGTCTACATCGTCAGCCAAAACATGTCGGCCATTTCATCCTGATAGAAGACCGCACTTACTTCCAGGGGCACACATGGGCGAAGCTCTTGAAAGAGCATGCACGCGTAGGGCTGGACGATTTTGCCCAAAGACTCATCGGAGGTATCTCTAAAGCGGTGTTCAGAGCCGGTCCAGGCGATGTCGTGCACCGCGGAGACCCAGCCGTGAATGTGTCCAGCAATGGGCATCGCGCTACCATGCTCTTCCCAGTCTCAGGCAGGATCACCCACATCAATCCCGCCTTGGAGGACAATCCCTCGCTGATCAATGAGGACTGCTACGATCGTGGCTGGCTTTATACGATGGAGTCAGTGAACCCTTATGAGGATAAAAGTAGTCTCGTCGGCCCGGACGAAGCCAGCCAGTGGATACAGGACGAGTCGGACAGCTTGTTCCGCGTTCTGACCGAATCCAGAAGCGCCGCGTTATCTGACGGTGGCGAGTTGCTACCCAACTTCTCCAGGAATCTCAAGAAGGAGGACTGGGACCGGCTCGCCAGTATGTTTTTCTCGGGGGCCGAGTGAGATAGATAGCTCAGGAGGTGAATCATGTTTAGAAAACAAGCTAAGGAATCGAAACTGATACCCACGTCGGCTAAACAGTGTGTGTGGGTTGACGCGGGTGTCATCTCCTACAAGATCTGCACGCTGAACTACGAGTGCGAGCGCTGTTCTCTGCACCAGGCACTGGTCGATGGGCCGGTGCTGGTTCAACCGCATACTTCCCCATCCCCGAACCGGGCGGAGATCGAGAAGCGACGCGCCGAGTTCGAAGAGTTTTTCAAAAAACTGCCCGCCTCTGCGCGCAAATGTCACTACATGTTGACAGGGGAAGTTTCCTACAAACTGTGTATCAACGGGTTCAACTGCGCTAATTGCTCTTTTCAACAGATGATAGAGGACTCAGCCGAGGCGGAGACAGGATGGGACCTTCCAGTTGATGATTTGAGCTCGATCGAGGGTTTCCGTCTTCCCCAGGGGATGCACCACCACAGAGGCCACACCTGGGCTCGCGTGGAACGCGATGGATACGTTCGTGTGGGCTTAGATGACTTCGGGCAGTGGCTACTGGGCGCCGTCCAGGGCGTGCGGATGCCGGGCCCCGGCGAGACCATCTTCGAGGGCACACCGGCCTGCGAGATCCGCCTCGATACTGGACGGATCGGTCCTTTGTCGCCGGTATCCGGACGGATCATAGCAATAAACGAGAGGCTACTGGAACAGCCAGGGTTGGTGAACGAGTCGCCATATACCAACGGGTGGCTACTCATGGTGAAGCCCTTCGATCTACCGTCCGATCTGGTGAACCTCCTTTACGGAGGAAGGGCCAGAAGATGGATCGAGCAGGAGATTGAACGGGTCAGGGAGAAGGTCAATGGGAACGGTAGACCGGGGAACATCCATGAACTGGAGAAGGATGCGACCTGGTGGGATAATCTGATTGACGAGATAGCAGGCGAGTTCCTGCTGGCGAAGCTGAAGAAAGTAGCATGAAGGGGTATCCCCCAATAAGAGAAAGAGAGAGTTGGATGGAAGTACGGGAAGCCAAACTGGACGACATATTAACCCACTGGGAGCGTGACAAGAGCAATCTGATCGAGATTCTCCAAGACGTTCAGGAGCAATACCGCCACATCCCATCGCAGATTGCCAACACACTTGCCGAGGAGCTGGATGTGCCCCTGAACCGCATTTTCCACATCGCTACTTTCTACAAGGGATTTACCCTAGAGCCGCGCGGAAAGTACCCTGTCTGCGTGTGCACTGGCACAGCCTGCCACGTAAAGGGCGGGACGCGTATCCTCGAGAACATTATGCGTGATCTGGGTGTGGAGAAGGAAGGCCAGGCGACCGAGGATCAGCTCTTCAGCGTGGAATCGGTGCGCTGTCTGGGATGCTGTGGACTGGCGCCAGTGGTGACCGTTGGCGGAGAGGTATACGGCGACACCTCCTCAGTGAAAATGAAAAAAATCCTGGGCAAGAAACGAAAAAAAGAGCAGGCACAATAACATCTTTTATGGAGGCAATTGATGCCTAAACTGAAAATCGAAGACCTCGACAAGATCGTGGAGCAGAAGAAGAAGACCATATCCCTGAGGGATGGAGCTGGCCGGGTAAAGATCACGGTGCATATGGGCACCTGCGGGATTTCGGCCGGTGCACGGAAAATAATGGCTGAGGTCATGCGCTGCGTGGAGGAGTCGGGTGCCAGTGACATCATCGTCACCACCTCCGGCTGTGCGGGTCTTTGCAGTCGCGAGCCAATGATGACCGTCGAGGTAATTAAGCAAGCCCCTGTAAAGTACGTGGATCTTGATAAGAAGAAAGTAAAAGAGATTTTCGACGAGCATATTATGAAGGGAAACATAGTCGAGGATTATGCCCTGGCCATAGGGGGCGAGCAAACGCTATGAGTACGACACCGATCAAGAACGTAGAGGGAAAGCCATCTGTCGGCAAGGAGGGGGACGGCTACCGTATGCATCTTATGCTTTGCGCTGGAACCGGTTGCGTCTCCGGCGGTTCCTACAAGATCAAAGATGCCCTGGAGCGCGAGTTGGCCAAACACGAACTCACCGACGAAGTGGCCGTGGTCATGACTGGGTGTAACGGCTTCTGCGCCCAGGGGCCGGTTATGGTAGTCCAGCCCGACGGAATTTTCTATCAGTTTCTCAATGTGAAGGACGTCCCTCTCCTGGTCGAAGAACACATGCTTAAGGGCCGGCCGCTTAAGAAGCTCATGTTCACACCACCAGATGAGAAGTCGGTTGTGCCTAAGATGAGTGATATTGACTTTTTTAAAAAGCAGCGTCTCCTTGCGCTTCGCAACCGCGGATTAATTGATCCGGAGGTGATCGAGGAGTACATCGCCCGAGACGGCTACAAGGCCCTGGCCAAGGTACTCACCGAGATGCAACCCGAGGAGGTCGTGCAGGAGATGATTGCTTCTGGGCTTCGCGGTCGCGGGGGTGGAGGTTTCCCTACCGGCCTTAAGTGGAAGAGCTGCCGCGAGGCGCCCGGAGATCCCAAGTACGTCGTCTGTAATGCAGACGAAGGCGATCCCGGTGCTTACATGGACCGCAGCATCATCGAGGCGGATCCTCACTCAGTGCTGGAGGGCATGGCCATCGCCGCCTATGCCATTGGGTCCAGCAGGGGATATATCTATATCCGCCATGAGTACCCCCTGGCCCTTGAGCGTTTGAAAAAGGCTATCGCCGACGCGCGCGAGTACGGCCTCCTGGGCAAGAACATCTTTGATCGGGGCTTTGATTTCGATATCACTATTCACCTTGGAGCCGGCGCTTTCGTATGTGGCGAGTCCACGGCTTTGATGGCCTCCATGGAAGGCCGGCCTGGTGAACCACGCGCCAAGTACATCCACACTGTGGAGCACGGCCTTTGGGACCGGCCCACCAACCTGAACAACGTAGAAACCTATGCCAACGTGCCCCTGATCATCCTGCGCGGCGTCAAGTGGTTCACTTCCATCGGCACCGGTGATGTGACCGAAAACCCCTGGGGTGGCAGCAAGGGCACCAAGGTTTTCTCCTTGGTGGGCAAGGTCCGGAATACTGGCTTGGTAGAGGTACCCATGGGGATAACCCTTCGTGAAATTATTTTTGATATTGGCGGCGGGATCCCCAACGGCAAGAAGTTCAAGGCGGTGCAGACTGGCGGACCTTCGGGAGGTGTGATTCCGGAAAGTCTGCTCGACCTGCCGGTGGACTTCGACCAGCTCACCAAGGTGGGCTCGATGATGGGCTCAGGCGGCATGATCGTAATGGACGAGGACGACTGCATGGTGGACATCGCCCGATACTTCATCGACTTCCTCGTCGGTGAGTCATGCGGCAAGTGCGTGCCGTGCCGCGAGGGACTGACGCAGATCAGCAGAATGCTTAACGATATCTGCAGCGGCCAGGCCCAAGAGGGAGTCCTCGAGCTGCTGGAACGAACCTGCCATACAGTCGCAAGCTGTTCGCTCTGTGCCCTGGGTGGATCGGCACCCAACCCCGTACTGAGTACACTTAGGTACTTCCGAGATGAGTATGAGGCCCACGTCCGGGACAAGAAGTGCCCGGCCGGGTTGTGCAAGGACCTGATCACCTATTACATTGACGCCGAGAAATGCAACGGCTGCATGCTATGTGCAAGAGAATGCCCGCAGAACGCCATTGAGGGCGAACGAAAGAAGCCCCATAAGATACAAACTGACCTGTGCATCAAGTGCGGTATCTGTCGAGATGTGTGCAATCAGGATGCGGTTTTGGTGAGATGAAATTGCTCGCGCAGTTCCGGCGCCAGCTTGGAAAGTACAGGGTATGTGACCTGACATGACGCTGAGAGAGCTCGCAGATCTTCTGGAAGCTGAGGTGATCTCCGGCGAGCAGCATCTGGATGAAGAATTCAAATGCGCCGGGGCATCGGATCTCATGAGCGACGTTTTGGCATTCGGCGAGTCGGGAGTCGTCCTGTTGACCGGATTGGCAAACACCCAGTCCATACGGACCGCCGACATAATTGAAGCTAAGGCTATCGTTTATGTACGGGGCAAGAAGCCCAATAAAGAAGGAATCGCATTGGCTCAGGAGAGAGACATTCCCATACTGTCGACGAGATTCTTCATGTACAAGGCGTGCGGTTTGCTTTACAGCCGGAAGGTAAGCGGAGTAAGAAATCAGTAACGAATCGAACTGTATAATGGTTTCTCGTCACGATCTTTCACATGCTTTTAGAATCAAGGGAAGGAATTTCTCCAAGGCTGGCTCCGTGTCAATTGACATCAAGGAGATTCTCCGGGAGCTCGGTATCGATCCGGCCATCGTCCGGCGTGCGGCCATCGCTGCATACGAAGCCGAGATGAACGTTGTGATGTACGCCGATAAAGGCGAGATGATTCTCAGGCTTAATCCCAAGGCGATCCGGATCACGTTGGAAGACGAAGGGCCTGGTATCGAAGACATTGAGATGGCCATGCAGGAAGGTTACTCCACCGCTACTGAGGAGATACGGGAGATGGGATTTGGCGCCGGCATGGGCCTGCCCAACATAAAGAAGAATGCGGACGTGTTCGAGTTGAAGTCCACGGTCGGGAAAGGCACCTCGTATAATATCATCATCTACCTGAATTCGACGGGGAAAACATGAGCCGGTACTTTCACTCTGTCAGCGTCGATACGGACAAATGTGATGGACGGAGGAGATGCATGCGGGTATGCCCCACTCAGGCCATTCGGATCAAGAACGGAAAGGCCGTCATCCTGGAAGAAAAATGCATAGATTGCGGAGAGTGCATCACGGCTTGTCCGAATGAAGCTATCGTGGCGTTGACCGATCCCATTGGTGAACTGAACAGGTTCAAGTACACGGTGGCTATCCCTTCCCCAGCACTGTACGCCCAGTTCGGCAGGTCCATCCTGCCGGACAAGATTCTGACCGGTTTGAAGAAAATCGGCTTTGACGATGCGCATGATCTGGCCATTACCTGTGGGGATACGAGCCTAGCTATAGAGCATTTCCTGGAGGAGTACAGCGGTCCCAAGCCGCTCATTTCCAATTGCTGCCCCTCTGTCGTGAGTCTCATCCAGGTGAGATACCCTCAACTGGTCGATCACATCATTCCCATCAAGCTTCCCAAGAGGCTTGCCGCAAAGGAGATCAAGGAGAGAAAATCGAAAGAGCTTGGACTCAAGCCGGACGAGATTGGGACATTCTACATCACGCCCTGCCCCGTCAAGATGATCGCCATCAAGCAGCCTCCTTCCGAAGAAGAATGCTATCTGGATGGAGCCATCTCCATAGCCGACATTTACGGCCCGCTGCTATCGGTGCTGGAGAGCGAGGACAAGGGCAGCTACCGCAAGAGCCTGGAAAGCATCTGCATCCTCGGCATCGGGTGGGCGGTGGCCGGCGGAATGCACCGAACCCAGGGACTGAAGAATGTCCTCGATGTCTCCGGGATTGCGGAGATCATTGCGACCTTCGATGATATCGAACGAGGCAAATTGCAGAACATCGACCTTATCGTGCCGTATACATGCCCACAGGGTTGCGTAGGGGGGTCATTGACGGTGGAGAACCGCTACATCTCTTACAACAAGATCCTTCGGTTACTCGAGAAGCTGGAACAGGAGAATGTAGAGGCCTGCCGAGACAAGCGGGAGATCCGAGAACGCTATCGCCAGAAGTACTTCCACATGCAACAAAAATACGAGCCCCGTCCCATCCAAGCTCTCGACGAGGATCTGGGTAAGGCCATCATGAAACGGGAAAGAAAGCAGAGGATATACGACTCTCTGCCCAAAGTAGACTGCGGGATCTGCGGTGCCCCGACGTGTCTAACCTTCGCGGAGGATGTGGTCAAGGGGGATGCGCAACTGTCCGATTGTATCTTCAACGTTCCCAGTAGGTTCAAGGAACTGACCGGCGAGCTGTTCAGACTTCTGGACACCTTCGGCTCCATGAGTGAAGGCAAGGGGCGAAAGCCGAGAAAAGAAAAACGGAGGAAGAAATCATGACCTTAACGGAGGTTGTCGAAAAACTCGGACTCCATGTCCTGACGTCTAAAGGGGTCAGCGACGCTAAGGTGACCGGAGGTTACACCTGTGATCTTCTCAGCGATGTGATGGCCAACAGCAAGGCGGGGAATCTCTGGATCACCATGCAAACGCACCAGAATGTCTTGGCGGTCGCCAAGCTCAAGGACTTGGCGGGAATCATCTTAGTGAACGGTCGCCAGCCCGACGAAGAAACCATCCGGAAAGCCGATGAGGAGCACGTTACGATCCTGGGCACGGACGAGTCAGCTTTCAGCATTTCCGGACAGCTTTATCAGTTGCTGGGGAAACCGTGATTCACGATGCCGAGAAGCTACAAGGCCGACCTGCACGTTCACACCTGTCTTTCTCCATGTGCCGAAGTTAGAATGTCCCCTGCAACGATCGTGAAGCGGGTCAAAGCTTGCGGCGTTGATATCATAGGTATCTGTGATCACAACTCAGCGGAGAACGCTCCGGCCGCGCTGGAGGCGGCACGCAGACATGGTGTGCATGTCCTTCCCGGCATGGAGGTGACCTCCTCAGAGGAGGTTCATGTTTTGGCACTGTTCGATGCGCTGGGACCGGTCCAGCAGCTTCAAGAGATCGTGTACCGGCATCTGCCGGGGGAGAATGATGAGGAGGCTTTCGGCATGCAGGTAATCGCTAACGCCGACGACGAGGTGGTCGGCTTCAACCGAAGACTTCTGATTGGAGCAACGACGCTTCCAGTGGAAGAGATCGTAAATAAAATTCGTTCTTTGGGCGGGCTCGCTGTCGCAGCCCATATCGACCGGGAGAGCTTCAGCCTGATCGGCCAGCTTGGTTTCATCCCGGACGACTTGGCCCTCGACGCATTGGAGATATCCCCCGCCCTTTCCTATGAAGATGCCATGCGTAGGTACTCTCCGTCCCTGCCTTTGATCCACTCATCCGATGCCCACAAGGAGGAAGAAATAGGCCAATGCTGCACCCATTTTCTCATCGAGGAGGTTAGCATCGGGGAGATCAAGAAAGCCCTGAGGGGACAGGAAGGCAGGAGTGTCCTGCGGTAGGAAGAAATGGAAGACCTTTCCCTGCACATACTCGATATCATGGAGAATTCCGTCGATGCACAGGCTCGGAGGATAGAAGTTCGCATTGACGAGGACCCTGACAGTGACCTGCTAACACTGGAGATACTGGACGACGGGAAGGGGATGGGTGCTCGGATGTTGCAAAAGGCGACGGATCCGTTTTTTACCACCCGCAAGACAAGACGCTTCGGCCTGGGGCTATCAATGATTTCAGAGTCCGCAAAAGCGACCGGTGGTGAGCTGACTGTCGAGTCGTCGCCTGGAAAGGGTACCCAAGTAAAGGCAACCTTTCACCGAAGCCACATCGACATGAAGCCCCTCGGGGACATCCCGCAGACGCTGTTGACCCTGATTGCCGGCCATCCGGACATCGAGCTGAGCTATTGCCACACCATCGGCGGGGAGACATTTTCCTTCGACACGAGGGAGTTCCGAGGTCTGCCCCTCAGCTCCCCGCAGGTGCTGCGGCGGATCGGTGAGCGCATACGGGAGGGGTTAGACAGGCTAACAAGACGCGCAAAGGACTCTTAGTGCGCGCTGCTTCCGACTGCAAGACGCTCTATGGTAATGTCATCTGTTTCAAAATAAAATTCGCCGGCGCCTCGAAGAACAACTGGATTGTTGGAGTTTTGGCTATCCGTACGAAGGTCACAAGTCCGCCAAGGGCGGACAGAGCGAGCATCTCATCGGTTAGCATTTTGGGATGTGTACTGCAACCGCGGGTATCGCGGGACAAAGGTGGAAGGGTTAAACGACTACAGCGTCCATCTGACGGGGAGAAAAAACTTATTTCCAAGCGAGAGGTAAGAATGCGTAGAGATAAAACATACACTTCTGTGACAGAGATGGGGCATCTTTAGGCTAAAACATACCAAAACTCTTCAAAAGAGATTAAGACACATCAAGGACACAAGTTATTTCCCCAAAATGTGTCAGCCCCTGACCCCCATGAATGTTATGAAGCCCCCAGACAGATTCGTGATTCGAGTCCTGGCCTAACAACGCTTAGTATGCAGACTGTGCTGGTCAGAGGCCAACTGATTCACCCAAATCCCTGCGCTGTCAAATCAAGGAGAAGTTTTTCGTATCGAATCCTAGTAAAAAAAGGTTATTCGTCAAACCACAATCTATTGTCGCAACATAAGTTACGCCATCAGAACGGAGAGGCAGGGATTCGACGACCGTCATTCTGGCTAACTTCAAGTCTCTCTGTAAAATAGCCCTAACTACTTGCCATTAACTGTATTCCGTTCTGTCCTGTTCCGTTCTGTTCTGTACCGTTGCGTGCCGTTCTGTGCGTTTCGTTGTTAGAAAATTGTTAGAATACCATACCTGCTGATTCTGTCAGGTTCCTGACAAACCACCCAAACCCGAGTTCAAGCCAGCGGAAAACAAATGGACTCGCGAAGGGACCTCGTACCTTAGGACTGATCTTAAATAACAACGAGGTGCGGCTGCATATCTCCCCTGGGATACCTATTCCAATGAATCCGCCAGTCTGTTCCGAGCAAAGGCGTTACCCCGTTCCGGACGAAAGCGCCGCTTGTCGGAGCATAGCAACGCGGGCTTTTCGGTTATGTATTTCCCTTCTCTGTGTTAGTCAAGTCTTTTCGTTTTTTTCTCATCGATTCTCCTTTCGGCCAGGTAGGTTTTGCCTGCGCCGGTGGGTCCAGTGATAATACAGTTATGATGTTTCGGTATCCACTGGCAGCCAGCCAAGGACAGCATCTGTGATTTGTCCAGTCCCCGGGGGTGACGGTAGTCGATGTCTTTGACAGTTGCACTCTGGCGCAGTTTGGCTTTCTTCAGGTGTGTTTTCAGCTGGCGGTTGTCACGTTCGATCATTTCCTTGTGGATAAGAAGCCCTAGCCGTTCCTCGAAGGCTAGAGTTTCGCATTCGGCCATCGACATCTGTTCTTCGAGAGCCTTGAGCATGCCCGTCAGCTTGAGAGTCTGCAGTTTCTCCAAGGTGGGATGGTTGAGCTATACAGTCACTCCTTCTTCCAATCAGTTGATTCCCTGGTAATACTGTGCCCCTCTGACATTGGCGTGTTCGATAGCCGGCAGTCGGGGTTGTTGTTGGGGTAGGGGCTGTTTATCCAATCCATGCTTGAGGATGGAAGCGATGCTTTTGTAACTTCTGGCATTGATGGCTAAAGCTCGCCAGCAGGCAGGTTCAAGAAGGTCCTGGCCATACCGTTTACCCAGACGCACAATCCCCAAACAGGAGCGAAACCCCTGCTGGGGATGTGGCCGAGAAGCCAGGATCTGTTCGACTACCCTCCTTATGGCGTCTCCGCTTTTGCTCGCCCAGCCGACCAGATGTTGTCTACAGCAGAAGATATGTGCCGTTTTTGTGCCAACTTCAGATCAAGATACATCAAAAGACGTCAAAACAAATAAAACGACATCAAACTCGGAAGTCTCTGCCGCCGAACGTGTTGAGTTGTAACCTGATGTGCTTCAGGGAATTACACAAACTGCCTCAACCGAACCCCAGTCCCCCAGCTTATTGTTTGAAACGACCCCTTTGGCGATTAGGTCAAAGGGT
>Ga0315543_1002286_pt1 | contig 18851 bp, 14 predicted proteins | sample SalMarSW160210MG_2_FD_203098 | JGI IMG/M metagenome (GOLD analysis project Ga0315543, IMG submission 203098) | Salt marsh sediment microbial communities from the Plum Island Ecosystem LTER, Massachusetts, United States - Salt Marsh Sediment SW1601-210 ...
GTGTTAGTTTTCAATAGCTTCTGATCTAAAATCTAAATCTCAATCAAATCTTTAAACTTTTCAAATGTCTTGTCCCCTATTCCTTTAACATTCTTTATATCCCCAACATTCTTAAAAGAACCATGCGTTTTACGATAATCAATAATTCGCTCAGCTAAAGCTGGACCAATACTGGGCAAAGTTTCTAGTTGCTGTTTGTTATCTTTATTAATGTTAATTTTACCAGATGATGTTGTAGCTTCAGGTGCCGACTTTTCAGGAGAACTTTTAGTCTGTTCGTAAGTGCTCTCTCCTGCAACACTACCTAAAACTGAAACGGCTAGACTCACCTGTTCGTTTTCAGTATAAGCCATAAGCTCTCCGCTCTTTTCTAATTTAATAGAAAAATTTCCTTGATCATCAGGATGTACACAAATATTGTTCAATTTTACAGTGGCTTGAGGATTGGTTTGTCCATAAACTATACCATTCTTTATCTCTTTTACGCTAAGTGTTAAATGATTTCCAGCTTCTTCTTGAACTTGTTCTATCTCGAGAGGCTCTTTAGTAATACTTTGTCCACTTAGTCTTCCTGCTCCAAAGCTAATTAGACAAATTAAAAACCCTCCGATTATTAATATTATTTTGTCCTGATTTTTCAAAATAAACTCCTTGACATTATTCATAGGTTTGATATAATAAAATAGATATTATTATCTCACTCTTAACTTTTAATTTTTAACTTTAAACTTTTAACTTAATTCTATGGCTCATCGCAAAGCTGGAGGTTCAACTCAATATGGAAGAGACTCTGTTTCAAAGCGCTTAGGCGTGAAAGTTTCAAGTGGTCAAAATGTCGAACCCGGTAATGTAATTATCAAACAAAGAGGCACAAAATTTCATCCAGGAAAAAATGTAAAAAGAGGCAAAGATGATACACTTCTTGCTTTAAAGAAAGGGAAGGTCAGATTTATCAAGAGAAAGATAAGGAAGTTTCATGGAAAGTTAAAATCTACTACAGTAGTTGATATAGTATAGATTTTCTAAGTTGAAAATTATATTCTTTCAAGATAAGCCCCCACGAAAAGGGGCTTTTTGATCTAGGCCAAACAACAATAGAACAGTAAAATAAGAAAGTAATTAATTACTATAAGTTACTACCAGTTACTACTTTATGATTCTATTTTTCTTTTTCCACTTCAACTCTAAGTTTTGTCTTAAGCCCTTCTCCCAATTCAACTCTCACCTCATGCTTCCCCGTTTTCTTAATAGGTTCAGGAATTTCAATATTTTTCTTATCCACCTCAATCCCCAATTGATTTTTTAGTTCCTTAGCAATATCCTCACAAGTAACAGAACCAAATAATTTACCACTCTCCCCTACTTTAGATTTGATCTTGATTGATGCTTTCTTGATTCTTTCAGCTTTTTTCTGTAATCCCTTAACTATTTTTTCTTTTTCTTCTTTTAGGGCCTCATTTTTTAATTCTGCACTCTTAATCTCTTTAGGTGCACCTAAAATAGCCAAACCTTGAGGAATCAAAAAATTTCTTCCATATCCTGATTTGACCTTAACAATATCACCTTCTCTACCTAATTTTTCTACATCTTTTTTGAGAATAAGTTTCATAAAATAGACAGATAGTTTAATAGTTAAATAGTTTTATGGTTCTTAATCTTCATAACTATCTAACTATTTAGCTATTTAACAATCAATTAATAATTAACAATCAGCAATTGACAATTTTTGTGCCGTCGCCATAGTGGCTTTGGCGCGTCGGCGACAATTTCCTAATTTCTAATATCCAATATTAAATATTTAATTTTTCTTTTTCTTTTAGTATTTCTATCGCTTTATCTAGTTGCGGATCTCGATCTTGGTTAATGTCTTCCTCAGTTAATTTAATTTCTACATCTACTTCCAGTCCTTTTTCGTTAATACACCTATCATTAGGAGTATACCATTTAGCCACAGTAATCTTCAAGGCCGCACCTTGCTTAAATGTTTCCAGATCCTGGACAGAGCCTTTACCAAAGGTTTTTTCACCTACTATTATAGCTTTCTTGTAATCCTGAAGCGCTCCGGCTACTATCTCAGAAGCAGAAGCACTTCCTCCATTAACAAGGACAACTGTAGAGAAATCGCGAAGTTTACCCTCCCCTTCTGATTTAAACTCTCTACCTCCATCGTCTCGTCCTTTCTGGACAACTACTACCTTGTCTGGGCCTAAGAAATTAGAAGCTACCTTAACTGCTTCATTTAAATATCCACCCGGGTTGTTTCTCAGATCTAAAATAATCTTATTTGCTCCTTGAGCTAATACTTTGTCTATTATTTGTTGGAGTTGATCTTGGGTATCCTCTTCAAACTGACCAATCTTAATGTAACAGATATTATTTTCTCTCATCTCCCAAGTCATATTTTCGACTTTTATCACATCTCTAGTAATAGTAATCTCTTTAGTTTGAGCCAATCCCTCCCGGCTTACAGTTAGTTTAACTTGACTACCTTTTGGACCACGAATCAAACTAACTGCTTCAGATAAAGTCAGGTATAAAGCTTCTATGTTGTCTATCTTTAAGATAATATCTTGAGCCATAAGCCCAGCTTTTTCTGCTGGAGAGCCGTTGAGGGGAGCAACTACTGTTAGTTTCCCGTGCTTTATTCCTATTTCAGTTCCAATTCCTTCAAAAGTCCCCTCCATATCTTCCTTAAACTTTTTATATTCTTCTGGATTCATGAATGCTGTATAAGGATCTTCTAAAGACTGAACTAAACCAGAAATTGCTCCGTAATACATATTTTGTTCACTCATCTTAGACTCATCAATATACTTATCTTTAAGCTCATTCCAAACATCCCAGAATAGATCAAAAGAAATATCCGTTGGCTTCTTAATCAAAGAACCTAAGTTGAAAAAGGATTCTCTCTCAATCCTTTCTCCTCTCCGTCCAGTATAAAGACCTGCAGCAAAAGCACCAAGAACCAAGATGATCACTAGGTAGATTAGAATGTATTTTTTGAAAATTGATCTTTTACGTCGTGGATACATAGTTGGTATAGAATGACTAATTTCTAATTAACCTAATCAATATAAATCCAAATGTCAAAATCTAAATGTCAAACCAAATCCAAATGACTAAATGTCAAAGAATTCGTTTTGGATTTTGGATTTTGAGCTTGATTTGTCATTTGAAATTTGGATTTTGGATTTAAAATAATCGGATTTGATTAGATATTAGAATAATTAGAGCAACTAGACATTTATTAATCGTCTGTCTAAAAATTGACTTTGGATTCTCTATCCTGTCCTAAATCCCAATCAAACTTAACTTCATTTTCATTTTCTAATTTCCCCTTATCTTTTGGTTCAAAGCTAGTGATCTTCTTGGGAAAACTCAAATCAACATCTAAATCATAATCTTTAGTCCCACATTGCTTTTGGATCAATAATTCGTATTCGTTATCCTTAATAGTTTCAGAAACTGTATCAGGTAAATAATATTCAAAAGTTAAGCTTTCTGCCTCTTGAGGTTCTATTTGAATAAAATCTCCAAACCAGGTTTTACCTAAATCAATACCTGTATCTGTTATATCCTGTCTTCCGCCTATGCATCTAATAAACTCGGATCCTAAAGGCACATATACTCTGGCATAACTTCTATAACGAGTTGTCCTCCAAGTAAATGAACCGTTATTTTTGTAATACATGGTTACTTTTGCCCTAATTCTGCCAGAGTTTTGCGCCTCAAGTTGGTAACTTAGTTTTCTCTCCATGACTACATCGGTTTTGAGCGCTGCCAAATTTGCATCCACCCATAAAACATAATCTGAAGGGGCTATTTTCACCTCACCTGACCAATTCTGTTCTTTTACAATATTAGCTATTTTTTCGTCATGAAAATAAAGTAAAATCTGTTTTCTGTCTAATTCTTCTTTAATAATCTTTATTAAATCCCCTATTTTCTCCTTAGGCAATCCTAAAACTTCTTTTATTATCTCAAAACTTAAATCATTTAGGATGTCTTTTCTGTGCCGAGAATTAATTCCTAGTTTTTTGTAATTTATTTCTACATGGTACTGCAACTCATCAATAAAATTCTCGGAAGTAAAAGTATAAGGATATCCTGGGATTTCAATGGGACCAGTCAATTTAATAAAACTTACCAAAAGATCTGGTGTAATTGCAATAACTCCATCAAAATTCTCTTCGCCACCTTGGATTTTATAAAACCATTCTGATTTTTCAGCTGATGCAATAAAATCAGGTGACCAATTAGAATCTCTGAATGCCCAATCATAGACTCTATTATATAACTGCATAGGCTTAGGAGTAGGAACACCAGTAGTCACTCCTCGATCAATTTTATATACCCCTGAAGTAGTAAATTTTTCTAAAGCGCCATTTTTAACTTCTAAAATTCCATACGATCCGATAAACCCTCCTGCCGGTCTTAATTCTGTATTATTCTTAAATAAGAATAAATAAGTCTTTCCTTCTGGATAACCTAAAGCATCGGGTAGAAGCTCTGAACCAAGTATAATGTAATCAAGGGCATTTTTCACAGAAGGAATAACATTTTTTATTTTCTCCCTAGCTTCCAAAATTTCACCCATAGTTCCTTTTTTGGATATCTTATCCATTTCGTAGTCAGCTTGATCTATTAGAAATTTCGCTTCTTTAAGAATCATGGTAGAATTCTCGAGTTCAGCCAAGACAAGTTTTTTTTCATTTGTGCCAAATTGAATAAACAAATTATCAAAAGAGCCGTCAATAGGATTTATAATAGCGAACAGAGCATCTGCCGTTTTTTTTAGTCCAGAGCAAAGAAAATCCCCTCCTTTCAATAAATGATCAAGAGAGTCAATTTGGGCCTTAAATCCAGGTATAGATTTTAAACGATCAAACTTACTAAGAGAAGTATTAGCTTTTTCAAAATCAATCTGAGCTTTAGTCAAACTATCGCTTACTTCTTTAAACTTCATCTCCTTAAAAGAGTCTTGAGCCATCATCAAATGTCTCTCACCGTCTCGAGCGTGCGTGTAAATTCCGTAAGCGTCTCGACCATAACATATTCCTAAAAATACTAAGTATCCTAAAATAACTAGTAGTATAGATATTAAAAAAATTTTAAGTACTTTGAAAGTCATATTTTTCAATAGAGAAATAGTTCAATAGCTAAATAGTTATATTGTTGAGCCATTAAGCTATTAAACTATAAAGCTATTCTTTGCCCCCTACCGTGCTCCTCGACCTGTAATTATTACCTCAACAGTTTTTAAGATAATTATCAAATCAAATAAAATTGATTTATGTTTAATATAATACAATTCATATTGAAGTTTTTCTAAAGTATCCTCAAGGGAAACGCCATAACGATACTTTACCTGAGCCCAACCGGTAAGTCCCGGCTTGATTAGATGTCTTTCATTATAGAATGAAATCTGTTCAGTCAAGTCTCTAACAAATTCTGGTCTTTCTGGTCTTGGGCCAATCCAACTCATTTCTCCTTTTATTATATTGATTAATTGAGGAATCTCATCTATGTGTGTCTTTCTTAAAATTCTACCTACTTTTGTCACTCGAGGATCATTCTTTTTTGTTCGTGCTACTCCAGTTAGTTTTTCTGCATCAGGGATCATAGTTCTAAATTTTAGTAGAGTAAATTCTTTACCATCTTTTCCTACTCTTTTTTGATGAATTAATACGGGACCAGGACTATTCCATTTAATGACCAAGATGACAAAGGGAATAAAAGGCGAAGCTATGGCCAGAGCCAAGCAACCAAAAATTATATTAAGTGCTCGTTCAAATAGAGTCTTTGGTCTTGAGTTTAGCCGAGTGATATTTAAGTTTAGATCAGGATTGCCAACATATTTTGTTGGAATTTTGGCAGTTAATTCTTCATGTAGGGAGTGCATGGAAACTATTTCTAACCCTTGTTCTCGGCACTCAGAAATAATAAAGGAACTCTCTTGTTTTTTATCAGCCACAACTAAAATATCTACATTATTGTCTTTTATAAATTTCTGAATATTATCTTGACTTGACAAAACTCTTATGTTCTGAATTTTATCTTTTCTCCTCACTTCTACAGTTTTCTCATCCATAGTATCATCAATAAACGCTAGGATTTTGTATCCCGAGTTAGGTCTAATGATCATTTCTTCAGCTATCTCTTTACCTGCGCCTCTAACTCCTAAGATTAATATATTTTTGTGGAATCTGGGATAAGAAATAATCTGAACATAAACTGCTCGCCAGAGATAAAGAAAAAGCAAAACCAACAAAGCATCAACCACAAATACTCTTCTAGGAAAGTCTAAACCCGGAATAATTCCTTTCCCCAAATAGAAAATAAAACCTAAAATTCCCCACGAGATTAAAGATGATCTCAAAAAAATATTTGTGTTATACAGAAAATCACCAATTCTTTCCACATGATAAGCTCTATTTAGAAAAAGCACTATTACCAAGACAGCAGGAATAAAAATAAAAAGCCAAAAGAAAGTAGCAGCAGGAACAGTTAAATAAATACGGACCAACCAAAAGGAAATGAATAAAGAAAAGAAAATCAAAACAAAATCTCCCACAAATAAGACGAATTTTCTTTTAGGAATGATTTTTAAGAAGTTAGACATAAGATTGAACCGTTGATATTTAGCGCTCGGTCTGCCAAACAACTTTTTTCTCTCCTTTTGCAAACTTTACCAAAGCTACAAGAGCAGCTAGATTGATTGTGCAAAAGTAAAGGGGTAAATAAAAAAGTTTAAACTCTACATTAAATTTATCTAAAACAAAACCTAAAAAAGCAAAAAGATAAAGGATAATTTGAAGCCAGAAAAGCACAAGAAAGAATGGAGAACTAATAAGGAAAAAATTAGCTAAAATCAAAGTAATTAAAAATAAAGGTAAAAACCAGCGGAGCAATTTATGAGAAATTAATTGAAAAGACATTAGACCATATTTTAATGGATTAAGTAAGGCTTTCTCAAAAGCAAGTCCTCTTAAGCCTCTAACAATGATCCGAACTTTGCGTCTAAATTCTGCTGTTATACCTTTCGAACTTTTTTCAAAACATAAAGCTTCTTTTTCATAAATCACCCGATGGCCATTCTTGAAAATCTCCAATGGCTCTACAAAGTCACTAATGACATCAGGCGGTAAAGGAATATAAAGATTTTTCCTTAGAGCATAAATAGCTCCATTTACTCCAGAAAGAGAATTGATTCTACTTTCCATCTTCTTTATAAATCGTTCGTATTTCCAATAGACTCCTTCCCCTTCTTCTCCTTTTTCTTGACCGGTAACATACCTTAATTCTCCACAGCAACAACCAACATTAAGATCAGCAAAACTTCTAACTAATTTTCTAATTGCGTCTTTATCGTACATACCTGTGGCATCAGAAAAAACTAAGATTTCCCCTTGAGCCATTTCCACCGCTCCATTTTGAACATTAGTCTTACCTAAATGTTCATCTTGTCGGTATAAGATAATTCCTTGATTCTGATAGCCCCTTGCAATTTCATCAGTCTGATCAGTTGAAGCATCTGAAGCTACAATGACCTCTAATTTATCTTGAGGGTAATTTAAACTTAAGCTATTTTTAATTTTTTCTTCTATAATTTTCTCTTCATTAAAAGCAGCAATAATAAGACTCACTCTAGGTAAATAATCTTCTCGGATCTTGAGTCTAACTTTTCTGAATCGAGAAATGATTATTAAAACCAAAAAGTAGCCAATCGAGAAATAGATAATTATTGAGAAAGCAATCCAAAATATATATTGAAAAAAAACATAGACCATAACTAGACTAATTTTTTATAATAATCTATTAATTTTTTTTGCTCGTTCCTCCAGTTGTACTTCTCTTCAAATAATCTCCGTCCTTTCCGACCCATTTGGATTATATTCTCGGGTGTGGCAATTAATTCCTTAATTGCTCGAGCTAAATCGTGAAAATCATCTGTCCTAAATAGTATACCATTTTTTAATTCTTTGACAAAGGGACGAGTAGAGGCAACATTACTTGCCACAATAGGAAGACCAGAAGCCATGTATTCAAAGATCTTAGTACAGATATTCTTTCTAAATTTAATTACATCTTGGAGAGCCACAAGCCCGATATCAGCTTTTCTCAAATATTCTGGCACTTTAGTAAAAGGAATCTGGCCAATTAACTTTATTTTATCCTGAAGTTTGTGATTCTTGATAAATTTTATTATCTCTTCTCTCAAGCCCCTTCTTTGCATTTTCCCAACCAGTATGAGTGTTATCGGGTAATTTTTTAGAACCGCAATTGCTTTAAGTATCACCCAAATTCCTCGTTCCTCTAACATTGCACCTACATGAATAAGAGTTATTGGTGATTTAACTTCTTTTCTTTCAATTTTAGGGAAAAATTCTAATTTGGCAAAATTATAAATAACTTCTGTGTTTTGGGTGTATTGGTCAAAAAACTTTTTGGTTTCAGGATCAGCAGTAATAATATTTTTTATTACCCTTGCTGTAACCATTTCTGAAAAACGGACTAATTCACTGACTATTCTCCTTAATTTTTGAGATATCCATGGCTTTATAAGTATCATATCTGGATATGATTCATGAACATCATAAATTACTGGCTTTCGAGTTAAATATTTTAAAATTATCCCCACGCCCATCAGTTCTGGATCATGGAAATGATAGATATCTGCTTTTTCTTTTAAAGCAAGAGCTATTATTCTCAAATGGTTCAAAGGCCTTAAAGCCCTACTCTTATATCTAGGTAGACCAATAATCTTAATCTTATTTTTTAGATCTTTTAGCTTTTCATAAGGTGCAATTAATGTCACTTTAAAACCAGCCTGAGCCAAAGACACAGCTTCTCTATGAAATACCCTGGTATCAAAAGTAGGGTGAACTGAAGTTAAAATACAAACTTTTGGCATAAAAGTTCTACGTCATTGCGAGGAGCGAACGCAGTGAGCGACGCGGCAATCCCGTTGGATCTGCAATGTCATCTTAGTCCTCACGGGATTGCTTCGCCCCTAACGGGGCTCGCAATGACTTTCTTTTTTAACAAGATAATATCCAATATTCAATATTCAATTTCATGACGAGCGAAGCGAGAAGTATACTTCCATCAATTCTTGAGCACTCTTCCTCCAAGTAAACCTTTCTTCAACAATCTCTCTTCCAGCTTGGCCAACGATATGAGCAAAGTCATCGTCAGTCAACAATTTCACTAAAGCACTTTCTAAATCCTCTACGTTTTTAGGTCTAACTAGAATTCCAGATTTTTCGTTCTCTACTATATCCTCTATCCCCTGTCCCAAACATCCTACAACTGGAACCTTGTGGGCCATGGCTTCAATATAAACTACACCAAAAGCCTCATTTATGCTAGGCAAAACAAATACGTCTGCCATACTCATATATTCAAATACTTCTTTGTGAGGTTTTGGACCTAAAAACTCAACATAATTTTCTAGATTAAATTTTTCTACTAGTCTTTTCAGATTTTCTTTCTCTTCTCCCTTACCAATGATTAAACAGACTAAATTTGGTACTTTTTCTATGATTTTGGGTAAAGCTTGAATAAGATAATTAATTCCTTTCAATTTAACTAAATTACCTACTGAAAGAATGATTTTCTTAGAATCATATCTTCTTTTAATAGGACTTAATTCCTGATACACATCTTCCAAAAATATGCCATTATAAATAATCTTTATCTTTGTTTTTAAATTTTCTCCATAGATTTTAGCAATAAGGTTAGCCGTTCTGTCACTATTGGCTAAAATTGCATTTGCCTCTTTAAATATCTTTTCAATTTTTTGATAGCATTTTTTATTCTTATAAATTTTAGGTCTTACATCTAGACCATGAACAGTAACTAAAAAAGGCTTATTATAAATCTTCTTCACCACCATCCCTCCCCAACCATCAGGCAAAGCTACATGAGCATGAATAAGATCAAAAGGAAAATCAGCTGATATTCTTTTGACTTGCTTTCTAATCCCCCACCAATAAGTATGGCCAGTCAAAGAGAAAAGGAAAGCTCGAGGAAAGGTTACAAAGAATGGATGATAAACTTTTACATTATCAATAACTTCTTGCCTTTTAATCTTCCTATACTCTCGCCATTTTTTCTTAAACCCTAAAAACCAGGGGGCCCAAGGCACAGGCGAAATAACCCTTACATCTTGACCTTGCCTTGTAAGTTCTTTAACTTGCTCATGAACAAAAATACCGGCAACCGGATTAAAACTTGAGGGATACATGTGGCTAAGAACCAAAATTTTCATAAAATAAATGTGAAATGTTAAATCTCAAATGTTAAAACTAAATGGTAAATGTGTAAAATTCCAAATTCAAAGCACCAAATAACAAATAAATCTCAAATTTTAAATAGTTAAATTCAAAACAAGAATAAGAGTTTTGAACATTTGAATTTTGAATTTTGATATTATTTGGGATTTGTAATTTTGGATTTTGGATTTAATAAGTTATTGGTCATTGGGATTTTGTCATTTGTCATTTCCTATTATTGGCTTATACTCCCCACTTCCCCTATACACTAGTCCTGCAAGTAACCAGAACATCGCCATTAACTGAGGATTATAAAATGAACCAGCAGTAAAATTAAAAACCAAAAAAGCAATGACTATTCCTACTAGAGATAAACTTAATGTTTTTATTTCTCTAGACCGAGCCTTTAAATAGGTTCTCCAAGATGCAAATAAAACCATAAGATACATTGCTACATAGATAGCCACACCTATTAGACCATATCGTCTTAAATATAAAAGATATTCATTATCTAGATATTGTTTCTCGCCTGGTGGAAGAGGAAGTTCTTGAGACTTAGATGGCCCTTTGCCAAAAACCCAAACTAACGGCTTTTTAACTCCTCCAACGCTTGAACTCCACTTAGACATCCGCTGAATCATAGTATGGGATTGGGTAATGTTCAAACCTTCTCCCATTCGATAAAGAAATGGTGAGGATATTGTGAACCAAAGACATGAAAGAGTGATAATAGCCAAAAGAAGAGAAAGATCAATCATCTTTTTGAGCTTCTTTTTCTTAAATGCACAGACCCAAAACAGAAAAACATAACTAATTACCGTAGCTCCTACTGCTGTGCGGGAAGAAGTCATTATTTGGGTCAATATTGCCAAAGTAACCACTATAAAATAAGGCCAAGCTTTCCTAAATAATTTTGATTTAGCTAAAATTACTACGCTAAATATAATAAGTACAGTAGCAAAAATGCCATAAATATTTGGATTAGAAAAAGTACCAATTACTCTTTGGTGTACTTCTAAGCCTCTTAAATGAGTTGAAATTGTATATTGAGGAGCTAGGAATAAATTAATCTGGAAAAGATTATAAAATTGAGCTATAGCAAAGATAGAGGCTGAGACACCAGCAAAAAGAAATATCTTAATAAGTTTTTTAATTTGTCTCTTATCTAGCTCTATACTCGAAGCTAAACGGAATATAACCAAATATTTAATAATTTTTATAAATTCAAAAAAATCCCGACCAATCACGTCAATGCCTAAGATAAATTGCCCAAACCCCATAGAAACCAAAATAGAAATTATCAACAACAGAAAAATCTTATCAAATTTAGCAAGTCTTATTCTTTTTTTCGGGTACAAGATAGAATAGACAAAAAATCCAACCATCACAAAAAGCACTAATATCTCCTCTAATCTAATTAATGGTAGTCCTCTCTTCACTTCAAAACCCGGAAGCAAGATGCTTGATAGCAAAATGGTTATGAGAAGAACTATAATGATGTTTTTGAAATTTTGGTTCATAAAATTAAAATTAATCTTCTTTCCCAGGCTGAAGCCTGGGCCACAGGATCGATTATCTTTCTTTGTTTGTGGACTAGCCTTTAGGCTGGAGCATCTTGAAGCCTGGGCCACATAATAATAAGCTAAATTATCTTTCTTTGTGGTCTAGCCTTTAGGCTGGGGCATCTTTTCGAAGAATCTACTCTTCACTCTATCCCAAAGCTCCCGATAATACTTCAAGTCCTCTTTCTGTATCACCAAAGTTTTAAATAGACTATTTTTACTGATTTTTAAGAAAACTATCAAAGTAAGAATGGCAGATGTAATATAAGCTATTGAAGAAGCAATGGCCGCGCCTCGAATCCCTAATTTGGGAATGAGAATAATATTTGAAACTATATTAATCCCTAAACAAAAAATAGCGATATAAGCATTAATCTGGGGCTTGCCTCTTCCTAAAATATCACTAGATAATATTTTGGCAAAACCCAAACCAAAAATACCTGGAAGCAAAAGATAAAAAGCCCCTGCTGCCGGTAAAAATTCTTGACCATATAAAATCCAAATTGCTAGTTTCCCAAATGCAAAAGCTAACAAAACTATTAGCAAAAGAATAAAAACGGTATTTCTGCAAACTTTGGGAGTAAAATGATTAGCTTCTTTAATTTGAGAGGAAGAAGTACGAGGAAATAAAATTAAAGCTAGAGAATTTGGAATATACCAAATCAACTCAGCCAAAACTACAGCCACAGAATAATATCCAACAAACAATGCGTTACTAAACAAACTAATTAAAAGTATATCTATTCTATAATTCAAAAACTGAAAGACATTAGCTAAAAATGCTTTAACTCCAAAATTAATACTCTTTTTAAAAAGACTAAAATCAAAATGCCAGTGTATCCTGCTGGGTAGTCTACAAACCAAAACAAAAGTAATAATAGATGAAGCTAAAGTAGCTATAATCCAACTAATTAGAGCTCCGAATACTCCGAAATGAAAAACCCAGACAAGAAAAATTAAACTCAGTAAAAAGACAGAGGATACACTTATGATCTTTAATCCTAAAGCCTTGATTCTATCCCCACCCAAAAGGATACCTTCAAAATATCTGGTAATTAGAAGTGCCGGAATCATACTTAAAGCAATGAACAAAAGACCAGAAGGAACGTCTTTGAAAAAGAGCGAGTGAAGGGGTCTAAAAAAGATTAAAATTAAAATAAATAACAAAACTCCCCAAAAAAGAGCCAGGATTAAGGAATTAGAGCAAATCCCTTTAAGTTTATCTTTTTGTCTGGCACTAAAATAAATATTGGCTGACTCTATCCCTAAATTACCCAAAGTTATAACTAAAACCGGAGCCAGAACTAGCAAAGTATAAATCCCCTTTCCTTCCACACCTAAAATACGAGCAATAATTATGCTCCCTAATCCTCCTAAAACTACACTAAACATCCGACTAAAAAAAATGAAAGAAGTCTTTTTGAGAAAACCCATAATTTTATAAAATGTCAAATGTCTAAATGACTAATGTCTAATTCTAATGATGAAAAATCCCAATTACCAAATCACAATTTCATTAGTGTCATTGCGAGGAGCTTTAGCGACGAAGCAATCCCGTTAGGTCATAGAAGTCCTCACATAAATGCAATGCCACCTGAGTCCTCACAGGATTGCCACGCCCTCGACAAGTCGAGGGCTCGCAATGACAATAGAGCTTACAGATCCTTCAACTCGCTCAAAGAATAACAATCTAGCAAGGTGGCAAGATAACAATTTCTAATATCCAATTTCTAATATTTGATATTCAACCTCTGTCTATTTTTGACTTCTACGATTTGAGATTTATAGTCTATATACATTCTCTAAGTCTCTTCTTTTTATCGCATTTCTTGTGTCCACAATAATGGGAGCGACCTTGGTAATATGTTCAAAATCATAAATGATATGGTCTGTAAGAATCAGAACTAGATCAACACCTTTTAACAAATCATCATCCATCATCTGCGATTTTAAAACTTGACCATCAATAACAATTTTTGATACATGTGGATCATTATAAATGACGTTGGCTTTTTTATGGAGAAGTTCTTTAATAATTTTTAAAGCAGGGCTCTCTCTTGTATCAGAAATATCTTTTTTATAAGCCACGCCTAAAACTAAAATTTTTGAACCATTCAAAGATTTTTTATGTTGATTTAAAGCATAATCTATTTTAGTCACAACAAAATGAGGCATTTGCTCATTGATTTGACCTGCTAGTTCAACAAACCTAGACCAAAAACCATATTCTCTAGCTTTCCAAGAAAGGTAAAAAGGATCAATTGGAATACAATGACCGCCTGCGCCTGGGCTTGGATAAAAAGGCATAAATCCATAAGGTTTGGTTTTGGCTGCTTGAATCACCTCCCAAATATCAATTTTCATTCTATCACAAAGCAAAGTCATTTCATTAATCATAGAAATATTAACAATTCTAAAAATATTTTCTAAGAGTTTGCTCATCTCTGCAACTTTCGGAGAAGAAACTGGAACAATCTCTTTAGTTATATTCTGGTAGAGCATACATGCCAGATCAGTAGAATTTTTATCAATGCCTCCAACCACTTTAGGAATATCTGAAATCTTATATTTTTTATTGCCTGGGTCTACTCTCTCTGGAGAAAAAGCTAAGAAGAAATCTCTACCCACTCTTAAACCAGTATTTTCCAAGATAGGAAAGATTACCTCCTCTGTTGTCCCAGGATAGGTAGTGCTTTCTAAAATAATTAGTTGCTCCCTCTTTAAATGTTTGGCTATTTCTTGAGAAGCATCCTGGATGTAAGAAATGTCGGGCTCTTTATGGCTAGTCAAAGGTGTTGGAACACAAATTATTATTATATCAACCTCTCCTAAAATATTATAATCTTGAGTTACTTTAAGGTTTTCTTTCCCTAATATTTGAGATAATTCCTCATCTTTTATATCTTCTATATAAGATTTCCCTTGATTTATTAAATCCACTTTCTGCTTTTGGCTATCCAAACCAAAAACCTGAAATCCCTTTTTAGCAAATTCAATAGCCAAAGGAAGGCCTACATATCCAAGGCCCAAAATAGCAATTTTGGCTTTTTTAGTTTTGATTAAATCTTTGAGTTTTTGCATAGAATCTTGAATCTAGAATCTTGAATCATGAATCTAGAATTTTATAAAGCTCTTTGTTCTTGTGATAAATCCATTCAAAAGCTTATGGACAATAATAGTCTCTTTGACAATCTGGTCAAAATTACTTCTCTTAAGATAGTTTACATCTCGAGCAACTAGAAGTTGATTTTGGACTTCGGTTAAAGAGCCCAGAGCATTATAATAAAATCGTAATTTATCTTTAAAACTCTGTCTAGAAAAACCTTCTGCAATGTTAGAAGTGACAGAAACTGCTGCTCGTCTCATTTGGCTAACAAGACCAAATAGTTCTTCTTTTGGAAAGCTACTGGTTATTTTGTAAATCATTAACACTAATTTATGAGCTTTCCTCCATGTATCTAAATCAGTGAAAGATTTAATTTTGTTTTTGTTATCCATATTCTAAATTCTAGATTCTAGATTCTGAATTCTATTTTATTCTACACAATTTTTATCCTTTTAGCAAACCCAAAAATAAACAAAAAGAACAAGCAAAAACTTGCTCCTTCTGTTTTTTCTTTTAAAGTTCTGAACAAAAGATTATCCTACTCCGCCTCCAGTAACTTCGTTGATCCGGTACTCTACATCAGAAGAAATAGCGTTATATCCTCCTAAAAGGTATATAAAATTACCATAAGTATAATCGTAAAGATACTGCTCAGTTGAGCTAGGAAGAATATCAGTTTGGGTTAAAACTACAGGCGCAAAATTATACATACCCAGCATTCCTCCAGATAGAGCGTCCGGGAAATCATCACCTCGGGCCATAACTAAACCAGTAGTACTTTCTGTGTCAAAGAAATCACGGGCTACTGAGACAGCTGTCTCATAACGATCAAGACCTGAAGAACGGAAAACATGCTCAGCATACTCCCGAAGTTCGCTCTCAAGAGCCCAAGCAATGACCGAAGTTCCACCAACAATGCGAATACTCTCAAGTTTCCCCTGATTTGCCACAACATCAGCTAAATAGGCCCGGGTAGCATCAGGCAAATTGTCTTTTTGCGTAAGAAGAATTGGCGCGTTTTCGGCATAAGCTGCCGGGACTGCGGAAAGCGCATCAGGATAGTTCCAACCTGTGGCAATAAATGCTTTTGAAATATCTATTATTTCAGGATTATAACCTGTATAGGCAGCTACAGCCGCTGTTTCATAGCGATCAAAACCAGAAAGTCTTGATATCTCATAGCCCAAATTACTTATAGTTTCTTCTATATCCCAACTTACTGCGTTATATCCACCCAAAATATATAAACCTGTCGGATTAAGTCTTATTATTTCATTTATCACTACATTAGGTAAAGTATCGCTTTTAGTTGAAAGAAGCGAGCAATCAACATGAAGATTGAGAAGCGCTCCTCCTAAGCTGGCTCCGGATAAGGCATCCGGAAAATTTTCACCAGTACTTATAATAACTACTCCACCTGAAATAAAGCCACTCGGAAATATCTCTTGGGAAATAGCCACAGCTGTTTCATAGCGATCTTCCCCATAAATCCTAGCTATCCAGTCATATGTTTGCGTTTTATAATCAGCTGCATTTACAGGTGTAACAAGTATGCAAAAAATAAATATTATGCCTGTTATTAAATATAAGGTTTTTTTAATCATTGTATCACCCCCTTTTTAGTAGAATCTTGAATCTAGAATCTTGAATCTAGATTTTCAGCTCCGGATTTAAAATTTTGGATTTTAGTTTCATTTTTATTATAACATTTTATTAAGACAGAGGGCAAACGAATGTGATATCGTAAAATCAGCTGTCATTCCAGCCTCGCAGTAGGATTAGATGACGTTGCGAATTCTTGATCCTTGTGGCCCAGCCTTCAGGCTGGGAATTAATCATTATTTGTTACAGTAACAAACTAAAGTTTGTCATTCCATGGTAACGCCGCAAAGTTTACCCCAGTTAAATTCAATATATTTAACGGGGCGGCGTCGTTCCAGGCGACCAGGAGGTCGCCTCTACGCGGAGATTAAATATTTTGAAACCCTAAAGGGTAAATTCCCGAATCAAAGGGAATTAAGGTTTTAACCTTTCAAAATGTCTCAAGACCCTTCGACTCGCTCCGCTCACATAATGTCACTTCAGAGGATGGCTCGAGCCCGACGAAGCAATCCCGTGAAGACTTAGACGACACTACATTCTAAGTAAGGACTTCTATGACCTAACGGGATTGCTTCGCCCCTTGACAGGGGCTCGCAATGACATTCTCTTTTAGCAATTAGCAATTCCCCAATATCCAATATTTAATCAATCATCCCTTCCCTTTAAAGTGGGGTAGAAATAACGCCAAAAACCTCCGCTATAAACGGAGGTTCTGGTTTGAGAAAAGCACTGCCCTTTAACGACAGTCTTGTCTCGTGACCCTGGTTTTTGAACGCTCACCAAGATAGAACGTTAAGATCATTTAGTCTCTATTGCTTTTGCTTTTTTAGAGATAATTAACACCTTCCGTCATCCTGAGGAGCTTTAGCGACGAAGGATCTCTGAACTTGTTTCAGAATCTTTCCCACATTCGTGGGAGATTCTTCAGCTAACGCTTCAGAATGACTAGGAAGATAGCAATGACTCAATTGAACTCTTTACTGAACTAGACACAGCATTTGTTCCTCCAATAACGTAAGCGCTTACTCCGGTTTGTGTTTGAAGATAAGTGCTAACATCTGATGGAAGAGAAGTCTTTTGGGTTAGGACTACCGGAGAGCTTTGGGAAAGAGCCAGTACTCCACCTACTAAAGCATCTGGGAAGTTCTCGCCAGTGGAAACAATTATCTTAGCTGGAGAGGAGAAGAAGTGGTTAGCTACCTCAGTAGCTGTGGCATAACGATTAGCCCCACTTATTCTAGAAACTGTACCATATGCTCCCAAACTAGTAGCAACACTTGAAGAAACTACGCTTGTTCCTCCAATAACGTTTATTGAGGAAAGGTTAGAGAGTTTGGCTAGATAGCTTGTAGTTTCTGTAGGAACTGAGTCTTTCTTAACAAAGAGTAAAGGAGCAGAATCAAGTCTGGCTGGACTTGCTGCAGAAAGAGCATCTGGGAAGTTCTCTCCTGTGGTGACGAATACAGAAGAAACTACATTTTCATCATAAACATAATCTGCTACTTTCTGAGCTGTATCATAACGGTCAGTGCCTGAGATTCTGGAAACTGTGTACCCTAGGTTAGAAAGGGTAGTCTCTACTCCAGATGAGATAGCGCTTGTTCCACCAACTAAATAAACCTGGGTTACTCCTAATCTAGAGAGTTCATCTCTAGTTGATAAGCTTAAGGTAGTTGATTCAGTCAAAAGTACTGGACCACCTAAACTATCAGCTAAAGCTGAAGCGGAGAGCGCATCTGGGAAGTTATCTCCCCTGGCTATTACTGCCTTAGATGCTGTAGTGTACATTTCTTGAGATACCTGAACTGCTGTTTGATATCTATGTGTGCCAGAAAGTCTCTTAACTGCTGCAGAAGGAGCTTCTCCTAAAAGTGTAAAATAGGTGAAGTGGTCAACATCAACAGTAACTGTGTTGGTAACTGGGTCAACTGTTCCCCCAACAGAAACCCAAGCAGATGATGAACTATCCCAGTAATAAACCTGAAGTGACGATTCACCTATTTCAGCTATTTGAGCATCTGTGTAGGTAAAGGTAAGGGTTACTGGCTGATCAAAGGTAGTAATTGGGTCACCTCCAGCTGAAGTAGCTGTGAAGTTATAGATTTGAGAACCAACCATAAATGAGCCGGTTGGTGGAGGCGTTGCGGTAGTGTCTGTAGAAGGAGTAATTGTAACTGTTGTATCATCAGAAACTACATTTTCTGGAATAGTAATCTCAGCTTCTCCACCTGATGTAGTAACACTTCCTCCTCCTGAACCTACTGTTCCTGAAGCAGAAGGAGTTACCGGTGGCTCTACTGGAGG
>Ga0315543_1002287_pt1 | contig 18848 bp, 12 predicted proteins | sample SalMarSW160210MG_2_FD_203098 | JGI IMG/M metagenome (GOLD analysis project Ga0315543, IMG submission 203098) | Salt marsh sediment microbial communities from the Plum Island Ecosystem LTER, Massachusetts, United States - Salt Marsh Sediment SW1601-210 ...
CCACTGATATATGCAGGTATTCAGAAAGTTGAAAGGGAAAAACAGGCTATTGAAACACTTGAGCATGTTGGTCTGGGTGACAGGATGACCCATAAGCCCAATGAATTATCCGGAGGCCAGAGGCAGCGTGTTGCAATCGCAAGAGCTTTGGTAAACAAACCATCTATCATTCTTGCTGATGAACCTACAGGTAACCTTGACAGTAAAACATCCATCGACATCATGGGTTTACTTGATGATATCCATAGATTGGGAAATACAGTGATTGTAGTCACACACGAGGAAGACATAGCCAAGCATGCTGCACGGATAATTAAATTATTTGATGGAATGGTTTCGGATGACTTTGCGAATGAGAAATATGTCAAAGCCTGATACTTATAAATATTCTCCTTATTAATTATTGATAACCTTCGGCCAAATATATGAAGATCTATACACGTACAGGTGATGACGGCACTACTTCATTAGCAGGAGGCAGAAGGATTCCTAAACATCATGTCCGGATTGAAGCTTACGGATCGGTCGATGAACTGATTTCATGGACAGGTCTTTTGAGGGACTCCGTCGTCAACAACCAGGTGAAAGAAATACTGCTCTATATCCAGGACCAGCTTATGAAATGTGCTGCTGCCCTGGCATGGGATAAAGAGAATACGAATCTAAGGAAGATACTTCCGGATCCCGAATGTGTAGAAACCATTGAAAGTGAAATTGACAGAATGGATGCTAAACTGCCTGCTTTGAATAATTTTATTCTACCGGGCGGACATTATCTTGTATCGTATTGTCATATAGCAAGATGTGTTTGTCGCAGAGCTGAAAGAGCAGTGATAAGACTAAATAACTCAGAAGAGACTCCCGAAATAATTAACAGATTTCTGAACAGACTTTCCGATTACCTATTTGTTTTATCCAGATTATTAAGCTTAGAGCTTGATATTGAGGAGATTAAATGGCCTGTATAATATAGATAGAAACTTAAAAAATGTTGTTGTTTTTTAAGTAAAATAATATATATATTTGCAGCTTTAAAAATGGTTATTTTAATCAGAAAGTTATGTACTGGACACTTGAGTTAGCATCGAAACTAGAGGATGCTCCATGGCCTGCCACTAAGGATGAACTTATTGACTTCGCTATAAGGTCAGGTGCCCCGATGGAAGTTATTGAAAATTTACAGGAGATTGAGGATGAGGGAGATATTTATGAAAGTATTGAAGATATCTGGCCCGATTATCCAAGTAAAGACGATTTTTTCTTTAATGAAGATGAATATTGAGACAAGGCTGGTCATTTTTTGATCAGCCTTGTTCATTTTTTAAAAATATCGATCATTTTTTTAGGTCTCACACTATCAAGCCAGTTGAATCCATCGAGTATTAAGTTTTCATTCTGAGATTCCATTGGCGGATCAATAGTCCCTTCAGGATTCTGATGCTGATATATCTCAGTAATCTTTCCGTCTTCAACATAAATTTCAATTTTTGAACATTTTGACTTGTTAATACCCACTATTTCTTCTCCGTCAACAAGGTAATAGATTGTTTCTCCATTGCCGTCAATATTAATCTTATAAAGTTCATTATCCCGGAAATAACCTGTTAGTGTTCTGCCTTTTACCTGGTTGAACCTCAAATCATCTACCTGACTTATTACAAAAGCAGAGTTGTATAATTCCATCCTGTCAGTCTGACGGTTTTTTGTAAATATTGCCATTGAATCTGAAGTGAGCTGGTTTTCTTCAGACCAGATGACCGGGTATTTGTAAAGTCTGATAACTGAATCCTGAAATGAATATGACAGAGAATCACATCTTGCCTGCAAGTCCTTGCTGAAGATACGGCACCCATAGTATGCCCTCATAAGCCTGTAGCCTGCAGCTGAAGTGTCGTTTACTGTTTTGGCAGTAATAGTATCTGCATGTAAGAAGAGAGAGTCGCTTTTTGATATCTGAATAAACAGAGCCTGATCTGTAACCATGAATTGTTCAGGTTCTCTGTAATACCAGGCATAGTTGCCTTTTACAATTATATTATTAGTAGTATCAGTAATACTTATGTTCCCAAATGACTGACCATAACTAGTTTTATTGTTGTAATAGAGTGAATCCCCATGGATTAGTTGCTGCCTGTTGTCAATGACTGCATTTTCCCATATCCGCGAAATATCATTTTTGGTATCATACCAGCCTCTTTCGCAATAAATATAAATGCTGTCCCCTTCTAACTCCGAAGGTCCGGTAAAGAAAGCTGTTTCGGTTTCAGTATTATAATCCATTGTATCTGCAGTCATTACATAATCAGGATTTATAATTTTTACACTGTCCTTGAAATGGAAAGTGTTCTGAGAAACGTAATAGATGCCGATTGTACTTGTCAGAGTGTTATCTCCGTTAATGATTGTTCCTTTATCGTTATATCTTGCGATTTTGCTGGCGACATTATATTTTACCGAGTTGGCAAAAAGATGGGTTTCCTTATCAACAAGCTCAACATTACCATCAACGGATGCAATTTCTGATGCTCCGTCATAAAAAAGATAATCGCCAAATAACTCCAGTGTATCACCCTGTTCCATATGTATATTGCTGTATGCACGGACCTGATTTATCCCTGCGTATAAGTAAGCACTATCACAGAACATTAAGATATTATTGTGAAACACTTCGACATTTCCTATCAGGCGTGTCAGCCTCTTACCGGATGGTTGTTCTATTTCATCAAAAGCATAATCAGCATGTCTGACTTCAATTTTTCTCTTTACAGTCTTACCGGCTGTATCATCCTGACAGTATAGTGCTGTAAATACGGAAAGTAAGGTTAAGATAACCAGTATCTTTCTGAATGCAATTGAAGAATAATTACTGTTGCAGCCTATTGCAGCCATCCATTTACAAGAAAGTTGCATGATTTGAATTCCTCACTTATTTTAATATAAGTGGTTTCAATCTTCTTTTCAATCCATTTTTGAAATGCCCTGTTGCGTTCATCCATCATAGCAGCATTATAGAGGCTTTGATAGTCATCTTTCAGGCTAGCCCTGTGTGCAGGCAATTCCTCATCGAGCTTCACAATCCTGAAAACCTCATTTCCATTTTCGTCGGTAGTTCTGAACGGTTCAGATATTTCCCCGATTTTCAGTTCTCTCACCTGAACGTATAACTCTTTGCTTAACTCATCAAGGGTAAACCAGTTGATTCGTTCGTTAGGATTAGTACTGACAAACTTACCACCGTTGATCCGGCTGTCTTTATGGCTGGAAAACCTTAATGCTGCTTCTTCAAATGTCATTTCACCTTTTCTTATAAGGTTAGTTATGCTGTCAAGTTTTGTAATTGCTCTGTCTGCTTCTTCTGGTTTGACCTTAGGTCTGATAAGGATATGACGGGTATTGACAAGATCGCCTTTCCGGTCGATAAGCTGGATTATATGAAATCCAAATCTTGTTTCCACTATCCTGGAAACAGTATTTTTAGTCAGGCTGAATGCAGCATCAGCGTACTCCTTTTCAAGTTCACCTCTGGTTTTATATCCTATTTCTCCTCCAGCTGGTGAAGATTCCGTATCTTCAGAATGCATTACGGCCAGAACAATAAAGCTTTTACCGGCAAGTATTTCACTTCTGATGTCGAGAAGTTTCTGTCTTGCTTCAGCTTTGTTTTCTTCGTTTGCAGGAGGATCAAGCTGAATAATACTTATCTGGACCTTTGACGGAATCACCGGAAGACTGTCGTTTGGGATCGAAGCAATAAATCTTCGCAGTTCAGCCGGAGTAATTGTAATATCTGCAGCAATTTCAGACTGGACTTCAGCGACAATCTGTTGTTCAATCAGCACTTTTCTGATATCTCTTCTTATTTCCACCATACTTTTTTTGAAATAGCTTTCAAGAGCCTCTTCACTTCCTGCATCCCTGATAGCGTTGTTCAACCTCAAATTAACATCGCCCTCCATCATATCATCAGTAACAATAATACTGTCAATCCTGGCCTGATCAAGAAATAATTTCGATATAAGCAACTCCTCAAAAACACTGCACCTGAGCTGGTCGGCTGATGCCCTGGTTCCACTCCTTCTCATGTCGTTTACTGTATTCTCAACATCTGAAAGGTAAATAACTTCACTTCCTACAATTGCTGCTACTGATTCAACAAGTACCTGGGCTTCTCCCGTTAACATACCAGACAGTAGTAATCCAGTCATTATCAGCCATAATGGTTTTCTTTTTTTCATCTTCAAAAAATCTTAAAACTGTTTTCTTTAAGAGCTTCATTATATATTCCATTCTCGAGTGCCTGGATAAAATCAAACCTCCGGTTATTAAGAATTATCCTCTTTATATCTTCCTTAACATACTCGTAAGGGGCAATGGAAGATCTGAGTCTGTAATCCCTTATGCTTAACAAATAAACAGAATTTGAATCGGTCGTTTCAAAATATGTATTTCTTTTCAGGAAACTCTCCTGATTCTCAATCTCATCCTGGAGTTCAACTGAGAGCCTGTCCATAGTAATCCAGTTTTCACCGAAGTCATCAAATTTTTCTGCAAACTGGAAACAATAACTTTCCAGTTCCTGCAGATTAGTCTGATGATTTGATCTGGTTAGCAACTTAATCCTGTAAATATTTGGTGCTTCAACCGGTATTTTAATGAACAGGGCTTTAACGATATTTGAACTTAGTATAAAACTGTTACTGTTTGCATTGTAATAACTCTCAATCTCTTCTTCGGCAATGACAGTATCCATTTTTTCGAGCATCATCTGCCTTTGATACTGATAAATCACAAGATTAGCCCTTGTTTCATCCAACTGTCTTTCTATGCTTGTTTTTAAATCAGCTGAAAGATTATCTTTAGCTCTCTGATAAACAAGCTCTTTCTTAGCCCATTTATTGATATAATTCTGGATAACTGATATACTGTCGGATTCTAAAGCACCCTGCCGGACAAGATCAGGTATCTGATCGTAATAAAGGATAACATCCGAGACTTTTGCAACCGGAATTCTTTTTTCGTTTTTTTTGAACTGAATGCAACCCGGTACAGTCAATATTAACAGAATAAAAAATATTATTTTATTCATAAGTCAAACTTCTTCTCACTTCATCGAGGATCGCATTATCAATCCTAACGGGATATTTCTCCTTTAATTGTCTGATCCATTCATTCTCAAGGTACTCCTGGTAACCTGATACAATTTCTCCCTTAATTTCATTTAAAGGCAAAGGAGCAGGAGGATTCACTTTACTGATAAAAAGAACCGACGGGTAGTCATTGCTCTCCAGGGAATGTAATCCTTTTGTCCATTGCAGCCTGTCTATTACCTTATCATCTCCTTCAAACCATCTTCCTTCACTTATAATAATTAATGTATCGCCATTCATGGTATATTTATCATATAACCTTTTATCCGCATCAGACTTCCGTAAGCATTTTTTGACTGTTGATTTAAACTTTCTTTCACCACCAGGCAATCTCAGGGTGTAAATCTTCCCCTCAATTGATTTGTGTGACATATACTCATGTTTATGTGCTTCGTAGAAATTCATCAATCCGGTTGAATCTTCCTGGGCTTTATTCCAGATTTTATCGCCGGATATTTCAAACAAGAGTATGCCATCGTGGAATTCATTCATCAGGTATCTGAATTCAGGATACTTTTTTTCAAGTATTGAATTTTCATAACTGATGATATGATCTGCAGTCCTTGCTTCGATGGACTGGTCGATATATACCTGCGGATCAGCGGTATTAATCCTTGAGCCTCTTCTTTCAAGGTAGTCAGCAAATTCCTGCGATATAAGATGCTGGTCTGCAAATGAATATAAGTTACCTGAAGGTAGTGTAGCTCGGTTATATTTTGATAATCCCCTGATCTTGAGTGTATCAGTATTATCAACAAACCATTCATAAATGCTTCTGTTTATTCTGAATTCATACTCTTTTTTAAGTTTCTCAGTGAATAATTTTTTACTTATTGAGTTGAGATATGACTGGTTTATTTTGCTTTCAAGAAATGATCTTGATTCATCAAAGGAACCGGGAGCTTTTTTCTCAAGCAGTTTGATTATATGCCAGCCGTACATTGTCCTTACAGGTTTTGAATAGTCACCTGTATCTTTAAGTGCCAATGCTGTTTCAGAAAAATCACTGATTATCTCACCTGTTCCAAACCAGTTAAGTTCGCCTCCCCGGTTTGCGGAATCTTTGTGATCGGAGTACTCCTCTGCCAGCTTTCTGAAAGAGGCTCCTTCCTGGAGCTCCTCATATATATTATTGATAGCTTCTTCAGCTTTCTTTGCTTCCTCTTCACCTGTTCCCGGGGGAGATGCTTTCATTATGTGAGCTACCCTTACCTTTCCTTCTGAAGGGCGCCTGTCAGTAACTTTAATGATATGGTAGCCATATGGAGTTCGTACAGGCATTGATATTTCACCCTTTTTTAGTGAATATGCAGCATCTTCAAAAGGCATTATCATCTGAAAAACCGTGAAATACCCGAGATTACCACCATTTATCATTACCGACTGGTCATCAGAAGCACCTCTTGAAACCTGTTCAAACGGTTCACCTTTTCTGATTCTTTCTCTTATATCCAGAGCTTTATTCCAGGCTTTGAGAGTATCTTCCGGCGGGGCATCGGGAGGACAGTTAATCAGAATATGCCAGGCATTGACCTCGACAAGCGATCGCTGATATACTTTCTTTAAAAGATTTTCCTTTGTTTCAGGGTCGGTCAGATAACTTTGTGCAAGCTGGTTCCTGTAACCAATTAGTTCTGTTCTGAAGGCAGTCGTTGTGTCATATCCCAGAGCTATGGCATCAGCGACTTTTTGCATGAAAACTATATACTGCTGAAGATAATTATCCAGATCATTCCTGTTCTCCGGATCTGGTGTCTTTTTGAACATCCTGATGAATTCAGCTGCCTGAATATTTCTTCCCGCAACATTCATCAGTATCTTTTCATTCTGATCCTGAGCAGGACAAAGAGCCGGCATCAGGAACATCAAAATGATGATTGATGGTAATAATTTGATGTTCATCAAAATAAGTGAATACTATTTATTCAAATAATTTTCGGCTATAATTGGGAGATTCTCTTGTTATTGAAACATCATGGGGATGGCTTTCGATTATCCCGGAGTTTGTTATTCTGACAAACCTGCTTTCCTTCTTAAGTATATTGATATTTCTGGCACCAACATATCCCATACCTGCTCTGAGTCCGCCCAGCATCTGGAAGATGACTTCCGAAAGGGTTCCTTTATATGCTACTCTTGCAGCAATTCCTTCAGAAACTAGCTTTTGTATTTCATCTTCCATATCTTGGAAATACCTGTCCTTTGAACCTTGCTGCATAGCCTCTATTGATCCCATTCCCCTGTAGGCTTTGAATTTGCGGCCACTATAAATAATTGTATCACCCGGCGATTCTTCAACTCCTGCAAAAAGAGATCCTGCCATTATTGAATCAGCTCCTGCAGCTAAAGCTTTAATAATATCTCCTGAATACCTTATGCCACCATCGGCGATAATCGGTACTCCTGATCCTTCAATAGCTTTGAAGATATTGAAAATAGCCGATAGCTGAGGAATACCAACGCCAGTTATAACCCTTGTCGTGCAAATAGATCCCGGTCCAATTCCGACTTTCACGGCATCTGCACCTTCATCCACAAGCTTTTTAGCTGCTTCAGCGGTTCCGATATTACCTGCAACTACATCCGTGTTCGGAAAGTTTTTCTTCAATTCCCGTAGAATTCTGATAACACTTTTAGTATGAGCGTGAGCAGTATCAATTGTTATTGCATCAACATCGGAGTTGATAAGAGCTTCAATTCTTGCCATGGTGTCGGAGGCTATTCCGACCGCACCTGCCACCCTGAGTCTTCCTTTATTGTCCTTGCATGAATTGGGACGATCTTTCGATTTGGTTATATCCTTGTACGTGATAAGACCTATAAGTTTCCCTGAGTCATCAATCATTGGCAGTTTCTCGATCTTATGTTTCTGAAGAATCCTAGCAGCTGCTTCAAGGTTTGTTTGATGATTTGTAGTGATGAGATTTGTAGTCATAACCTCTGTAATCTTCCGGGCATGGTTGTTCTCAAACCTGAGATCCCTGTTTGTGACAATACCCTTAAGGATACCGTGGTCATCAATAACCGGAATACCTCCAATTTTGTATTCGCTCATCAGGTGTATCGCTTCTGCAACAGTAGCCTCAAGATTAATGGTAATAGGATCAAAGATCATAACATTCTCAGCCCTCTTTACTTTTTTCACCTGAGCAGCCTGCTTTTCAACGGACATATTTTTGTGTATAACTCCTATACCGCCTTCCCTGGCTATGGCAATTGCAAGTTCATCCTCAGTGACTGTATCCATAGCTGCCGATACAATAGGAGTGTTTAAACTGATATTCCTTGTGAACATTGAGCTGAGATCCACTTCGCGTGGTAGAACCTCCGAGTATGAAGGGAGAAGGAGGACATCATCAAAGGTCAACCCTTCATAGAGTATTTTATCCATTAAAAATGACATTGTCTGGAGTATTAGGTTTTTGATGACGCAAATTACAAAAAAATTACCGACTCTTAAAATATCTCTTTACTTTCAGCTTTATAAAAAATTGAAATACAGTTGCTATTTTTGTATAAGGCTATCTGTATATGAATATCGAAGAGTACAGAAAAATATTAACCAGATACTGGGGATTCACCTCCTTCAAACCTCTTCAGGAAGAGATAATTAAATCAATTATGGAAGGAAGGGACACTCTCGGGCTCATGCCTACCGGGGGAGGGAAGTCGGTTACATTCCAGGTTCCGGCGCTGGCTATGGAAGGGACATGCCTGGTAATAACACCACTGATTGCCCTGATGAAAGAACAGGTCAACCGTCTTAATAACCTTGAAATAAAATCTGTAGCTATTCATTCAGGGATGTCAAAAGAAGAGATCGATATTACCCTCGAGAACTGTATTTATGGTGACTACAAGTTCCTTTATGTGTCCCCGGAAAGGATCTCAACACCACTTTTTCAGGGAAAAGCTCCGAGACTTAATCTTTCCCTTGTTGCAATTGATGAAGCACACTGTATATCGCAATGGGGTTATGATTTCAGACCCTCATATCTAAAAATTGCCACACTCAGGCACTATATTTCCGGGAAGGTTCCATTTCTTGCCCTTACAGCATCTGCAACAGCTCCGGTTGTTGAGGATATTATGGATAAGCTGGAATTCAGGGAGAAAAATGTTCTGAGAACCAGTTTCAGCAGAAAGAATATCTCATACCTGGTGCGGAAAGTTGAAGATAAAGGATCTTACCTGATAAAGACACTTAAAAAAACAAAGGGAAGCGGAATTATTTATGTAAGAAGCAGAAAGAGATCAAAGGAGGTTGCTGAACTGCTTGTAAAGAATGGTATCAGTGCTGATTTTTACCATGCAGGACTGACTAATGAACTGAGGGATAAAAAGCAGGTATCATGGACAACAGGAGAGACCAGGGTGATAGTTGCCACAAATGCGTTTGGTATGGGTATAGATAAACCAGATGTAAGGTTTGTTATACACTGGGATATACCCGATTCAATAGAAAACTATTTTCAGGAGAGTGGTCGGGCAGGTCGTGATAGTAAACCTGCTTTTGCAGTACTGTTATATTCAACCGCAGATAAAAGTCGTCTTAATGATTCCCTCAGGAAAAAATTTCCCCCTGTCGAAAGAATTAAAGATATCTATGAGGCATTGTGCAATTATCTCCAGGTGCCTCATGGAGCAGGAAAAAACAATGTATTTGACTTTAGTATGTCAGATTTTGTATCTAAGTACCGTCTGCCTGTGATCGAAACCTATAACAGCCTCTCATTCCTCCAGAGAGAGGGCTATCTGGAATTTACGGAGGAGATTAATAATCCATCGAGAGTGCACTTCATAGTCAGCCGTGATGATCTGTATAAATTCCAGGTTGCTAATGAATCATTCGACGGATTTATAAAATTGCTTTTAAGGTCCTACACAGGTATGTTTTCCGAATTCGTGGCCATAAATGAGGAAACACTTTCAAAAAAAACTGCTATCTCCAGGGATACGGTATATCAGTATCTTGTGAAACTTTCATCCCTGAATATCATCCGATATATCCCCGGGAAAAAGAGTGCACTGGTAATATTTACTGAAGAACGTCTTGTCAGAAAAGGATTGATGATCTCACCGCAGAATTATCTACACGTCAAGGAGAAATATATCTTCCGTCTTAATAAAATGACAGGATATGCAGACTCCGATACAAGGTGCAGGTCAGTTTATCTTCTGGATTACTTTGGGGAAGAATCCGACAGGTGCGGTATTTGTGACGTGTGCAGGGAAAGAAATGAACTGGAACTGAGCAGATATGAATTTGATCTGATACTTGAGGAGATTAAGGAAATACTGGCTGAAAAGAAATATGATGCGCAGGAGCTGGTGAGCAGGGTAGAACAACCGGAAGAAAAGGTTATTAAAGTATTGCGATGGCTTCTCGATCACAACAAGATAATCACGGACGATAAAAATCTGTTGTCGTGGAAGGAACCTGACCTGTTTTCCAGGTAAGGATGAATAATTGCTAACAGAATGCAGATTGCAGAGAATGGCTGATGACAAGGGGCATGGAGCATATCATGATCCTGGTTATTCCCAAAAAATTAAATATCAAATATTATTAAAGCTGATTTTGTCAGCAAGCCCTAATGTAACAATAGTAAATTATTTTTCAAGTTGATTTTCAACTGGTTCTAACGTAGCAAGATGCTCATTTAATATTTTTTTTATTTCAACAATAATTTCAGGGTGTTTCTCCGCAATATTGTGCTTTTCAGATGGATCAACATTCAGGTTATAAAGCATGGGAGGGTCATGGACTGTTTTTGTATTACTTCCGTATTCAGGCTGTGTGATAAAATGAGCTTTGTATGCCCCCTTCCTTATTGCAAAAACCCCTGTATCGCGGTAGTAAAAAACGATATCCCTTGGATTTGAACCTGTTCCAAGCATCACCGGTGAAATATCATAACCATCATAGATCCTGTCATTTGGAATACTGACATTTGCCAGAGTGCATAAAGTAGGTAATAAATCCATCGTCGTTCCCATTTCCATTACAACACCCGGTTTAATTTTCCCGGGCCACCAGAAAATTGTAGGCTCGCGCATACCTCCTTCAAAAGTCCCGCCCTTCCCGCCGCGTAACAGGCCTGCCGATCCTCCATGCGTTTTGTAAGTCAGCCATGGGCCATTGTCGGAGGTAAAAATTACTAGAGTCTTTTCAGCAATTCCTTCTTCTTTCAGGGTTTCTAAAATCTGGCCAACCGACCAGTCAATTTCTTCAATTACATCTCCATAAATTCCTGCCTTTGACCGATCTTTAAATTCATCTGACCTGAACAAGGGGATATGAGGAAATGAATGAGCGAGATAAAGAAAGAAGTGTTCCTCCTTAAAACTTCTGATCTTTGCAACGATTTCTTCAGTATAACGCCGTGTAATGGTACGTTGATCTGCCGGTCTTTCAACAATCCTGTCGTCTCTCATTAATGGAACATTATATGCCTGAAACCGTTCAAGATCTGCCAGTGTAAAATAGTCAGTGGCTTCAATCTTATCCATATCATTGGAATAAGGTATCCCAAAATAGCTTTCAAATCCATGATCAGTGGGAAGAAAAGGTGATTTATGTCCAAGGTGCCATTTACCTACAGCAGCAGTCCGATATCCGTTATCTTTCAACAATTTAGCCAACGTAATTTCACTTGGTGGAAGCCCTCCGTTTGAATCCGGGAACAGAACCCGTCGTTTTTCACTGCTCATCCCTGTCCGGATTGGCAGCCTTCCTGTTAATAATGCTGCACGTGAAGGTGTACTTACCGGTGCTGCAACATAAAAGTTAGTCCACTTCTGGCCCTGATAAGCCATCATGTCCAGGTTTGGCGTTTTGATCGTTGGATGCCCAAATACGCCTATATCGCCATATCCCATGTCATCAGCAAAAATGATGATAAAATTTGGCGCAGATCTTTTATCCGTATCCATCGAAATGGCACTTTGTTGACTTGCAATCCCGAGCGATAGCAATCCGTTTATTGCAAGCATACCTTATATTTAATATTTGCATTTGTGTGATTTAATTGATTAATTTATTACTCAAACTATAGTTGTTTTCTTTTTATTTTGGTTCGTATTTTTGCCAGGCAATTTCTCCAGACCTCCTTATATGTTGGGACAATCCGTACTTCAACTCTCTAAACTGTTCCATGTTTTCATCGAGAGGAAGTTCTTCATATGGATCAGACACTATATTAAACATTTGAAATTTTTCGTAAGGAGTATTTTGTACCAACTTATAAGATCCTTTACGAACCGCATAATAACATAAACCTCCATAAATACCCCCTTCCCGCCTCATAAAATAAACCATTCTGTTATCTTCTTCTCCTCTACTTTTACCTAAAAGTCCCGGTAATAAGTTAATCCCATCAATTGAATGAGTAACTGATAAACCGGCGATTGAACAAATAGTCGGATAAAAATCCATCATTAATCCCAGTCTATCAGAAACGGCCTGTTCTTTAATAGTTCCTTCCCAGATCATACATGTAGGTACTTTAATTCCACCTTCATACATATCCTGCTTTCCACCCCTTAGTTTTCCATTTGAGGCACCACTGGGTAAATGACCTCCATTGTCCGATGAAAAAATGATTACGGTATTACTGTATTGGCCTGACTCATGTAAAGCATGGATAACCCTGCCTATACTATAATCAAGGTGTTCGACAAAGGCAATATTCTTTGCCCGCTTTTCATCGATATTTTCTTCACGTTTTTTTACCTTCTCCAGCCATTCTTCAGGAGGTTGAACAGGGAAATGGGGTGCGTTGTAGGCCAGATATAGAAAGAAAGATTCTTTCTCTTTTGTTTTTTCACGGATGTAATCAATTGCCCAATCTGAAAAAATATCTGTTGCATGACCCTGAGGATCAATTTCTGTCTTATTAAGCCGCATATAATTTATGCCGTGCCGAAGATGACTCAAATAGTCGTCCATCATATCACCCAGAAATCCATGAAAAAAGTCGAATCCACGTTCATTTGGTACATTTGGAGCTTCCAGGCCTAGATGCCATTTTCCAATGATAGCAGTCTGATATCCTGCTTTTTTCAACATGTCAGGCAGAGTAATTGCACTGGGCAGAAGATATCCCCAGTTATCCGATTCTTGTGTACGGATAACTCCCGGAACGCCAACCCTATCCGGGTAACAACCGGTCATCAGGCTGGCGCGAGTGGGTGAGCTAACAGTGCTGTTAGCATAAAAATTTGTAAACCGTACTCCTTTAGTGAAAAGCTGATCAATATTTGGTGTATGAATATCATTTCCACCATAGCAGGAAAGATCACCATAGCCCAAATCATCTGCAATGATTAAAAGGATATTGGGTTTCTCCTGGAGAAATCCAAGAACAGGATAAGACAACAAACTCCCGATACATATGTTTTTAAGCAGTCTAAGAGTCATAATAATTATTTTTATACTGGTTTGGGTTTTAACATATTTTCGTACGGGTTTATTTGTCTTCAATATATGCAGGTCTTAGCTCATCTGTAAGTTCCGAATCAAAAGATAAAGCCAGTTCTGTCAATTGCCTGACTATTTCCGGATTGGAATCCGCAATATTATGTGTTTCCCCAATATCATATGAAAGATTATAAAGCCATGGCAACGGGTCTGAGGGACGAGTATCGAGCAGGGCTTCTTTTATCGGTTGCTTGCCTGCCCATCTTTCACTTGGCTCAAGCAGGTGAAGTTTCCAATGTCCTTTATGTATAGCGGCCAGTCTTCCATCGCGCCCGTAATAACATAGGAATGAATACGGGGATTTTGCATTTTTATCTGTCATGAGTGGCATAATATTATACCCGTCAAGTTTACGGTCTGCAGGGATCTGCGTGCCGGTAATCCCGGCCAGTGTTGGTAGAAAGTCCATCATTGTAGCCATTTCATGACAAACTCTTCCCCCGGGGATTTGTTTCGGCCAGCGGACAATGAGCGGTACCCTGAATCCTGCTTCCCAAGTACTGCCTTTTCCTCCGTGTAAAGGAGGGGCAGCAACTCCTGAGGGACCGTTATCTGAAGTAAATATTACGATGGTGTTTTCAAGGACACCAGCATCTTTCAATTCTTTTAAAATTTCACCACAGCTCCAATCGACCTCTTCTATCATGTCAAAATATAAACCATTCATCCCATCGCGGTGTCGAAATGCCTTTGATGCAAATAAAGGGATATGAACTGCACTGTGGGCCACATAAAGAAAAAATGGTTTCTCTTTATTTTTTCGAATAAATGAAACAGCTTCCTGTGTATAATCCAATGTTATCTGATCATAATCGACTTCGCTGTTCTTTTTTAGCATAATATTGTTACGATATAAATCCGATCTTCTATGGTTTGGACCTGGCATCCCATAATAATAGTCGAATCCCTGAGCGTTTGGCATAACCTCAGGCAATAGACCAAGATGCCATTTCCCAATACATCCGGTGCTATAGCCTTCTGTTTTTAATAATTCAGCAATTGTTGTTTCATTGGGATTAAGGCCGCTATGAGTGTCAGGGGGAAGAACACCAACATGTAATCCAACGCGCTTGGGATAGCATCCGGTCATTAAACTGGCACGTGTAGGTGTAGAAACACCTGCAGGTGCATAAAATTTGGTAAAACGAATGCCTTCTGCTGCCATTTTATCCAAATTAGGGGTTTTAATCTCTGTGGCTCCATAACAACTCAAATCAGTATATCCTAAATCATCCACAAGAATAAAAACAATATTGGGCTTTTCATCAGGTACTGATGACTCACTCCATTGCGAAAACATGGATAAAGAGCCTATACTTAATAACGCTGTACAAACCTTAAAACCTGAAAAATATCCGATAAAACTATGGGGATTATTGTTATTTATCATATTCATATGTTTGTTTTTATATTACATATTTAAGCTTAAAAATCCGACTTATTTGAAGGCAGCAATGTCTAAATTGCATTGCCTGAAAAGATATAAAAGGTCTTGCTGGCAGAGCCATAAATCGGAGGACTATCTACCCCCTTTAATGGTGGATAGTCCTATTTAAGTAATTTTTTTAGTGATTAAACATCGTAGCTTATTCCCTCAATTATCTGCATTACCATTCCGGATTCTGAACCAAATTTTCGTTTAGAGAACGTTCTCTTTCTGGAATAGGCAACAAATTAAAATATTCCAGATATCCATTGGGAAATTTAGCCTCAATTAAACCACCGTTATGATCACGAATTTCTAACGGATAAATATCGTTTCCAATATTCCATCTTTTTATATCCATCCAGTACAAACTTTCCAAAGCAAACTCTATTCGTCTCTCGTGCCTAAGCTTTTCGCGGGCTTCATCGCGCGATAAACCAGTAGATAAAGGAGTTATTTTTACATCGTCACGTTCCGTTCTAATTTTGTTTATCAGAGCTACAGCTTCATCAATATCTCCTCCCGTTTCAATTAAAGCTTCAGCCTTTGATAAAATGATATCTGCATATCGCAATACAATATAGTTCAGATCAGATTGCCCCGAAGGTGGTAAATCTGATTCTGGTTCAATCCGGTATTTTCGGCTGCTCAAATGTCGTAATCTGTTACCGGGGTGGTTAAATGCTCCTCCAGGATATAAATAGTTTGGAAAACGATAACCCAGAAAATATGAACCAGGCACTACTACTGTAAATTCCAGGCGGGGATCCCAACCTTCGTAAGGATTATCAAGGTCAATATCATAATCACCGTAGCTACCCCCAGAGCCATCAATTCTTTCATACGTATTGACTAAATCGTCGGTAGGCACATAACGGGTACCTCGTGTCCAACTTCCTGTACCTGTACCACAATATTGGTCGTGTAATGAACCCTGAGAATTTTCGCCTCTCATGTATTGGATGTCGAAAATCACTTCTTGGTTATTCTCATTTTCCAATCTAAACAAACCTTCATAACTTGGGAAAAGAGAGTACTTACCCAACGCATCTATTTGATCTGCCAATGTTAAAACTTCATTGTAATTATTTTGGTATAAATAAGCCCTCATCTTCATTCCCAGGGCCGCACCTTTGGTAGCCCTCCCTACCTCCGGGGCATCTACCTTGAGTTTTGCAATGGCTATATCATAGTCCGAAATAGCCTGACTCCAGGTTTCTTCAGCAGTAGCCCTGCCGATGTTCCTGGCTTCTTCTGTTGAGATTTCAGTTAAAATAATTGGAACCCCACCGTAAGATTCAACAAGTAACGAATAGGCTAAGCCACGTAAAAAATGAGCTTCACCAACATAGGTGGATTTAATATCTTCACTCAACTCCACTTCCTCGATGACTTTGAGTAAATAATTTGCCCGAAATATTATTCCATAACACCTTGTCCAGCGAAAAGTAATAATACCTTCGTCGTTTGAGGAAAGCTGACCATTTCCAATTTTGGTAAGGGGCAAATTTCCCCAGTTAAATGCGTTTGGTGTTGCACCATCAAGAACACCAAATCCGAATAATCCCTGATTGTAAATCGAGTTTTCACGTAGATGGGCATAAACTCCATTCAGCAACAGTTTTATATCATCCTCATTTTCAGGAAAATTGGCGGAAGTAATTTTGTCTTCCGGAAAAAAATCCAAATATTCATCTGCACAACCATTGGAGAATAAAATCAAAATTGAGATTAAACTGTAAATAAAAATATTTTTTAGTTTCATAGTTTTAAAAGTTAAGATTTATACCTAATGAAATGATTCTTGGGACAGGATACAAATTAACTCCATGCGAAAATGTATTTCTTTCAGGATCATACCCTTCGTAATCTTTGTTTACTAATGTGAAAACATTTTGAGCATTTGCATAAATATAAATTTTTTGTAGACCAAGCCGAGAGGAAACATTATTGGGCATGGAATAACCTAGTTGGATGTTTTTAAGTTTAATAAAACTAATTTCTTTAACCCAAAAGGAAGATTGATAATTATCCCATGGATTATTCCATTCTAAAATAGGCATATCTGTATTTGTATTCTCGGGTGTCCACGCATCCCTCCACCTCTTTGAGATCATTCTGTTTTCCCATGACATATTGGTAAAGTTATTTAGTGTATAAGCATTTACGCCCGCTATGCCTTGGAATAAAAGATTTAAATCAAATCCTTTGTAGTTAAAACTGGGAGTTAACCCAAATGTAAATTTGGGTATGGTGTTACCTAAGACTTGTTTGTCTTCAAAACCTAATTTGCCATCGCTATTAACATCCTCAAATTTTAAGTTTCCGGCTTTGGGTTTATAACTGTTAGAGTGCATGTGTTCCAATGCCTCTTCATCTGATTGGTAAATTCCAACAGCTTTATAAGCATACAAACTTCGGTATGAATACCCCTCTCTAATTAGATATAATTGATCTGGAGATTTTCCATCTTGGAATTTTGTAACTTCATTTTCAATGTAGGTTACATTGATACCAATATTGTATCCAAATTGTTCCCTGCTTAATGACTGATTATTGTAATTGAAAATTAATTCATATCCGGTATTCAGCATTTCTCCCATGTTTTCATAAGGTGCTGTTATACCCCCCAACATAATGGGAATTGGCAATTGCACAATAATATCAGTGGTTTTTTTATTAAAATAGTCGGCTTCAATGGTTATTCTGTTATTTAAAAAACCTAATTCAATACCAATATCAAGGGTTGATGTCGTCTCCCATGTAATGTTTTCATCAATTAAGGAAGTAACGGCAGCTCCAGCTGAAAAACTATCATTGTAACTGTAACTTAGGTCATTATTTTGATCAATCACCGTCAGGTAAGGCCAATATCCCGCGATATTTTGATTACCCAATTGTCCCCAGGAAGCACGTAGTTTTAAATTAGAGAAGATGCCTAAATTTTCAATGAATGTCTCATCAATAAGTCTCCACCCAGCGGAAAAACCCGGGAAAATACCCCATCTGTTTTCTTTTGAAAACCGGGAAGAAGCATCTGCCCGAAGGTTGGCTTCAAATAAATATTTGTCAGCAAGGGAATAGTTAACACGGCCGAAATAGGAAAACATTCGAATTCCATTCATATTTCCTTCACCTTGAATACCTGAGGTTCCAGCATCTACTTGTGTTAAACCTTCCTTTGGTGGTTCCGATCTTCTTGCATAAAGATCTTTTATTTTTAGATCTTCCAATTGGATACCTATTATTGTAGAGAAATCATGTATATTAGCCAGGGTTTTGTTTAAATTCAAAGTTGAAAAAACATTATTATTAAGAGATGATACATGTCTCCGGTTAATTTCAATACCTTCCCTGTTGAAATTTTTGGTTATTGTTTCAATTCCAGAATCCGTATAACCAAATATGCTTTCGTTATAACGATCAACTAAATCCCAGTTACCTGAGGATGCAATTGTGGTTTTCCATAGCAAGAAATCTGAAAATTTAATCTCGGTTGAGGCATTAAGGGTTAAAAAATTTCCTTCTGTGATGGTTCTGCCATTAGCTGCATCAATAAGGGGATTTCTGTTGTCATAAAGTAAATTTCCTTCATTATCTATTGCCTCTACAGAACCAAACCGTCCATCCCTGGTATATGGTGCTATATAAGGAGTTACTCCACTAAGCATAGTAAATACACGACCAAGAGAACCATAGGTTATATCTGCATAAGGTTCACCTGTAACTTTTCTAACGTAATTTAATCGGCCACTTACCTTTAACCAATTATTTACATCTGATTCTATATTAG
>Ga0315543_1002293_pt1 | contig 18823 bp, 13 predicted proteins | sample SalMarSW160210MG_2_FD_203098 | JGI IMG/M metagenome (GOLD analysis project Ga0315543, IMG submission 203098) | Salt marsh sediment microbial communities from the Plum Island Ecosystem LTER, Massachusetts, United States - Salt Marsh Sediment SW1601-210 ...
CTACTCGGAAAAGCCTTTTGTCGGTTACTCGTTCGCGGTACACGGCGCTCATATCATTGGCTCGGGGCGCGTGGCCCATGATACGATCGACAGCGGCCTGGTCCATACTTTCCCCGCCAATCGTTTCCAGTGTATGGCGAAGCGCGTAGAAACCGAGCCCCCGTCGGTGGATTTTCAATTCCTTTAGCAGCTTGGCCGTTTCGTTGGAAATCGCCTTGCTCTTTTCCCCGTTCTCCCAGGGCTTTCCATACTTCGTGATAAACACGTACTTGGCGTGGGCAGGGTCGATCGGCGTCTTGCGATGTTTCAACACGGCCCGTAGTGCGGCAACCGTCTCGGGCCAGAGTTTCGCACGGCGTTCCACCCCCGTCTTCTCGCGCGGATCGAAGTACCAACCCGCCTTGAGGTCGAGGTAGTCGGTGGTGAGTACGGCGCAGTCATGATTACCCATCCCGCAATTGATGCCCAAGAGAATCATGGCCTTCAACTGCAATCCGGCCTTGTCGAGCATGGCGCGAATCTGCGCCGCTGAGAACATCTTGGGGCCTTTCTTGTTTCGTTCCTTCCGCAGAATGCGTTGGCTCGGCTTCTTGAATCCGTCTCCGAAGACTGCGGGCCGGTCAATCAGACCGTTCTTGTAGGCGAAATTGAACACCACACGCGCGCGGCCGATATCGTTGGATAGGCTAGTGGGACCGTGGCCCTTGCGTTTCTTCCCGAGGCCCTTGGTAAACTCCATTCGCAATCGCTCAAAGTCGGCCGGGCGTAGGTCTATCACGAGACGGTTACGGCCGAAGACCTCGACGATCTTCCCGCAGATGGCATCGTACTCGTTCCAACTGCGCTGGGTCAGCTCACCGGTCTTGAGCAGGTTCTCTTTGCTCTCCAAAAACTGGTTGACCAGGGAGCGGACCGTCAAGCCCTCTCCGGTTACCCTTGGCTCCCGTCCGGCGAGAAGATCATCCTTTTGGTCAAGCCATTTGTCGAGTGCGCCCTGTGGGTCATCCCATGGTCCGAAGAACCGGGTAACACCTCGGACTTTTTTTGCCCATCGCCCCGATGCGTGGGCATAAAGGGGAAAATGCTTCCGAGGTTTGGGGGGCTTGACCGGCTTGGTTTGCCGTGATACCTTTGATTGCTTCGATACTTGGGGCTGACTCCCGGCTGGCGCCTGGGTGTCGTCACCCAGGTAGCGTGCCAACGCCCCTTGTGGATCGGACGAGGGGCCGTAGTATCGGAATTTGCCGTTGATTTTCTTTGCCTACTGCCCATTGCGGTGTGGGAAGAGCGGAAAGTCAGGGGCCGGTTTTTTGGGGCGTGTCATGGTGCGGTATCCTAAACAGTTGCGATTGGTACGCCGAAGACCGCTTGGGTGTCGGGGTGGTGTCGAAAGCGGGTGTCGGGTGTCGGAATGGGCGTCAAGAGGCGACACCACACGTATTAGCTATACGTAGATTAGCTTGTAACCACTTGACAGTCAAGTAGTTACGACTTCGGGGACGTAGCTCAATTGGTTAGAGTACCGGACTGTCGATCCGGTGGTTGAGGGTTCGAGTCCCTTCGTCCTCGCTTGAATGGGTCGTTGACAGCAAATGTCAGCGGCCTTTTTTGTTTGACACCACAAGCGTTTACGGCGATGGTCGCGGCAAGCGTCGAAGCCTTCCCCTCGGCGGTCATTTTGACCACACTTGCCAGCGATTTGCAGCGTTTGCCGGCAGTTGGTGCAAACTTTGGTGCAAACCGGGAAGCGGTCAAATCGTCGGTCCCCGTTGCACTTGCGGCCACTTGTTCCATTTCGGTCTCACCTACCAGCGGGAGAGAAGGAAGCGTTTCCAAGGCTCCGGCCACATCTAGCAGCTTCGGATCGGTGTAGACGTTCATCGTCAAGTCAATCTTGCTGTGACGCATGGCGGCTTGGGCTGTCCGGGGCGAAACACCGCCCTTGCTCAAATGGGTGCCAAACGTGTGCCGTAAGGCATGAACATCGACCGTCCGGCCCCGCTCATCCGTCTTGGGAATGCCAGCCTGCCGAAGGTCTCGATCAAGGATCTTGACCAGGTCCCTTGGGACCGAGAACACCAGCGTATCCGGCGGCAGGCTCGGCTGGCCTGAATTCTGCCCCCGGCCGGCATCGTCGAGCCGAACGGTCGGCCGGCTGTTGGCCTCCTCCTGAGTCTGCTTGGCCTTGGCGTCGAGCCACGCCCGCAAGTCGGCAGCCAGGTCGGCCCGTATGGGAATGCTCGACCCTTCCCGGTTCTTTTCGTCGGCAGCCTTTAGCTGTAGGTATGTCGGCTCGGTGTCGAGGGTCAATTGACCTACAGAGAGCGAAGCCAACTCGCCCTTTCGCAGCCCTGTCAATACAAGCGTCTTGTAGATCAAAGCCCGTTCTCGCCCCAGGGCTTCGAGCCGGCGTCGGGTCTCAGGTCGCACTTTGGCAACTGGTTTGCCCTTGTTCTTGCCCCGCCGCATGGTCATTGCCTCTAGAAGCGGTCGGCGTCGGGCCACGTCGAGCAAGCGTCGAAGCTCGTCTTCGGTGAGTGCCCGGCGTTGCCGGCGGCGGTCGGCTTTTTCGTCGGCCTTGGCGATTGTCGCCAGTGGATTGACGGTAAGCCGGCCCGTCTCGACGCACCAGTTGCACAGCCCCCGAATCGCCTGCAGGTAGGAATTGCGTGTCCGGGCGGCCATGCCTTCGGCGCCCCGATGAACCAGCCAGCTTTCGGCGGCTTCGCGGCGAATGTCGGCAAGTCAGCCAAAGTCACAGTCGGCGATGACCTTGTCGGCCAGCCGCCGAGTATCGTCAAGGTGAGTGTCCGAATCACCCTTTGCCCGAAGATGGGTCAAATAGGCTTCCAGATGATCGCCAAGCGGCGTGTCCTGGTGGTCGATCATCCGCTCTTCTGCCGTACTCAGAATCCCACCTTTGACCTTCTCCGCCCGTTTCTCCATTTCGGTGAGCACCGACCGGGCGGCCGATTCATCGCGGCAGCCGGTGGCCACCTCCCGCACTCTCCCCGAACCGTCACGATATTTGGCCGTGAAGGTCCGGGCGGTCACCACGATTCGGTCGGTTCCATTCTTGCCAATGGTGACGGGTGCCGTCCGGCGTTTGTTCTTCGTGCCAGTTCACTCGGCCAACCGTTGCCCCTTGCGGACGATGATCTTCGCGCTGGCCGGCATTGGTTTGGTTGCGGTCTTCTTGAATACAGTGCCCATGAAAACCTCCCAAGTTTCACGTAAGAGTGCGAAGTCTCTCTTCGATATCATCGGCTGGCATAAATCGCCATGCCCTCCCCACTTTCCTTGCGCGCAACAGGCCCCGTTTAGCAAGGTCGAGAAGATCGGTGCGCGCCGTCTGATAGACAACGTTATGACTCCGACGATGTGATTCAACACTGTAGACTTGGTGTGGATACCTCAAAGCGTGGCCGACGAGAGCCCGCTGCCGGTGGTTGAGCATAACAACGCCACGAAGTTCCGCTTCGAGTTTCTGCAAATCCAGTGACTTTTCCTTGAGGTATCTATGGAGTTCCTTCAGGGCTCGATGAATGACGTCAAGGTGGTAAAGAACAAAGTAGGTCAAATCATTGCCATCACTCTCAGTATATAAGAAAGCCCGGCCGTACTTCACTGGCTCTTTACGGATGATCTGAGAGATTGAGATAAACTCAAAAAGCCAATACTTATGACGCAGCATTGACCAATAGAACAACGCGCGTGCAGTCCGCCCGTTGCCATCGACAAAAGGATGGTCATAGGACAACCAGAAGTGCAAGAGAATCGACCGAATGGTAGGATTTACGAATTCCTTTGGGGTTTTGCCGTTCGCAAAATCGCACATGTTCGTCATTCGTTCTTCGAGTTCCGATGCCGGCGGTGGCTCATGTAACACTTCACCGTACATGTCGTCAACGACTACCCGCTCACTGTCGTTGCGGAGTCGACCCGCAGCGGATGGACCATCAAGTGTGTCACGCGTAATGATCTTGTGAATTTCCAGAACAAGATCAATCGACAATGGTTCCTTCTTGAGTTCACCGATACGCTGCATTGTCCGATAGTTGTTCAGAATCATTTGCTCGCTTCTATCACGCGGCCTTCTGCCTGTTCGAATCATTTCCTTGGCAACTGGGCGTGTCGTGGCAGCACCTTCCAGTTGACTAGACGTGATTGCCTCCTCAATCAGAGATCGTACATAGTATCTATCTCGTGTTTCGGGATTCGTGATTTCTTGCATTCCTCCAGAAACTTCGATGCGTCCTCCGGCCCCTAGATCAATTTGATGTAGCCGTTCCGGGATTGGATCAACAATAACGTAGTGGAAAGGGGAATCGTTCATATCCACCAGAGGCGTATTGTGAGAACGGCTTCTTCGGCTCATTTTGAGGGCAAGCCACCACTCCCGGTGAGTCAAGCCGCCTGGCGGGTCGTAGTAGCGCAGCTTATCCCAATGAAGGTACTTCCCGCTGACTAAAGGATTCTCAACGTGCTTCAGTAGGGCATCAAATCGCAAGACGTCTGAAACCTCACCTATTAGCTCTTGCATATCTGGAGCTTTTTCGGGTTTCTTCATGAGACAAACCTCTGTCAGCCAATTCCTTACAGCTATGTCAACAAACTACTAATTCTCTATAGTTTAGTAGTTTATCGCCCCTTTGACGTTGGTACAATACTAATTTGCCATTTCTTGACAAAAACTTAGCACCAAATGGGACCACCTATCCGGCCTAGTACCGTGCCGTTATATCAGGCTATCTCAACCGTATCATCCGTCATGGACGGATTAGGGATGTTCGACATAGGCTGCAGCGGTGGGAAACCGTTCCGGGTTTCCTCCCTGGGAAGGTGCCCCCGCCGTGCTGTCGGCCGGCTCTTCCTCGCTTGCATTCGTCCAGCCTTCGTTCTCGGTCGTCCCCGTGTTCGCACGACACACAAGGGGACGCGCTTATGGTCCCTTATAGGACATAGGACAGACCCCTGTCCGCAATAAGTGACGCGAATTGTCCGGTTACAGCAGGACATGATTCTGTCCGCTATCTGTCGGGGGGTGTCGGTCGAACCCGGTAGGCCGAAACGCCGCGTCCGATACCTCCCCGGTAAGCCACTTCCAGTAGCCCAAAGCTTTCGAGTCTTCGGAGTGCCCGTCTCACGGTCCGATCCGATACGCCGGCCCGACGGGCCATGTCGGCTTGTGAGGTTCGGGCAACGCCGGCTTTCGTGTCACGATACAGGACCAGCCAAACGGCAATTTCTTTGCGGCCCAACTGGCCCATGGTGAAGTCAATGAAGTTATTGAGCACGGCGAACCGCTCGCCTATCGTGGATCTGGCCGGCTTTCTCTTCGCCTTCTTCGACGTTGTCGAGTCGGCCGGCCTAGCTGTCGGTTGCGCCGGTTCCATCGGCGGCAGGACCTTACAGCCGGTCAGCCCTTGTGGTTCGGTTCTGGTCGTCATCCGGCAAAGCCCTTGAATTCGTCGAAGGCCTGAGAGTCATTGCCGGCCGGCGTAGACCAGCCGTCTCCGATTGGCTCGAAGCGTTGTAGCCGATGGTCGAACCGCAGTTCGATGTCCCTCGGTTCAGTGTGGCGTGCCTTCAGGTGGCGAAGGGTCACTTCGTCATCGGCCTTGCCCGGCACTAGTACTCGGTAACACTCACAATGATGGGTCGGGTGCCACTGCTGGCTTGTCCAGCAGTGCCGAAAGCACGGTTGGGCAAGCCAACCGTGGCACCCATCAGAATGGCTGTTACAGAACACTAGGATAAACGCGTCATCGGCCCCGAATTCCAGTTCGGACGATTCCCGGAACGAAGCCAGGTTGAGCCCTTCGCCCGAGTAGGACGAACGGCCCTTCTTGTCCTTGGTTCGGGCAACGGCGGCAACCACTACCACGGCAACGTCGGCGTCGGCGAATTGACGCAAGTAGTTCATTGTTGCGTCTACCGAGCCCCGGCGGTCGGCATGTTCGCCCGGTGGCAGGATGCGCTGGATGTAGTCCAAGACCAGCATATCGGCCCGGAACGTGTCGGCTGTCGCGGCAACGTTCGACAGGTCGAAGGGCGGTCGAACGAAGGCCAGCCGATCGGCCAGCGGTTCGAGCGTTGCGGTCGCCTGGTCGATCCGCTCGGCATGTTCTTCCGTGAATCGCCGATAGCGAATCGTCGTCACGTCGATGCCCGAGAGCCGGGCCAACTGCCGATCCAGCAGCACGGTTGGCGTCATCTCGATATTGCAGACGGCCACCCGAAGCGAAGGGGTCAGCCGTAAGGCATCGGTCACACATTGCATCGAGAAGGCTGTCTTGCCGACCCCGGGCGGTCCACCGATGAGCGTGACCAGGCCCGGCCCTATTTCGATGCGCCGCAGCTCACCTTCCCCGACGGGAAAAAGCGTTGGCGGTCCTCCGGTCAATACGTCGTCCCGCCAAGCGTCGAACACGTCGGCGACCGTTTGAAAACAGGCTTCGGTCTTCATACGTCGGCATCCACGACGCTGGTGGTATTGCCGCCGTCGAAGTTGGCCACGATGTCGGCGGCGAGCGGCCGTGTGCGCGACAAACCGACCAGCAGCCCCATCGCTAGCCCAATCACAATCGCACGCATCAGCAATACCTTCGTATTCGGGGACGCTGCCCTCCAGTCAGTATCCTCGAGGCCTCCGAACCGTGCAAGAAACTGTTTCGTCAAACAAGCTGGAGATTACGTCAGCTCAGCCCTCGCGGTAGCCGACCCGGCGCGATGCTCCCCTTTGAGCCAAGCTGGGCCGAGATTTGAAGTCGAACGTGTCGAGTGTCTTGTGCGAGGGGAACCGGGCCGCTTTCAGGCGCCAGTCGGCGGCCCGACGTTCCCGGTCGATCAACTCCAACTTGCACAACTGCAAGAGAAACGCCGGATGATCGAGGCTCTCCTTCCCGGCACGCGAGGCCACCTTCTTATCTTTGGCCAGCATCGTCGGCAGCTTGAGTTGCTTCAAGTGGTGCTTCAGCAGTACCGTGCTCTTCGTGTTTACCATCGCTCATTGATTCTCCGTCAGGAGGAACCGGTAGGCCGACCGGCGACCGACAAAGAGTCAGACTTGCTCAATGACCTGTGCGGGTCGGCTGCTCGGCGTGAGCCGTTTTGCTCTAAGGTGCGAAACGGTACCGGCGAATCGTCTCGGACCTGCTTTCTGGAAAGATCTTCTCGTCAGGGACAGTTTCTTGGCTATGCATGCATCCGTAGGGCCGGGCATCACCACTCACTGGGGTGCATGGCTCGGCAGGCCAAGAATTTGCTTGTTTTCCCCGGAGTCCGTCCTACCGTCGTTTTAGGGCGGCTCTTGGGAATTTGCCGATTTTGTGATTCCAGAAACGGCGCTCTGGGGCGGTTCCCTAATGGAGGTGTGTTTCCATTTCACTGTGATGGTGATGAGTATGCATGACATTGACCGTGTATCGGAGTTCGTGCAGCTACAGACGAAGCATCAGCAGCGGGTGTTCTCGTTCATCCTGACACTGGTGCCGCATTGGCCCGATGCGGAGGAGGTCCTCCAAGAAACCAATATGGTCCTTTGGAAGAAGAAGGAGCAATACGAGCCGGGGACGGACTTCGTGCGTTGGGCGAATCAGGTGGCGTATTTCGAAGTGCTCAAGCACCGCAAGCGGCAACGAGGACACATCCGGCAATTCAGCGAGGCCTTCATCGAGGAGGTTGCCGCAGAAACGCTTAGCCTGGACGGTCCGCTCCAGGCACAGCGCGAGGCGCTCGCCGCGTGTCTGGCGAAGCTTTCCGAAAAGGATCGGGCTCTGATTGCGCATCGGTACCTGGAAGGCGCGACGACCAAAACGGTCGCGGCGGCGGTCGGGCGCTCGATCGATGCCGTGTACAAATCGCTTCAGCGGATTCGCAGCGCCTTGCTGGCATGTATTCGGCGAGCCGTCGTTTCGGAGGAATGGGCATGAGCCAGTACGAGTCCGCCCGGGCTGAGATCGAAGCCCTCTGTAGCAAATTGGTGGAAGGGTCTGTCACCGACGAGGAAAGGGAACGCATCGAGCAACTCGTCCGAAGCGATTCGGCCGCGAAACGAGCCTATATCGAATATCTCAACCTTCACGCCGCGCTGTACCGTTATAACGCGGCGAGCATTGCACCGCTGTGCGCGACGGAGACGGCCCCAAGCGACACGCGATCGCCCGTCCTCGGTTTTCTCAGCGATGTTTTCCAGGCGGGAACCAACTTCTTCTCCCGGGGTCTTGTGGTCTCGCTCCTGTTGACCATTGGCCTGCCGGGAGCCTTGTTTCTCCTGTTGATCTTGCACGTTGCGCGTCAGCCAGTTCCATCCGGATCGGCGATGCCCGTGGCCAAGATCACGCAAATGCACGAATGCGTTTGGGGTGAAGGCAGTGCGCCCTTGCCGATCGGGGCAGATCTGTTTTCGGGCCAACAAATCCGGCTCAGTGAGGGCCTTGTCGAAATCGTCTTCGCCGACGGAACAAACGTGATCGTGCAAGGACCGTCCACTTTTGAGACGAACACCCGTGGCGAGGGTTTCTTGCGCGTCGGCAGCCTCGTGGCCAACGTCCCGAAGGGGGCGCAAGGGTTCACGATCCGCACGCCCACGGCGACCGTGGTCGACTTGGGAACCGAGTTCGGCGTGGCCGTCGAAGACGAGAAGGACACCTTGGAAGTGCAGGTATTCCAGGGAAAAGTGGCGTTGAAGACCGGTGCGGAAGATGCCGACCGGAAACCAAGTCGTCATCACCTGGTCGCCGGACGTGCGGTGCGCATCGAATCGGCCCACCGGCAGGGAAAGATGGTCGTTCGTGAGGTTGCGTTTTCCGCCGATCGTTTTGTGCGACGGCTCCCGGCGCCCACGAAACCGGTCAAGGCGGCGATCATCGCCGATTTCTCGGGCGGAGAGGGCAACGCGGAAGTGGACCAGTTTCCGGGCGTTGCAGGCTCGGGTTGGGCCACCGGCTGGAGTGTTGGAAAAGCCAAAGGATTGAAGTGCATCACCTCGATCGAACAGGCCAACCCGCTTCTCGGTAGTGGCAAGTATCTGTGTGTGTTGTTTCAGCGGGAATCTGGTGCTTCTGCCGCCCGCAAAGCCAGAGCCCTCGAACGGCGCCTTGCCGTGACGGATCAGGTCGATTTGACGAAACCGTATGTCGTTTCCCTTAATCTCCGCATTGACGTCCTTAACCGGTTCGCCGAAGCGCGCGATCGGCTGAGCATTTGTAGCCGCAGAGTGTCCCAAGTCGAATATGAGCGTGAGAGGGGGGTTTCGAGCGGCTGGCACATTTGCGTGGCTGGCAAAAGCGACAAGTACGCGAAGTCAAGGAACTGGGCCTTTCTTCAGCGCGACAAGAAGGGGAAAAGGTTCGGAGTGGATAGCGGGATTCCCGCTCGTGAAGGGAACACTTACTCATTCCGCATTCTTGTCGATCCACCGGCGAGACAATGGACCCCGTCCATCGCGGTCAACGGTGGCAAATGGACCGCGTTCAAAGCGATGGGAATGCGATCCCAGGGAACCGCGAAGAGGAACCGATACTGGCCGTTTCTAGATATCTACTGCGTGATGGAAGGTGGGAACAAAGGAGAGGACGTCGAGAAGATTGGCTTTTCGGTCGATTCCATCCGGATTACCCCGGCCGGTGAAGCAATATGAATCAAGTTGTTTTTTGTGTCGAGTCGACGTCCATTGACGTTGCCCGACCAAGCCGAGCAAGGCCACCGAGGCCAGCTCTCGTCACGTAAACCGGTTACTCATCAATCGCATCTGCATCATGGGAGGTTCAAAATGAGTTTTGATCGTTGGCTTACTACAACCTTTGTCTTGTTGTCCGTCGTCCTGATGACCACCGCGCCGCTGTCAGCCGCTGTGGTTACGGCCGAGTTTGTCGACGGCAGCACCGACGGCACCCCGGTGACCGACAAGGTCGATGCCTACCCCGGCATGGCCGGCGGTGGCTGGACCGGGCCGTGGACCGAAAAGACCGGCACGGTTACGTATACCGTTGTGACGGATGACTCCGCTCCGCTGGACGCCGGAACCGGCAAATACCTCGACCTTACCACATTGTCGAGCAGTACCACGGAGGGTGGCTCCGTCGCGCGCGCCTACACCGCCTTTGGCAACGGCATCGACGTCACGGAACCCCATTCCGTTGAGTTCAAGTACCGCATCAATGAGGACATCATCGGGGGCACCTTCAACTCGTCGTCCGACCGGTATCAGCTGTTCGACACGGACGATCAGTCGGTATCGGCCAATGACGACTCCAGTTGGATCATCGGCTGCTACGGTGGTAGTGCCAGTTGGCTCGACGGGTCGAAGGTCGGCCACTGGGTCGTCTTCAACGGCGGCGGCCACGACGATCCAGTCGATACGACCTTCTCCGACGCCAGGAATCTGGATACGGGGATCGCCGTCCAGCCCGCAACGACCTACGACTTCCATATCGACATCGACCCGGAAAACTATGCCTGGGACGTGACGATCGGCAGTGGCGGCACACCCCTATACGATTCGACGGACACTCATCCGAATGGTCTGGGCTGGCGGACTAGCGGCAACCTGGTCGGCGGAATGCCTACGTTCGGCTCATATTGCAGGTCGTCCGGTGAAACGCGAGCATACGCGCTGGACAGCCTGACGATTACCGGCGCGCCCAACGCACCCTACGGCGGCATGAGCCTCGTCGAGGCCCACTTTGCCGAGGGAAACACCGAGACGGAGGTGGACGGCTACCTCGGCAAGAAGGGTGACGGCTGGAAGACGCCTTGGATCGAGACCGCCGCGAGGGCGACGATCAACGCAAGCGCCGTTGCCGGCGAGATCAAGACGGGCCAGGGGAGCCCCTACCTGAAGGTCGAGGTGCCCCAGACCGAATCTGGCACGGGCAAGGGGGCCGTGACACGCAGTTACGCGACGACCGCCGCCCCCGGGATCGACTGGTCCGAGAAGCACACCATCGAGTTTACACTGCGAATCGACGAGAACATGGATGACGGGTCGACCTTCACCGACTTCGACGATCGCTATCACGTATTCGATGCACCTAGAGTGCAAGCTGGTACGAGTACCAGCTGCACCTGGATAATCACGGCTTACGCCGCGGAAGGTGGCTATGCCGATGCCGAGGTCGTTGGCGAGTGGAGCTTTTACGATGGCGATGGACTGGGTGGCGGCATGGACATCACTCGGAACATCAATACCGATGTTCCTATTGTGACGGGTGGTGTCTACGACTTCACCATCGTCGTCGATCCGGACACCCGGACCTACGACGCGACGATCTCCTACAATGGTGGGCCGCCTGTCACGGTCGAGGACCTGGGTTGGCGGACCGCGGCCACCAGGATCGGCGGCTATCTCACGTTCGCCGGGCGAAGCGACACAACCGACGATCAGCGGGCCTTCTCGCTGGATGCGGTCCGGCTTATCCCCGAGCCGTCTCTCCTGACGCTGCTGGCCATGGGGCTGATCGTGGCGGTCCATCGTCGGCAACGACGGTAACGCCGCTGATAAGATCGGCCGTTAGAGAACAAAGAAAGCGACGCGAAGCTCGCTTCCGGAGAAAAAGGGGGACAGGCTCGATTTGTGTGGAGCACTCTTCGGGCCGCAGGTGGCAAATCGGCGCTATCCCCTTTTTCAGCCGATCGCGCTTTGTCTTCACGGACCAGCGAAGAGGCTTCGTCCACGACTGGCATTAAGTAACCATGAACGAGGAGTGTCGAAATGCACAAGAAACAATGGACTCTTGCCCTTATTGCGGCGTTGACGTTGCCGGGCATGATGGTTGCGTCTTCCATGGCGGCGGAGCATGATCCCATCGCGCACTGGAAGCTGGACGAAACCAGCGGAACGACCGCGGCCGATTCCGTCGGCACCTACACCGGCATCTACGGCAACACGCCCACGCTGGGAGAGCCCGGCATTGCCCCGCCCACGGGCAAGTCGATTCTGGTCGACGATTCTCAGCCGGAATACATGGAAGTCCCTTATACGGCCGATCTGAATACTCTCGTTTTCAGCATCAATCTCTGGGTGAAGCCCACGGACGACGGTCGTATCCACCAGACCATAGCGGATTCGTTCGAAAGCGGCCAGGAGGCTGATCCCAAGTTTAGGAACGGCTGGCGCGTGTACATGGACCCGGACGGGACAGTGCAAATGTATCTCGGCTACGGCAACAGCTTTCACGGCACGTCCAATAGCACCGATGCGCTTACCTTCAACGAGTGGAACCACCTCGTGTTTCAACTGACCGACACGAAGGAGGTCACGGGGGAGTCCTATCAATATACAACCGATCCAATCGCTTACATCAACGGTTACAAGAACGTCCTCGGGGACGACAAACCCTTTGATCCGAATCAAGGCATGGTAAGTCCACCGAAGGGTCTCTTCTTCGGGGCCGCTGGTAATTTGTCCACCACAAACTCGTTTGAAGGCGGTCTTGACGACATCCACTACTACGATTATGCGCTGGATCAATTGCAGGTTTCGTACATGTACGCGAATCCGGGAAGCACCGCGCCCTACTTGCCCCCACCCGAAACCATGTATTGGGCGGACGCCACGGGCGATTTCAACGACACGGGCCCGACCCACTGGGAGGATGCCGGGGGCAGCCCCGCCCCGGTTCCAGGCTCGTTCGATACGGCGATGATCGAAAATGAAGGGACGGCAACCATCACCTCTGCCAATTCGGTCACTAGCCTTCTCGTTGGACATGATGGACGTCTGGGCGCGAGTTTTGGTCATGTCAACCAGACGGGCGGCATCGTTTCCGTTGTGGACGAGATTGCCGTCGGCTCGAACGTATCGGGAACCAGTTCCTATACCATGTCGGGTGGTCAGCTCAATTTGGCTTCAGGTGGAACCGGGCTCGTGGTGGGCCGGGGCGCCTCGGGCTCGATGACCCTAAGCGGCACCGCGCAGGTGAGCCTCGGAGCGAGTGCCTCTTTCGGCGTCGAGACTGATTCCGGCAGCGGCAATGGTTCCTTAACGATTCGAGATTCCGCCAGCTTAACCATGACCACAGCCAATACGGCCCTGAACGTGGGCACCGCTGATGTAGGGGGCATCGGAACCACGGGCGTCGGAACCATATCGATCGAGAGTGGAACCCTCACGCTCGCACCGGGCACCAGCCATCTGACAAATCTCCTTGCCGTTGGAGCAACGGGAAAGGGTGCCGGCGCGGTGTACCAGACCGGCGGCACCCTGGCATCCAGTACCACGGCGACTCCCGATGGGTACAACTACGTTCTCGGCGGCGTGGGGTCCGACGATTCGGAGGCCTACGGCTATTACTCCCTCAGCGGCGACGGCCAAATCAATAGCCCGAGAGACACCCTTCGTCCCGGCTTTTACGGAATCGGTGTCGTCGATCAATCCGGCGGCACCGTAATCGCCATTGTGCGGATGGCAACGTACGAAGGGAGCATGGGCGCGTATAACCTCACCGGCGGTACTGTCACCCATACTTCCGAGACGGACGTAAACACCACCGTCATGCGACTCACCCGCGCCGGAACCGGCAACCTCAATATCAGCGGCACCGGTTCCATGACCGTTGGCGCGGGGCTGTACGTGCAGAAGTCTACCGGCCAGGGTGTCGTTAACCTGGGGGCGGTTGATGACAGCGCAACCACCGATGGCGTGTTGGCCACAACGAAACTATACAAGCATGCCGATGCGACCTTGGAGCAGTTGCTGAACTTCCATGGGGGCACCCTGAAGGTAGTCGCTCCCCTCGAAGGTGAGCAACCCGAGTTGATGTGCGCCACCGACGAGGTGGCGGAAACCTATGGCTTCGTGGGTTATGTCTATGGCGATGGCGCCGTCGTCGACACCAATGGATTGGACACCACGATCGGCGCGGACCTGAAGGCGCCCACCGGCAACGGTGTGGCCACGATCGCCGTTGCCGGCGGCGGCAGCGACTATATCGGCGCGCCGTTCGTCAAAATCACCGGCGACGGCTACGGCGCGACGGCCAAGGCCGTGGTCTCCGGCGGCGCGGTCACGTCCATCGTCGTCACCAATCCAGGCACCGACTATACCACTGCCCCAGCGGTTGAGTTGGTCGGCGGTGGCTCCACCATGGCGGCAACCATCGGCACCGTCGATCTTAATCTCGGCAACGCGTCGGGCGGTTTGACCAAGATAGGCTTGGGCACCTTGACCCTGGCCGGGACGAATACGTATACCGGCCTTACGGACGTCCAGGCGGGAACCTTGGCGATCACCGGCTCGGTGGCCGGCGACGTCGACGTACAGGTCGGCGCCATGTTGAAGAGTACCACTACCGACAGCGGCAGCGGTATGGTGGGCGGCGACGTGGACCTCGATGGGACGCTGGACGTCGAGTACGACGGCGGCGCGGGGACCGTCAGCCAGTTGGAGATCACCGGCGACCTGGACCTGGGCGCGGAGGATAATGCGATGTTCAATTTCACCGATGCGGGCACGGGAACGCTTGCCGAGGGGGACTACGTGTTTGTCATCTACGACGGTGACCTGATTGGCGGTCCGGCCAGCCACGTGGGTCTGCTGCCCGGTTGGTCGGTCGAGTACGACTATGACTATGACGGAGGCATCGACAACGCCATCGCGTTGATCGTGATCGACACGCTGATTCCCGGCGATACGGAGCCCGACAACGACGTCGACGCGGACGACCTCGCGGTCGTGGCCGCGCACTGGGGGGACACGGTGGGCGCGAACGACTACACGGTCGGCAACTTCAACGGCGACACCGTGGTCGATGCGATCGACGCGGCGATCCAGGCCGCCAACTGGACCGGGCCCGGCGAGGGAGGCACCGCGCCCGTGCCCGAGCCGTCGGCGATGGGAATCCTGCTGCTGGGCTTCACACTTGTACTCAGACTCCGATGGCGGGGCTGGTGATAATCGTAGCCCACTTAGATGGGAGGTTTTCGGGTAGGCGAGGCCCCGCCAAGCCACACACAAACGTTGTGGATTTGGCTTGGCGGGAGTCTCGCTCTATTTGACTTCCGCGCATGCTTACGTTTTGGAAGGATAACTCGATGTATTTCAGTCGAGAGTGTTTTCCGTCGCGCCGAGCCTTTACGCTCGTCGAACTCTTGGTCGTGATCGCAATCATCGGCGTTCTGGTCGCCCTGCTGTTGCCGGCCGTGCAAGCGGCCCGCGAGGCCGCGCGGCGCATGGAGTGCGCCAGTAACCTTAAGCAGATCGCCTTGGCCGTGAATGGGTACGAGGGGGCTTACAAGGTGTTTCCGCCGGGACGAGTGGGATATGACGGGTCCGCCTCGCCGGGGGTCCACAAAGTTGGCACCAGCGGCCTGGTGATGATTCTCCCCTACCTCGAACAGCAAGCCGTCTACGACCGGTTCGATTTCACCGATGGCCCGTGGTCATACAGCGACGACTGGTATGAGGGCACCAACGGCGATGCCATCGCCCAGCGGCCCAAAGTGTACGTCTGCCCTAGCGACGACTCGGAGCCTTTCTCGTTGGACACCGTAGTTGGCGGCACCTATGAGATCGACGGCAAGGCCGCCACGGGCAGCTATGCCCTGGTTGAGGGGACGCACGGAGCTGGGGTGAAAGGAACCCTTTACGACGCGATCAAGTACGACAACACAGGAGTCTTTTACTACATCGAGACCATGAAAGTCTCGGACGTGACCGACGGGCTAAACCACACCATGCTCGTCGGCGAGGTCGTCGAGGCACACACCCTGAACTCGTCGAATATCTGGAGCCGTGGGCTCCGCGAGATGGATACGCTTCGCTCCACCAGCAATCCGCTGAACACCTGGCCCGGGGAGGGCGTCGTCATCACCAGGTACGGCTTGCGGGTCAACGGCGCCTTCGCCAGCCGCCATCCCGGCGGAGCCAACTTCGCCTTCGGCGACGGCCACGTCGAATTCCTCGAAGAGAACATCGCCCTGGACGTGTACCGAGCCCTTTCCACTCGGGACGGCAATGAAGTATTTGACGACGAGCAGTGATTCTGCCCGGGCGGCGTGCCACGTCCTCCTGGCAGCGGTCGCGGCGATGCTCGTGGCGGCGGCCGGTTGCAGCGACGGTCGCCCGGACCGAGTTCCCGTCTCCGGCCGGGTGCTCATCGACGGCAAACCGCTGGGCTATGGCTTCATCCGTCTGGTGCCGGCCGACGCGCGTCCCGCCACCGGCCAGCTCGACGCCGACGGCCGGTTCACGCTCAAGACGTTCGAGCCCGGCGACGGGGCTGTCCTGGGTACCCATCCGGTCGTCGTCCTCGCCGCCGAACAGATCAGTGCCCGGAAGCAGCGTTGGCACGCCCCGAAGAAGTACATCGACGCGAAAACCTCGGGCTTGACCGCGAAGATCGACGGTCCCACCGATTCGCTTCTGGTCGAGTTGAGCTGGGAAGGCGGCAAGCCCTTTGTCGAGACCATCGAGGAAGAGTGAGTTTTTCAGAAGAGGCTTCGCCCGCCGAAACACCGGATGGCGGGATGGTGAGTGCGAAGCAGTAGACCACGGCTGCGGGCCGGCCTAGAGAAGAGGCAACACGTTGCACGGATTCCGAGCGGTGATGACGCAAGAGTCGGTTGACGCGACCACGAGCCGTTCATAAATTGGGGAGCATGGGTCGTCGGCCGGTGTGAGCGTTCGTCGTAGCCTTCGACGGTTCGTTTGCATTCCCCTTTCCTTTCCCATTCGAGAGCTGATCATACGAAGAACAAGGATGAAGATCGTCGCATTGGCCCGCTTCTGGGCTCTGGTCGCTTTCTGGTGTCTATCAGGCGCGTTGGTCCTGTCCGCCGAGCTTCCCGCCGCCGACGGCTATCGGGGCATCTGGTACTCGAACCAACGCCAAGGGGACGAGTACGTCTTCAAATACAGCGGCGGGCTGGGCACGCGGTCTACGGCTCCCAGCTCTCAGCGATTTGACCGCCCCCTTCCCGTCACGATCGCTTGGACGTCGGGCAGGGGTACCCCCTAGAATTTCGCGCAGAGAAAAGCGGGGCTGGGCTTGCGGTCCCCCTGCAAACGCACTTCCAAGAATCACCTTCCCCTGATATTCAACCCGCCCGGTCCGACCCCCTCGAATTTTGCGGAAATCACAGCGGGGCGGATGTAACGGTCCCTGGGCAATCGAATCCCAGACGATTGACCCACCCCCTCCCCATCTTGCCGCCGAAAACGATGCGCGCCGGCCATGCGGTTGTTCTTCGTTGCGTCGTCTGATCTGTCCCCCGACCCTCCAGGCAAACGACGGCGGCGGGCACGATGGTCGGTGGTAAGCGGCCTCAAGGATGGGCTGCCTACGCAGCAGCTTGATACCAGTTGGCTGCAACGAATCGACGCACAAGAGGAAACGCCAATGAATGCCTTGCCAAAAGGTTACAGCCGGCAGCGGCCGACGGGGAGCGCTGACGTGGGTCGTGTTCCACAGAGTCAGTCGGTCGGCCACGTACCGACACCGGCTTGCGCGGTGCCGGCAGGTATCCTAAGTCCAGGATTCGGCGGTTCTTGGGTCAAGTGGAGGATAGGGGACTCGAACCCCTGACCTTCTGGCTGCCAGACGACCCAGGGCAACCGCCAAAAAGCCTGTTTTTCCCGAGGGTTTTTCACATTTTACACTCATCGGTACCGTTTGCAAGCTGTTGCACACAAACGTTTGTTTTCTCGGGTTGTTGCGGTAGTCGGTCGGCGCGAATCCGGTAGTCTACCGGATTCGGACGGTAGTAAGGCTGTCGGTTTCGGCGGCCGGCTGGTGAGTGTCGGTCGACAGGATCGCGCGCCGAAAGACGTAGGAAGATCGGCCGACAGTTCACGACGTCACACCGCAAGCAAGGGAGGGTGAAGACTAACTCGTCGAAACGCGGAAACGTCGGCGTCTAAAGGCTTGCGGTCAGTTCGGTGGCGTAGAAGAAGAGAGAAAAACACCCCCGGCGCCCCCCAACAAGGACGGCCCCCCTTCTTATTAGGTTCAGCCAGAACATTCTGCGCGATTTTTACCCTGAGTCATCCGGAGTATCACTGTCGTCAAAGTGACGACGTTTGGAATTGTCGCCGCCGTTGCGCCAGTAGCATCAATGCACCGATGAGCAGTGCCACAAGCACGCCCGGTTCGGGAACGGCACTAGACTCGCTGCTTGAGTCGGTACCGTATCCCCAATTGGCAGCGAGGATAGCTGCGTCGGCCGGGCCAATCACGCCGTCGCCGTCGAAATCGCCGGTTGACCAGTGACCACTCTGACCCCAGTTCGCCGCGAGTCTCAACGCGTCGGTCTCGTCAACGACATTGTCTCCATTGGCGTCGCCAGGCATGAGAATCGTCCCTACGGTCAGCACCGTATAGCCATAGAGATCACTGCCCGCGTCGCCAATGTAGGCCAGTGTGTAGTCGGTGCCGGGAGTGGCACCCGTGATATCGGCCCAATCGATGATCGACTCATCCCAATAGCGAATCGCGTCGGTTCCGTCGATCAAGTCGAGGAAATCGGTCAGTGAGTCATCCGCATAGCCACGAAGTGCCAACATTCCGCCGGTGGACGTGTTGACGAAGCTATCGTCACCACTGTAGTAATCGATGGTCAGTGTTCCGGCCACGCGAACCAGTCCACCATCGGTGATGTTTAGCGTGCCGCTGCCAGAGAGGCCGACAAAGAGGTCACCATAATAGAGGTCATCGTTGTTGGCCCACGTTGAGCCCGAGCCGCTGACCGTGACCTCACCGGTCGAACCGGAATAGTAGCCCACATAGCCTCTGGAATTGCTAACAGATCCACCGCCGGTGATGTTCAATGTGCCGTTGCCGTAGTAGCCGACAAAGAGACCATCGCTGTTAGTCCACGTTGA
>Ga0315543_1002301_pt1 | contig 18751 bp, 16 predicted proteins | sample SalMarSW160210MG_2_FD_203098 | JGI IMG/M metagenome (GOLD analysis project Ga0315543, IMG submission 203098) | Salt marsh sediment microbial communities from the Plum Island Ecosystem LTER, Massachusetts, United States - Salt Marsh Sediment SW1601-210 ...
AAAGGCCACGTACTCAGCCGGGTCGGCGTGCTGAGGCTTATGCCACATTTCAGCCAAGTTGGGCTCGTTGCAGATCTGGTAGGCAGCGATGCGACCACGATAGCGGCTGACGATTTCATAGACGTGATCGCCCCAGGTATCCAGGTCTGTGAGCGGAGATTCCCATCCGAGCAGAAGAAGAACTCTCAAGCCGTATTGCTCGGCTTGGATCACCTGTTCTGGGTAGTAGATTCTGATCCAGTCGAAACCCATCTCGGCGGTCCTGCGGATGCCAAGGTCAGCGCTGACGTTCGCGCCATACTCTACGTGTGAGTTCTCACTGTAGGCTGGCAGCGCACAACTTGGGCACAACATCAGAAGCGTGAGCAAGAACCACAGCACATGCCGCATCCGCAAAGCCTTTCGATGCCCTGGCTTCATAAACCTATTATACACTATATATGTCACAATGGCAATTGGGCGCCAAGCGAGGGTGGATCCCAGTTTCTGCGCGGTTCGTGCGACGGTTGTAGAGACGTAGCCTCACCATATCGGTGAGACTTCGCATGCTACGTCTCTACAACTTGACACGGCCAGGCGAGTTTGTCCTGGCTACTAGATGCCAGTATACTTGGTTTGTGTTCCCACAGAGGCAGGTCGCCAAGTCAGAAGGTCATGACGCGATCAAGGACTGCATCCGCCAGGTACTGCAGGGTGTCGAGCCACGCAGATGTTGCGCATTAGGGGTTGCGGCGGCAGCTGAATGCACTATGACTGAAGTGCAGCGTCATGCCTCTATTGTCTCTGCTGTGCTGTGTGATGACATAGTTCTCCAAGAGCGGCAGCGTTCGTGCTGGCAAGTGTGGAGGTCGTATGAACTTTCTTTGTGCCCACTGTGGTCACGTAGAGGCATTGCAAACCAGGCGCTGGCGCTGCGTCTGTGGCCGGCCGTTCATCCTCGAAGGCGGACCAGGGTTTCGGCGTGAGGCTGTCCACCTACACGAGCAAGGGCTGTGGCGCTACAGGGAACTGTTGCCCCCTTTTGAGGGGAATCCGGTGACCTTGGGCGAAGGTGGGACGCCGCTGCTGATTGAGCAATGGGACGGCCTGCGCCTCGGGTTCAAGCTAGAGTTCATGGCCCCCACGGGTTCCTTCAAAGATCGGGGCGTATCGGTCCTAATTAGCTTCCTGCGTTCGTGGGGTATCAACGATGTGCTGGATGACTCTTCGGGCAATGCAGGAGCATCATTGGCAGCCTATGGCGCAAGGGCGGGGTTCCGCGTGCGCATTTTTGCACCCGCGCACACTTCTGCTGCCAAGCGCCTTCAGATTGAGGCTTATGGCGCGGAGTTGATTGCAGTTGACGGCCCGCGTCAAAGGGCGACGCAAGCTGCGCAGGAGGCTGTAATGGCTGGTGCTTACTATGCCAGTCACGCCCACAACCCCTTGATGTTGGAAGGCATGGCGACTTTTGGCTATGAACTGCTGGAGCAGTTGAGCTGGCGTATGCCGGATAACCTGCTCTTCCCCGTGGGGCACGGCTCATTTGTGGCTTCCACATACCTGGCGATGAAACGTCTGCGGGCAGCAGGAGTGCTAGACCGTCTACCGCGATTCTTTGTTGTGCAATCCCGAGCGTGTGCCCCAGTGCTGCGGGCCTGGCAGAGTGGATGGGACAATACGGAAGAAGTATTGCCTGGCGATACGGTAGCGGAGGGCATCACCATCAGTCGTCCGGCCTGGGGGTGGTACGTATTGAAAGCCGTGCGTGAGACAGGTGGGGCCGTGTTTGCTGTAAATGACACCGAGATCCTGGCTGCACGAAAGGCTTTGGCGAGCCATGGCCTGTACGTTGAGCCAACTGCAGCCGTGTCCTTGGCCGCTGTGCCGCAGTTGCGCAAGCTGATTACACCACAGGAACTGACAGTGCTGCCCTTGACCGGGCATGGCCTGAAAAGCCACTAAGAAGGGGTTTCACCGCGGAGACAGTCTTTTCTGGGTATCTGCGCGTGCTGCGTATCCCCGTAGTAAAGACTGAAAAACATGCAACCTTGAGGAGATGCGTGCACAAGTATTGGAGGTGGAAATGGCAATCTATCTGGATTCGGCGGTACCTGCAGAATCGCGTCAGGCAGTGAGTCTGGGTTTCGTCAAAGGTATTACTACGAACCCGGCACTGCTAGCGAAGGTGAAGGGGCCGGCGAGTCAAGTCATTGTGGAACTGTGCGATATCTGCCCTGGAACGGTGTTCTATCAGCTCACAGAGCCGACAGTTTCGGAGCGCAAAGCTGAGGGAGAACGGATGCTGGCTCTGCGACCTAGCCAAATTGGGCTCAAAATCCCAGCTTCCACGGAGAACATGACCCTTGTTGCACATTTCTCTGTCGTAGCACCCGTGGCCGTGACTGCTCTGTTCAATGCGGCCCAGGCCTACCTGGCGTGTGAGGCAGGAGCTCAGTATCTGCTGCCTTACGTGAATCGTACCACGCGCCTACGCGGCAATGGCCCAGCGTTCGTGAGGGAGTTGGTGCAGGTGTGTGAGGCTGTGGGGCGTAGTACAGCGGTATTGGCGGCCAGCATCAAATCGCCAGAGGAAGCGGTGGCAACGCTGTTGGCTGGTGCTCATCATCTGACCATACCCTTGCCTGTCCTGGTGGCAATGGGTCACGATGCACTCTCGGAGCAGGCTGTGGCCGAATTTGCGAAGGCAATGTCATCTGTTTGACTCCTGCAGCATAGAGCCGCACTTGGTCCAGTCCCCTCGTGTCGCAGTATGATTACAAAAGGGTTAACATACGGTTAATTCCGAGCTACGACATCTTGGCAGGGCGCAACTTTCCACCTCCAGGCTCGTCTACTGTATTGAGTGGGGAGGATTTCGGAGACGCAGCAGTTATCCAGTGGCGGAAGTAGGAATCGTGAGCACCAGGCAGCCTGTTGCCAAATCATACGTAGGGTCGCAACCCAGGCCTTCGCTTCTATCACCAAAGGTGGAATTGGAACCTCTGCTACGCCTTTCCAGCCAATTACTGGCCGCTGCGGATGTTCAGCAGGTTCTGGAACTCGGCGCGCGGGAAGCGGGGCGCTTGTTGCAGGTCAACTCGTGCGCTGCAGCTCTCAACCAGCAGACCAACGGTAATCTGGTCGTTCGCGCTGGTTGGGGATTGGCAGAGCAGTGGGTGGAGCGTGTGCTGGATGCGGGACATACCTCGCTCTCTGGGTGCGCCGTCTCGACCAAAGGGCCAGCCTTGCTCAGCGACTGCCAGACAGAGAAGCATTTGCACATGTCCCCCCTAGCCCTCGAGTTCGGCCTGCGCTCAGGTATGGCCGTGCCGATGCTGGTCGACGGGCAAGCCATCGGGGTGCTGGTCGTTTACGGCAGATCTCCGCGTCGTTTCAGTGACGATCAGGTGTGTGTCCTGTCCTTCATTGCCAATCAAGCAGCGGTAGCCCTGGAGGTAATACAGACTTTGGAGCAGGGCAGACAACAGATAAGCCTGTTGGAAGCAGCGGTCTACAGCGCCCAGCGCTGCACGGAACCGCCACAGGCCTGTCAGCAGCCGCAAAGCCAGCATGAAAGCAGTGGGAAGGCCAGGGCCGGGGCGGAAGCTGTCCGTCGCAAGGGACTTGCAGACTCTACGTCGGATGGCCTGTTCGTCGTTGACAAGCGTGGCCAGCAGGTAGCAGTGAATCGGGCATTCTGTGAGATGACCGGATTCGCCCGCCGGGAGCTGCTCGGACAGGGCGTTCCGTTCCCCTACGGGCGGGAGGAAGAGGCGGAGAGGCCTGAGAGCACCTTCCAGGAATCGGCCAGGCAACGGGAGCCGGCATCCGCCGAGGTGACGTTCAAAAAGAAGGATGGCACTTGTTTCCCCGCGCTTGTTACCTTTGTGCCTCTACGGGATCAAACTGGGGCCGTCGTCGGCCACATAGGCATCGTGCGGGACCTCGCCGAATTCAATAAGGCGCAGGCGCAGTTGAGGCAGGCTGCCAGGCTCGCTTCGCTGGGCGAACTAGTCTCAGGCATGGCTCATGAATTGAACAACCCCCTCACCGTGATCCTGGCCCTGTCCGAACTTGTCCAGGGCGATGACAAAGTTGGCAAGCGCACCCGACAGGATCTGGCAATGATCGAAAAGCAGGCCGAACGCAGCGCGCGCCTCGTACATAATGTGCTCAAGTTTGCTCGCCCGCACGGCAAAGAGCGTACGTACGTTTCCATCAATCAGCTCGTCCACGAGACGCTCGAGTTGATGGACTCCCAACTGCGTGTACACGAGGTTGAGCTGGTGCTGGATTTGGCCAGCGACCTCCCCTGGACGGTCGTCAATCCCCATCAGATACAGCAAGTTTTTGTGAACGTTATCAACAACGCTGATCAGGCCATGTTTGAAGCGCATCGGCGTGGCAGCTTAGCTATCACGACACGCGCTGTGGGAAGGGATACCATCCGCATTGCCTTCACTGACGATGGCCCTGGCATTGACGAGAAGATCATGGCACACATCTTTGAGCCCTTTTTTACCACCAAACCGCTGGGCATGGGCACCGGGCTGGGCCTGTCTGTTTGCCGTGAGATTGTCCAGGAACATGGTGGGCGCATCTGGGCCGAGAGTGAACTCGGGCACGGCACAACCTTTTTCGTCGAGCTGGCAAAGGTTGACAACGGCAACTCCATCTGACGCGCCTGATGTCCATGCTGCCCTCGGACAACGGGTTGGCCCTGACCCAAGGACAGGAGGTGCGGGCGTCACAGCGCGACGCGATCGGTCGGTTTGTGTCGTATGACTACGCCCTTGAGTTGCTGTAACCCCCACGTGGCACACAAGCTCGTGAACCCAGCGCACATTCAACACTGGCGCAAAAGCCTCCATTAGCAGGTGGTTGCTGCACTACTAGTCCCTCCCCGCGGCTGAGCAACTCGTCCCACGTGTCCCTCGGTATGGCATGGTTCTCGTCGTCGGCATTCGGAATTACACCGAGCCGCGTCGTGTTAGGTGCGGGAGCAAAGACGCCAACTCCGGTGCTGAGGCACTGTCACCTTCTTCTGCCGCTTGCCCTCAAGAGTACGGACATCGAATTGCCTTATGCACCGCTATTGTGTATTATCTGAGTATGCCCTGGACCTACTTACTGCTAGAAAGCATTGCCCTATGGCAGCAAGCCCAGACCACAGATGGAGGAGGCCCAAATGAGACGTTGGAACGGATGGGGTGACGATACCGTCACCTATCCCTTGTCAGATGCGGCAGCGCTCTTTCTGGAAGAGGCCGTTGGCTCAGCCACGCCACCCCACGACGCCACTCTGGACGAAGTAGTGGCCTCGGTGCCCGAATCGCGCCTGCCTCCCCACTCGCTGGTGGACACTGACCTGGCTCAGCGCGTCCGCCACGCCCGTGGCCAGAGCCTGCCCGACTGGATCGCCATGCGGAGCGGGCGCATTCCAGCTTTTCCTGATGGGGTGGCCTATCCCAGTACCGATGCGCAGGTGCGAGGGTTGATTGACTATGCGACCAGCGTCGGTGCGCGGCTGATTCCCTATGGCGGCGGCACCAGCGTGGTGGGGCACGTCAATGTCCTGCCCAGCGACGCCCCGGTGCTGACCGTGGACCTGAGTCGCCTGAACCGCTTGCGCCGCTTCGACGAGGTCAGCCACCTGGCCGCTTTTGGTGCAGGTATCCTCGGGCCTGACCTGGAAGCCCAGCTTCGTGCCCGTGGGTTCACGTTGGGACACTTTCCCCAGTCGTTCGACCTCTCTACGTTGGGCGGCTGGATTGTCACTCGATCCGTTGGCCAGCAATCGCTGGGCTATGGGCGCATTAAAAGGCTGTTTGCTGGAGGACGGATGGAATCCCCAGCGGGCACGTTGGTCCTGCCGCTATTCCCCGCCTCGGCGGCCGGCCCGGACCTGCGCGAAGCGGTGCTTGGCTCCGAGGGGCGGCTGGGCATCCTCACGGAAGCCACGGTGCGCGTCACGCCGTTGCCAGAGTGTGAAGAGTTCCGTGCTGCCTTTTTCCCCAACTTTGAACAGGGCCGGGCGGCCGTGCGCGAGATCGTGCAGGCTCGCGTGCCGCTTTCCATGCTGCGTCTGAGCACGGCTGTGGAAACTGAAACGACCCTCGCCATGGCTGGCCACGAGCGGGTGATCCGTTTGCTCAAGCGGCTCATGGCAGTGAGGGGTATCGGCGCGCAGCGCTGTATGTTACTCCTCGGTGCCACCGGCACCGAAGCGCTGGTCAGGTTCGCCCGCGAGGAGGCTTTGGCCCTGGTGCGGAAGCACGGCGGTGTGCACGTTGGCCGCACCTTTGGCCACGAGTGGCGCAAGAACCGCTTCCGCAGCGCCTATCTGCGAAACAGCCTCTGGGAAGCGGGCTACGCCCTCGATACCCTGGAAACGGCCACCCAGTGGAGCAACATCCCGGCTATGATTGATGACATCGAGATGGCCCTGCGGCACGGACTGGAGGACGTGGGCGAACGGGTGCTGGTATTCACTCACCTGTCCCACATGTACCCGCGGGGGTCCAGCATCTACACCACGTATCTCTACCGCATCCCCGCCGATGGCGACGCTGACGAAACGCTACGGCGCTGGCACGTGCTGAAGACCGCTGCCAGCCAAGCGATCGTAGCCATAGGCGGGACCATCACCCATCAGCATGGCATCGGTACCGACCATCTATCCTACCTGCCTGCTGAGAAGGGGGTCCTGGGCATGGCCACGCTTCGGGACTTGTGCCGGCGGTTTGACCCGAGCGGCGTGATGAATCCGGGGAAATTGATTGACGTAACAGACAATACGTCACACGGAGCATGATCATGTGGCAAGAAGGGTGGCGAGACAACATCTGGGCGCGGCTCGATAGGCCCTGGGACGTGATCGTGGTTGGTGGCGGTATCACTGGCGCGGGCATTCTGCGCGAGGCAGCTGGACTGGGTTTAGCCGTACTGCTGGTGGAAAAAAAGGACTTTGCCTGGGGTACCTCCAGCCGCTCGACTAAGCTGGTGCATGGGGGACTGCGCTATTTGAAGCAAGGCCAGATTGGCGTGACGTCTCACTCGGTGCGGGAGCGCGAGCGACTGCTGAAAGAAGGCCCGGGGCTCGTTGACCCGCTAGGCTTTTTGCTAGCGACTTACGAAGGCGACTCTCCGGGCGAGTGGCTCTTCCGCGTCGGTCTGGCAGTGTATGACCTGCTGGCGCTCAAGTGGAGCCACCGCTACTACGACGCTGATGGCTTTCGGATGCTGGCGCCTCGTATCGGCGGTGAGAAGCTGAAGGGCGGTTTCCGCTACGGCGACGCCCTGACCGATGATGCCCGCCTGGTGCTACGGGTCATCCGTGAGGCAGTGCGCGGTGGCGGCACGGCGCTGAACTATGCTGCCGCTGAGGGCCTGCTTTTTGATGGCGAGGGGCGCGTCAACGGCATCTGCCTGCGGGACCGGGTGACCGACCGCACGGCCGAGGTCCGTGCTCGGGTGGTGATCAATGCCACCGGTGCCTGGGCTGACCGGCTGCGCAGTCAGGTGGGCGGCCAGGCGCGGATCCGCCCGTCGCGTGGAAGCCATCTCATCTTCCCGGCGTGGCGCTTCCCGGTGGCCCAGGCGGTCACGCTGGTGCATCCCCTGGACCAGCGTCCCGTCTTCGTCTTGCCATGGGAGGGGATCACTCTGGTAGGTACTACTGACCTGGATCACTACCAACCGCTGGACGACGAGCCCCAGATCAGCCCAGATGAGGTGGCCTACCTGATGGCTGCTGTCAACTCCAAATTCCCGGCCCTGCACCTCAGCGTGGGGGACGTGCTGGCGACCTTTGCCGGGGTGCGGCCGATCGTGGGTAGCGGCAAAAAGGACCCGTCTAAGGAGTCTCGAGCACACGTAGTGTGGGAGGAGAACGGCCTGCTGACAGTCACCGGCGGTAAGCTGACTATCTTCCGGCTCATGACACTGGACACGCTGAAAGCAATGCGCCATCTGCTGCCCGATTTGCCACCCGTTGACAGCAACACGCGTATGTTGGACCCGGTCGCGCCCAACCTGCCCGACGCTGAATCGCTGGACGATGACACGCGTCGCCGTCTGCTGGGCCGCTATGCCGCCGACGCTCCAGCTATGGTTGCAGCGGCAGCGCCAGGTGAACTGGAACAGATTCCTGGCACCGACTCGCTGTGGGCTGAACTCCGATGGGCAGCGCGCGATGAGGGGGTCATCCACCTGGACGACTTGCTGCTGCGGCGCGTGCGCATCGGTCTGCTGCTGCGCCACGGCGCTATGCCCATTATGGACCGCATTCGCGCTATTGTCCAGCCAGAGCTGGGTTGGGATGATGCCCGCTGGCACGCCGAGATCGCTGCCTATGCTGACGTTTGGGCCCAGGGCTACAGCGCCCCCAGCCCGGCCAGAGTGCCCGACTGGTCGGCCATGTTGGCTCAGGCTGAATCAGAACGTCGGGCGTAGACCGGCCGCAAATAGCAGGCGGTTGGACCATAGAATGTTCAGCGGCAGTTGTATTGCCGCGGATCTTGGCAACAGAATGCTGCTGGCTTGAGAGAGCAACCCGCAGTACCTTTGTCTTTACGCCAGAGGCGTAAACGGAAGCCGTAAACGGCAACTGCTGGAGAACGTGGAGGGAGTCGTACCACAATGTTCGGCGGCAGTCGTACCAGTGTTCGGCGGCAGTCGTACCACAATGTTCGGCGGCACTCGTACCACAATGTTCGGCGGCACTCGTACCACGACGTTCAGCGGCAGTTGTACTGCCGCGGATCTGGCGAGCAACAAACCTTTGCCAGTGGATAAACAGCAACCGCAAGTTCTGGAGTAAGGTGACATGCTACGCAGCCATAATGCCTATGCCGAGGGCCACTATGCCTTCTTCGTCACCTGCACCGTCATAGAGTGGCTACCCCTGTTCAAACTCGAACCGTACCGCAACGTCATGCTCCGCAGCTTGCGCTACGTGGTCTCGCATAAGCCGACGGAACTGAACGCCTACGTGCTCATGCCCAGCCATTTCCATGGCATCTTCTGGGCTCACCAAGGTGCGCGCATAGGCGATATCTTGCGAGATCTCAAGCGCTTCACCTCGCGTGCGATTTGGCGCCTGGCAGAGGTGCGTGGTGAGATGGAGTATCTGGAAGCATTTAGGAGGGCGCGAAAGGCAGGGCGTGCGCAGGCTGTATCGAAGTATCAGGTTTGGCAGGATGGCTCCCATCCGGAAGCGATCTACTCTGCTGCTTTTGCCAGGCAGAAGTTGGAGTACATTCACAACAATCCGGTGAAGGCCTGCTTGGTGGCCAGTCCGACGGATTGGCTGTACTCGAGTGCACACAACTACTTGCTCGGTAAGGAGTCAGTGTTGCCGGTTGATTTGCTTCCTTTTTGAAGGCCTTGTCCTGCGACTGCTTGACAATGGGGAGAGTTAGCATAGAGACCCGCAGTGCAACTGCTGGAGAACATGGAGGGGGTAGCTGGGCCATAGAATGTTCAGTGGCGGTCGAACCACGATGTCCAGTGGCAGTCGTACCACGATTTTCAGTGGCAGTCGTACCACAACGTTCAGCGGCAGTTGCCCCACTCCGCTTCGCTTCGGGGACTTCGGTCGGTCGCACTGCCGCGGATCCTGGTGGTGGAACGCTGAAGGTTTAAGAGAGCAACCCGCGGTACCTTTGTCTTTACGCCAGAGGCGTAAACGGGAGACAAGGTAAACGGAAGGCGTAAACGGCAACTGCTGGAGAACGTGGAGCGTCGCTGCCCATTGAGATTATCGTGGCCAACCACTGGCTGGCCAAACGCGTCTATCACGTGCCAAACCCCAGTGTTGTGCCCTTAGTGGCGAACTCCAGCAGCATGGCGCCCACAAAGAAGGCCAGGATCACGAGAGCCCGCCCCTCGCGCATACGGTAGAGCACCTTGGGCCCGAAATAGAGCTGCAAGACAAAGAACCAGGCGCCGACGAAGAGAGTCCAATAGGGCACCCAGCCCAGGAGCACGCAAGGCCCGACCCCATAGCAGGCTGCCTTCCAGGCATTGAGCACCGACCCCTGTCCGCCCAAAGCACGGAATACCAGATGCAAGAAAGCGGTCAAGAACAGGGCAATGATGACTGCCAATCCCAGGATGAGCAGCGCCTCAGCCAGGTAGGCTATCGTTCCCAGTTCAGGAAGCAGGTAGTCACGGGTCACTTGCCAAGCCAGGATCTGAGCCTGGTACGTAGAGTTGGTGTCAGTGCTCTCCCAGCCCAGGGCATTGACCAGGGGGGTAAAAACGGCAATGACTGCTGAGACTTGTAGCAGAAACATGAAGGCAGGTCTCCAACTCTCCTCGCGTATCGTTTCGAAGAAAGTCTCCGGCTCGCGCAGCATGCAGAACAGTTTCTTGAACATGAACTAATCTCCTTCATTGGTCACTTTCTCAGGCCCCTGTACACCCCTACGCCGATGCACACGGTAGTATAGACATAAAGCGACAGCACGCAGCTGCTGAAGAAAATGGAAGAGGCGAGGAAAGGCATCATCTGTCGTGGGGAGCGGATTCCAGCCAGCATAGCTGGCGCCCACAGTGCGGCGACGATGAGAAAGGGGAGAATTAGGACGAGCCAGCGCCACCGCCTCTCAATTCTGGTCCCCCAGCGGTCGTGGGCAAAGACGAGCAGGCAAGAGAGGAGGTAAACGTACACCACCTGCAGCGGCCATATCAAGGGCGAGGATAGCGGCGAGAGGCCGAGCCACTGCAGCGGCGTGCTCAACAGTGCCAGGGGCATGATAAGCAGCATGCCTGACGACCAGAAATCGAATGGTCGCAGCAAATCATAGAGTGGGGGCTTTGTGACGCCAGGCACATCGTCCACAAAGGCGTAGGACTGGATATAGGCTGCAGCGAGGAAAGCCAGCATCAGCGTGGTGGCCAGTACCTTGCGCCAGTTGGGTTTGAGCAGCGCCAGCAGGGATTTCATTTTTGTGTCTCCCTTCTCGCCTGTGCAGAGCTCTCTGCTTAGTGCCTACTCGGAAAGTCAGCAGAGGCAGCTCTTCGCGCCATGTCCTTGCCGCACCCCAAGGGCAGCACCCACGGAGCCCCGTCGAGCGGTCGCCCGTAGGGCATGCAGAGCACGAACGGCGAAGCGGAGTGGGCACGCCGCCAGGTACCCGGACAGGGTTGCAGTCACTTGGCAGTTACCGATTGGCGGCCCGCAGAGCCTTCAGCCTCACTTTCCCCTTCATACTCACTTCGCTTGGCTCTAGGTCATAGCCAATGATTTACTATAATAGCACATTTCTTCCGGATATGGGGAAAGGCCATTCTTGCTACCTTGTGCCGCGACATGTGGTGAGTGATTGTCATCTGTCCACAGTATGTGGCAGTCCCCCGATAACTGTGTTTTTCAACGCCCAACGTGGTTTGACAAAATCGCCGAAGTGGATAGAATGACAATCAGTTGATGCACGTGAAGGGCTGTGAAGAGGACGAGTACGCGGAGTCTGATGCTACAGAGAGCTGCGCCAGGTTGAGAAGCAGTGCGGAGGAGCCGCGGAAAATGACCTCGGAGCTGCAGGCTGAAAAGACCGGCACCTGCTGGTCGGTCACAGTAAGCTGAGCCGGCTTGCCCGCCGTTATCCGGGCACGGTGCCGGAGGCTATGGCACTGGTTGAGGCTGCTGATGCGAGTCAGCAGCGAATTAGGGTGGTATCACGAGTTCAGGCCCTCGTCCCTATCGGGCGAGGGTTTTTCGTTAAGGGGGTGCCATGAGGAAATTCTACGTTACAACACCAATCTACTACGTCAATGACGTGCCGCACGTTGGGCATGCTTACACCACGATTGCAGCCGACGTTCTGGCCCGCTATCACCGTCTGATGGGAGATGATGTCTTCTTTCTAACGGGCACGGATGAGCATGGCCAGAATATCGAGCGCATCTCTGCAGACAAGGGCCTGTCCCCGAACGCATACTGCGACCAGATTGTGGCCAGATTCGTCGAGCTCTGGCAACTGTTGGATATCTCGAATGATTACTTTGTGCGCACTACGGATGAGCGACATATCCAAGCTGTGCAAAAGTTCACCCGCGCTCTTCTGGCTTCTGGTGACGTGCACCGCGGTCGCTATACTGGTTGGTACTGCTCTCGTTGCGAGGCTTTCTACAAGGCTGAGGAGCTCCTGCCAGGGGACCTGTGCCCCGTTCACAATCGCCCCTGTGAGTGGACGGAGGAAGAGAACTACTTCTTTGCTCTATCACGGTATCAGGACAAGCTATATCATTTGTTGGCCGAGACTGGTTTTGTGGAACCTGAAACGCGGCGCAACGAGCTTCTGAGTGTGCTGCGCGAGGGCTTGCGGGACTTGAGTATTTCGCGTCAGCACGTGCGCTGGGGCGTTCCTATGCCGGATGACCCAAGCCAAGTCCTATACGTATGGGTGGATGCTCTGCTCAACTATATCACTGCTATCGGCTACGGTGATGACGAAGAGACCTTTCAGCACTACTGGCCAGCCGATGTGCAGCTAATGGCTAAAGAGATCATCCGCTTCCACTGTCTGTATTGGCCCGCGTTGCTCATGGCTGTTGGATTGCCGGTACCCCGGCTGGTATTCGCACATGGTTGGCTGACCAAGGATGGTCAGAAGCTGAGCAAGACAACCGGCAACATCATCGATCCTTATGATCTAGTCCGGAGATTCGGCTCTGATGCAGTGCGCTATTTCTTCCTGCGAGAGGGTGCCTTCGGTGCGGATTGGGATTACACCGATGACGCTTTCATACGCCGCTACAACGCTGACCTGGCCAACGATTTCGGCAATCTGCTTAACCGCACGATACAAATGGTTGTGCGCTATTTCGATGGCGTTGTGCCGAGTGCGGCAGGTGCACTTGAGGCCGTGGATCGAAACCTGCTGGACCTGGCAACAGGCTTGCACGAACGAGTAGAGGATGCCTTGCAGCGTGTTGCCTTGCAAGAGGTGTTGATTCTCATTTGGAGGCTGGTGGAAGAGGCCAACAAGTATGTACAGAAGACAGCACCCTGGGAACTGGCCAAGGCTCGTAAAGCGGGTTCTGCACAAGCGGGAGAGCGACTAGCTACTGTGCTGTATAGTCTGGTAGACGTGCTGCGGCTTTTAGGGTGCTGTCTCGTTCCGGTGATGCCACGCAAATCCCTGGAATTGCTCACACAGCTAGGCCTGGACTTTGTACCGGAGACAGGCTGGGAGGCGCTGACCTCGGTGGGAGTGTATCCGCCAGGCACTCGAGTCAGCCCAGGTGAAGTGCTGTTTCCCAAGCACGAGCAGTAGGGGCGAGGTATTTCAGCCGATAGGCACTCTCGTGCAGCCTCCCGCATCCACTGAGCAGCAGTAACGGCTGCGGTCATGTGGTGTCCATCAAGGTGCAGGAATCGCGCCGCAGCTACGTAAGCACGATCAGCCTGCTGTAGTTTCAGTTCCGCATGTGTGCCACGGTAGCACAAGATGCTGCGCCGCCCCGTTTTGGCATGGACCAACACTATGCAGACCGGAGACCGCGCTCCAGGTTGCAGACGCAGATGACTGACGTCCACGCCCTCTTGCTCGAAAGCCCGCTTGAGATTGAGGCCAGCCTCGTCATTACCTATGACACCCAGATAGCCAGTTTGGGCTCCCAGTCTGGGCAGGGCGACTAGCGCCGTGGAGACCGGCCCTCCGCCAGAAGTAGTAAAGTCGGCCATGCTTACTGTGGGCGCGTCAAATTTGGGGATATGATCAACAGTGCCCAGGTAGTCCCAGGCGCAGTAGCCCAGACCCACTACGTCAATAAGGGGATTGGCGGTTATCTGCGTGACAGTATGTGGCAGCGCCTATGGGGGAAAACCAACTTGACCTGCTCCTTTGGGTCTGGCACTGCCTGCTATCATTTGTTTGAGCTGCGCTTCGTCAATCATGGGTACACCCAGTTCGCGGGCCTTGTTGTATTTGCCGCTGCCTGGGCTCTCACCAACGAGCAGGTAATCGGTTTTCTTGCTCACTGCGCTGGTGACCTTGCCGCCTAGCGCCACGATCAAATCAGCGGCCTGTTCACGGGTCATTACAGGAAGCGTTCCCGTGATGACAAACGTCTTGCCAGCGAGCCGGCCAGCCACTGCTCGGGATGCAGCTTTCTGCTCCAGCTTGACTCCGGCACCCTGTAGTCTATCTATCAGACCGCGGGTTTGATCACTAGAAAAGAAGGCGACAATATTGGATGCGCTCACTGGGCCCAAGCCACGGATGTCTTTCAGCTCCTCGGGCGAGGCACGAACCAGTTCTTCCACGGAACTAAACTGCTGAGCCAGCATCTCGGCGACTACGGTGCCGACACCTCGTATGCCCAATGCTGCAAGCACGCGAGGCAGTGGGCGAACTTTGCTGGCCTCAATAGCAGCCAGCAGGTTGTCTGTGCTCTTGTCAGCGAAGCCAGGCAGATTCAGAACATCTTCACGCTTGAGATAGTAGAGATCGGCGAAATCACGTAAAAGGCCGTGGTCCACAAAGAGTTGTGCCAGTCGTTCGCCAAAGCCCTCAATGTCCATCGTGTGGGCCCAATGCACGATGCGCTGCACTACTTGCGCTGGACACGACGGATTGACACAGTAGACAGCAACTTCACCTTCAGGCTTCATGGCAGGCGCGCCGCAAACGGGGCAGTGTTCAGGCGAAGTAATGACCTTTTCTTCCCCCGTGCGCAGTTCGACGAGGGGCTTCTCTACCTGGGGGATGACGTCGCCGGCGCGCTTGATGAGCACAGTGTCACCGACGCGGATGTCTTTGCGGGCAATGTCTTCGAAATTGTGCAGCGTGGCCCGTTCAATGGTCACGCCGCCGAGCCGCACCGGTTCGAGTATGGCGAACGGGTTCAAAGTGCCTGTGCGCCCGACGTTGATACCCAGTTCTCTGAGCCGTGTTGTGGCCTGGCGGGCTGGAAACTTGAGCGCTATCATGCCGCGAGGGTCTTTGCCTACTACCCCGAGTCTGCGTTGTGTGGTCAGGTCATTAATCTTGAAGACTACGCCGTCGGCTTCATAGTTCAACGTGTTGCGCTTCTGCATCCACTGCTCACCGTAAGCAATGGCCTGCACCAGATCATCGAAGAGCGCTACATCTGAGTTGACTGGAAAGCCAACGTCTCTCAGGTACTGCAGCACTTCCTGTTGCGTACGAAGCTCCACGCCCTCGCTGGACACGACTGCGTAGCAAAACAGCCGCAGTGGTCGGGATGCGGTGATAGCGGGATTGAGTTGGCGCAGGCTACCCGCCGCAGCGTTGCGCGGATTGGCGAAGGTTTTCTCTCCTTTTTCCTCCTGACTGCGATTGAATGCCTCAAAGTCGCTGATGGGCATGTAAGCTTCACCGCGCACAACCAGCCTCCGTGGAGGCGGCGGGCCATGTGGTTGTACTGGGATGCGCAAAGGCACGGACTTGACAGTGCGCAGGTTCAAGGTGATGTCTTCCCCGACCTGGCCATCGCCGCGTGTGGCTCCTAACACAAAGAGGCCATCCTCGTAGTGCAGGACAACAGTCAGGCCGTCAATCTTCGGTTCGACGACGAATTGGAATGGTGTCCCCGCAGGAAGCAGACGGAGCAGTCGATCACGCCAGGCGCACACTTCATCGCTGCTGAACGCGTTGGCCAGGCTGAGGATGGGCGCGGGATGGCGCACTTTGGCGAACTGCTCTTGCACTTGTCCCCCGACACGTTGCGTGGGAGAGTCTGGTGTGACGAGTTCCGGATGCGCTTCTTCCAATTCGCGCAGTCTGCCCAGCAATGCATCGTACTCGGTATCACCGATCTCCGGCGTATCCAGAACGTGGTACAGGTAGGCATGGTGCCGGATCCGCTGGCGTAGACGTTCAATGCGTTGCCAAGTGTCATCCGACATAGTGTTCACCTCTTGCATGTCATTGACGGAGCACAGAAGCGGTCTTAGCCACCACAACAAGGCCAGAGATCTGTTCTTGAAAGCGCTGCCGACGGCGACTGTTCTTGCAGACTCTACCATCGTTCCAGGTGATTGGAATCATAGCACGCTCTGCAGCCGGTTGCGAGTCAAAAGGTCCAGACCACCGGCAACCTGCCAGAGCATCGACGATTGCTGGTGTGCAGACTGCAAATCGGCAACTGCTGAGGAGTGCAGTGGACATTCTGTTGCATCCAGTGCTGGAGGAGTCTGCTGCTTTTTCGATTCCACGCGGGGAGCTCCCACTATGCTGGGAGCTCCCTATTGGAGTTGTCCGCCCGCTTACTTGCGAACCATGGGTATCCAGAGACTGAACGGTTGATAAGCGCCAGAGTCACGTATTACGCTCACCGTGTCGTCGGCAGTGTTGGACACCAGCACGTGGTAGGTCAGCGGGTTGACAGCGATACCACGGAAGAGGCCACTTCCGACCGTCAACGTGCAGATCCAGCCCCTTACATCTGCATCGTACACGAACACCGTGTTGGCTGTCCCACTGCTGACAAACACGTTGTTGCTGGCGGGGTTCACAGCCACACCGTCGAGCCCGGTGGGCACGGGTGGGAGCACGACGTCCACAACTTTATCGCTTTCGCCGTCTATGATAACCAGTTTGCCGCTGGTCGAGGCCACGTATACTTGGTTGGTGACAGGGTTGACAGCCACCCCGTAGGGCCCTGGTGCTGGCTTTGGGGCGGTGTAGGAGAGGTCAATAGTCCGCAGCCTTTCTTGCGTGCTACCGTCAATTACTGTCACTGAGCCGGCGTTCTCTGGCGAGTAGCCGCGATTGGTCACGTACACTTTGTTAGTTTGTGGATTAACAGCTATCTGTTCTGGCACTTGTTCAACAGCAATAGTCTTGGTGACCCTGAGGGTGTTCCCATCAATGACCGACACTGAGTGTGCGGCTGCGTTTGCAACGTAGATGGTGTTGCCCAGTACAGCGATTCCTTTCGGTGACCGTCCATCACCAAGGGGGACAGAATCAATGTGCTGATTGGTGCCCGCATCGAATACTGCTACGTTGTTTTCAGCCGTGTTGACGACGTACATGCGATATCGATCTGGGTCTATGGCCACATTGCTCGGACCTTGCCCGTGGCTGCCGATCTCGGTATGCCGCCACTCAAGGAAGCCTTCCAGGCTGGACAGCGTGTTCCCACCACTGTTTGCCACGAAGAAGCGGTTAATGCTGGGCAGGACGGCGATCCCCTGCGGCTGACGGCCAACATTGACGGAGCGCAGTACTGCAATCGCCGGCGTGGCTGTAGGCGTGGGCGTGACTGTCGGGACAGGGGTCCTCGTGGGTGGCGGGGGGGCTCCCTCTTCTTCGAGCCAGACGTTGTCTATGTAGACCTGATCCTGCCCGCCTGATTCTGGGTCGTCTGCCTCGATAAAGACCGTAAGCCGATTTGCCTGGGCCTCGACTGACGCATTGATCTGGATCCACTCCTTGTCTTGGCCGTACCACGGACTCCAGACAATGTCGGAAGACAAAGCGTGGGTTCCTCCTTTAGGGTTGATCCCAACGCGTTTGTTCAGCTTGCCGTGTTGCACTGAGCTCCCCGCTCCACCGTAGATGCTGAACATCAACACGTACACGGTGTAACGTTTGCCTGTTTGTATGCGTGCCCTGCTTTGTCCCGAGGTGAGCACGGTGGTCTGCTTAATGCCAGCATACCAGGGCACTCGGTCTGCCCAGATCAGCTGACTGGCTTCGCCCTCGTATTTGTAGAGCGTGGAGCGCCGGTACTCGGGTGTATGTAGGCCCGGGTCCTCGTAGGGCGTCCAGTGCCGGGCGACCTCTCCGGACCCATACGGATAGAACTCGCCCTCAAAGTCTCCGTTGAGGATAAGCCCGGCTAGTAGCGTGCCTTTCTGAGCTACACCCGCGCTGATGACTGTGAGGGCCAAGCATACAGCCAGCAGTAGAGCTGCAGAGAGTCGGATTCTGTTTGTCATTTTTCCTTTCCCCCATAGGTTTTTCACTGCCCATTATAGCATTGATGTGTTGAACAGGCAATATATCACTTTCAGGATGGGTGCATCACGATTTCCAGGCGTTCGTGCGGCACTACAGCGACGGCATCGGCAGGAGTGCAACTGCGCGTTCGTCGCGCGTGTCTCGTCGTAGATCTTGACCATCGGGTCAAGGCCGTAGGCGATGGCTTGACAGGATGGTTCGAGGGAGTCACCCAAACTTGATACACCACTTCGGGTCTCGAGGATCCTGAACAAGTCCGATTCCGTTAACCCAGACCACAACAGATAATACGACAGAGTGTAGCGAGTATTGACACTGACTGCTATGTTTTTCAATGCCTTCGGAGTTCACGACTTGCCTATTTCGCTGTTTTCTGATACAATCGTGCGCGGTCTCAGGGAGGCAAGCAGCGTTGAGTCTAGGAGGGCAGCATGGACCTGGCAGAGTTGATCCGCGACGTACCGGACTTTCCAGTGAAAGGAATTCTGTTTAAGGATATCACCACCTTGACCAAGGACCCCGACGCCTTTCAGGAAGCCGTTGATGCTCTTATTGATCACTACATTGATGCAGACATTGACGTCGTCGCTGCCATTGAGTCTCGGGGATTCGTCTTTGGAGCTCCGATGGCCTATGAGCTGGGGGCCGGTTTTGTGCTTATCCGCAAACCAGGTAAGCTGCCCGCAGAGAAGATCAGCGCCAGTTACACCCTGGAATATGGCACCAACACTCTTGAGATGCACACAGATGCTATCCAGCCAGGTCAGCGCGTGCTGCTTGTGGATGACCTTCTGGCTACCGGTGGGTCAGCCAAAGCAGCCGTTGAG
>Ga0315543_1002302_pt1 | contig 18750 bp, 17 predicted proteins | sample SalMarSW160210MG_2_FD_203098 | JGI IMG/M metagenome (GOLD analysis project Ga0315543, IMG submission 203098) | Salt marsh sediment microbial communities from the Plum Island Ecosystem LTER, Massachusetts, United States - Salt Marsh Sediment SW1601-210 ...
CCATTCAAGGGATCAGAAAGTGGGTACTTACCCACTAGCCCCGCCCGATTTCCTCCGATTCTCATCCGACACTTGGGCCGTCGCCATCATGTTCCTGGCAATCGCAGCCCATGCCTGATCACCACATGCCTCAAACTCGTTCGCTGCTTTCTTCCAACACTCGATGGCACGATCATACTCCTTTTTGTCGGCGTACGCGTTGCCCATGTTGAAGTACGCCCCACCCGGCATATCAAATCCTTCAGTGTCGAGTGCCTGCTGGTAGCACTCGATGGCCCGGTCGTACTCCTTTTTGTCGGCGTACGCGAGACCCATGTTGCAGTACGCGTCGCCTGGCGTATCGTATCCTTCGGTGTCGAGTGCCTTCTGATAGCACTCGATGGCCCGGTCGTACTCCTTTTTGTCGGCGTACGCGAGACCCATGCTGTAGTACGCCTCGCCCGGCATATCAAATCCTTCAGTGTCAAGCGCCTTCTGGTAGCACTCGATAGCGCGGTCATATTCCTTTTTGTTGCCGTACGCGAGACCCATGTTGTAATACGCTCCGCCCGGCGTATCGAATCCTTCAATGTTGAGTGCCTTCTGGTAGCACTCGATGGCCCGGTCGTACTCCTTTTTGTCGGCGTATGCGAGACCCATATTGACGTATACAAGGCCCGGCGTATCGCATCCTTCGCTTTCGAGCGCCTTCTGGTAACAATCAATGGCGCGGTCGTACTCTTTCTTGTTGGCATACGTAAAGCCCATGTTGTAGTACGCACGGCCCGGCGTGTCGTATTCTTCGCTCTCAATCGCCGTTTGATAGCACTCAATGGCCCGGTCGTACTCCTTTTTGCTGGCATACGCGAGGCCCATGTTGCTATACGACCTGGCCGGCGTATTGCATCTGCCGGTGTCGATCGCTCTCTGGTAGTACTCGATAGCACGATCGTACTCCTTCTTGCCAGCGTACGCGTTGCCCATGTTGTCATGCGCCATGCCCGGCAAATCAAATCCTTCCGTGTCGAGCGCCTGCTTAAAACACTCGATGGCCCGTTCGTACTCCTTCTTGCCGGCGTACGCGACGCCCATGTTGTTGTACGCCCTGCCCGGCGTATCACATCTTCCGGTATCGAATGCCTTCTGATAGCACTCGATGGCCCGGCTGTGTTCCTTTTGGTGCGCATGAACTGAACCGAGCCGAAACCAGATCAAGCCCTCGAGACCGTCTTTGACCTCGGAGAGGATGTTGCCGAGAACCTCGACAGCTTCATCGTATTGCTCGTCTATTTCGAGAATCGCGGCTTCGGCAAGTCGCGATTCCTGAGCCAAACTCCGCTGGTTGGTCCAGTCACGAAGTTCCTCCAACTTTGCCCGGGCAGCCGCCCTGTTGGTTCGCCATAGCTTCCGGGCTTCCCAGAATCGTTGCGTAAACTGAGAAGTCACATCCTGATATTCGTCGCACATGATTCAACCCCGAGAGAAGATGCAGTAGAATGGCCTACCTACTGTCAGCTACGCCCCATAGTACCACACGATGTGGACTTAATGAAGACGCCGACCCGGAACGTGGTGTCCGTGACTGATGCTTCAGTTTGCGGCTACGCGGAATCTGAGCCACCGCTGCGCCATGGCCCAGGCACCCGTGCATCACGTTTCTAGACCGGATTTTTCACCGGCCAAAGTGGACTTCGCGTAATTGATTGTGTCTTTGGGACTTCGATGCGAACCCCTCGCAGACACTATGTACTGGGTGGCACGTCCCTGAACGCAGCGAAGGGCGTGGTTTTCCGACTCTTCCACGCCCTTCGTTCCTCAGGGCGTGCCACCCATGAAAAATCCGGGCTAGACCGCTCCCTTACGGTCGCGGCTCGGTTTTGTTCCAGTCCACCTCGGGGTGCAGAAGCCGGGCCAGCTTTTCGACCAGCAGGATAAAGCGCGGACCCGGGACCGGGGCGTAGTCCTCGGTCAGGACGTACACGCGATCCTCCGCCACGGCATCGACCTGGCTCAACTGGTCCCAATCGCGCCGGCAGGCCTTGACGCTGCAGTTGGGCGTGTTCGAGACGTTGACCAGATCGACGATCACCTCGGGGTTCGTCTTGAGGATCGCCTCGCGAGAAACGATCGGATAGGCTTGGGCCGTGTGCCCGAGGACGTTCCACCCACCAGCCCAATCGATAATTGGGTTGAAATACGCACTGTTTCCGGCCGCATAGACGCCTTCGAGCCGGCCAGAGCCGGCGGTACGGCTCACGGAGATCAACACACGCGGGCGCGGCAGCCGGGCGGTCTTCTCCCTGACTCGCGCACACCTTGCACACAACTCATCCACCAGCGCAGAGGCGGTCTTCTCGACGCCGCAGGCCCGACCGATCACCCCAATCGACTCGAGGATATTTTCCGGATCGCGATGCTCGACCATCAGCGTGGCCAGGCCCAGCTTGTTGAAGCCCGGGGCGGAATTGTCACGGGGCCTGGGCATGATGACCAGGTCGGGACGAAGTGCCAAGATCGCCTCCATGTTGGGGTCGAACAGACCGCCGACCCGCGGCCGGTTGCGTGCCTCAGGGGGATACTTACAGAAGCGAGACACTCCGACCACGCGATCGCCCAGCCCGAGCTGAAACAGGATTTCGGTGACGCTGGGCGCCAAAGAGACGATCCGGCGGCAAGCCACTGGGCCACCGCTTCGCTTTGGCCCAGGCACCCACTGCTTTGGCCCAGGCACCCTTTGGTCAAGACGGCTCTTGAGCCACTGGCTGCCGGCGAAAACGGCCACGATCACCACGGCCAGCAGCACCACGCCCCCGCGGCGCACGCCGCAGCGGTCGCGATCCGGGTCACGGGCGGGAGGGTCGGGCAACTGACGCTGGGCAACCACGGTCGTTTACCATCCGTACAGGTCTGAAAGAAGCACTTTGACGCCGATCAAGATCAGGATACACCCGCCGGCCACCTGAGACCAGCGGCTCCAGCGCGACCCGAGGCGACCCCCGAACGTGATGCCCACGGCGCTGAACACCGCGGCGACGATTCCGATGACCACGCTGGGCAGCCAGACCGAGACGTCCACCATCGCCATGGTAACCCCCACGGCCAGGGCGTCGATGCTCGTGGCGATCGACAGGGTCACGAGCATCCATCCGCGCGTCGGGTCGCTTCGGCCGTTGAGCTGGAGCGCTCGGCCCGCCTCCCACAGCATCTTGGAACCGATCAGGGCCAACAACCCGAAGGCGATCCAATGATCGTAGTCGGCCAGCACGCCGGCCAGTTGGCGACCGGCCGCCCAACCCAATACGGGCATCAAGAACTGGAAGAGCCCGAAATGGAAGGCGATTCGGAACGTGTGGCGCGGCGTCACCCGCTCGATGGTCAGCCCGGCCACGATGGACACGGCCAGCGCGTCCATCGCCAACCCGACGGCAATGCCCGAGAGGTTGAGCCAGTTCAAGGAGGCCTCCTCGTGGTCGAGTTCCAACCAGCCTCAGTAGTTCCAAATTCTATTGAGACCTGGCATTGTCATTCTGAGCGTAGCGAAGAATCTCCTTGGACAATCGAGATCCTTCGCTACGCTCAGGATGACCTGCTGAGGTATCAGCCAGCCAAACTTGGAACTACTGAGCCTGAAGTATAGCCACGGCCCAAAGCAAACGTCAACCACATGGGGTCTCACCCCCGGGCGGCCCCGGTCGCCTCTCTCGGCCGGCTCGGCTGCGTTTTCCCCGGGTTGCCAAGTTGGGACCCTCTGACGTATACTCGGCCCAAGGCAGCTTTGGGCGTCGTCCGCTGAGCAAGGAGAAGACTTCGTGAATCCGCCGTCAAAGATCCACATCGTGGGGATCAACCAAGATGGCCAGTCCGGGCTCACCGGCCGGGCACGTGAACTGGTCGAAACCGCCGATTTGTTGGTCGGCGATCCGTACGTGCTGCGTCTGATACCCCAGTCCGACGTGAAGCGGCTGGTGATCGGCACCGATTTGGAGGAGTTGGCCAAGCACTTGGACGCCTGCTCCGAGCAGCGCGTCGTCGTTCTTGCCGCGGGCGATCCGCTTTTCTACGGCGTGGCACGCTTTCTGTGCAACCGGCTCGGCAAGGATCGCTTTGAAGTACTGCCCCACGTGAGCACGATGCAGTTGGCGTTTGCTCGGGTGAAGGAGAGTTGGGAAGACGCGTTTCTGACCGACCTGAACTTCTTCGATCTTCCGGACGTATTGGATACGATCCGTGGCGCGGACAAGGTGGGTCTCTTCACCAGCGAAGCCATGCCCCCGTTCCGAATTGCCCAAGTGATGCTCGACGCCCGTATCGACTGTTTCACCGTCTACGTGTGTGAGAACCTGGGAGCGCCGAACGAACGTGTTACGCACGTCGAGTTGGCCGAACTGGTCGATCTGGTTGACCTGGAGGGCACTCCGCTGAATGTGATGATCTTCATCCGCAAACCGGACGTGCCCGAGGGGGTGAACGAAGCACTGCCACGGCGGCTCTTCGGCAATCCGAACGAAGCGTTCTTGCAGGGAGCAACGAAAACGGGACTGTCCACGCCGGCTGAGATTCGCAGTATGGTGCTGGCCGAGTTGAACCTGGAGCCGGCGAGCATCGTCTGGGACATCGGAGCCGGCTGCGGTTGCCTGTCGATCGAAGCGGCCGGGATCGCGCATGCGGGCAAGGTCTATGCCATCGAAATGGACCCCGAGCAGTGTGAGTTGATCGCGGCCAACGCAAAGCGCTTCGAGGTCGTGAATCTGGTTCCCGTCCTCGGCAAGACCCCAGATGCCTGGCGAGAGCTTCCCGACCCCGAGGCGGTCTCTATCCGGGGCAACGGCCACGATATCAGCTCGCCGCTTGCGGCGGCCGTCGAGCGCCTTCGCGGCGGAGGTCGGTTGGTTGCAACGCTCGGCAGCATCGACAACCTGGCCGTCGCGCATCGTATCTTGCAGAACCTCGACCCGAACGTGAACGTGCGGATGATCAACCTCGCCCATGGCACGTATCAACTCGATCGCATCCGTTTCGAATCCCTCAATCCGATTTTCCTCATCTCGGCGGTCAAGCCTGGTTGATGGGCACCATCCGGGCAGTAGCCAAAAGAAATAGAGTTCCGCAAGAAGACAAGTAAAAAAGTAATGGAAAGGAATCCTGATCGAATCTGGGGTGAAGCAAGGACAGGTGGGCACCTGCAAGTTCTCGCGCCTATAATACCTATAATAGATGTGTGAGTTTTCCCTGTCTCTTCGTCCTTGGCCCGTCGCTGCGGACTCCGGGTTGGCAGGATGCCAGCCACCTGGCCCACCACCGAACCACTCTTCAGCGGTGATTTCTTTTATTTCGTTGACAGGCGAGCGGCTTCTGGTAGAATAGGTGGGATGATATAGCAAATAGGGGTCAGCCTCTACCAACGCGACTTCGGTTATCCGTTACTGTTACTACGGAGGAGTCTTCCGGAGAACGTGTGTGCTTGGGGCGCACGAGTGGTGGGAAGTAAGGCTGATGGATCCGGCACCTCGAAGGGGGAATACAATGAAAGCGCATCTTGGAATCCTGTGTCTGGTGGTAGGGGCGATTCTTACCGTTGGCTTCGTTTCGAATGCTTATGCTCAGTGCCATAATGGCGAGAATGTCGAGCCGCCGACGATCAGCGCCAGCGTGCTTACGGCACCAGGGGTTGGGGTGTTCGAGATCACAAAACCGCTGCAAGAGTACGAAGTCGAGCATGGCCACCAGTATAAGCTGAAGAGCAAGTTCTCGTACGAGCTTGTTGACAACGACACCATGGAGAGCTTTGGAATTCTGGAAATCGAAGAGATCGAGTTTGATCCCGATCCAAGTGTCTTCAACAATTACATTCTCACCAACACCACAAGCTCGACCCAGACTTACTCCATTCCGATTGTGGTTTCCACCACGTTTCCGGCCCCAAACCTGATTTCCGGCAGCATTACGACGCAGGTCATCGACGGTGGCACAGACGGTGCGACTGTTGCCGCGCCAACGTCGGGGTCGATCTACAATGCCATGATTGACGGGACCGTCATCCACACGTTGCAGGATGATCCATTCTCCCTGTACGCCTCAGGCGGCGTGAATAATGCACTGGCAGCCTTCGGACCCATCACCAGTACCGTGCCGGTGAACTCGAGCATCGGGGTTCAATTGGACTTCACGCTCACCGCGGGCGATAGCGCTGCATTCCTCAGTCGCTTCGATGTAGTAATCCCCGAGCCGTCTACCGTCCTGCTGGCGGTGTTCGGTCTGGTTGGCATTCTGCTGCTCGCTCGGCGCCGTTGACCATACCTGATCTGGGCAACCATACAGCCCGGCTGATGAAAGGTGATCCGGGCGTGCCGGAAAAAAAGGGCTTCAGCAAGATGATCCGCGCGGATCGTCGTCCAGTCCGTGGTGGAGCAATTGCAGCGGGTATCTGCAAATGCTTACCGTCTTAATAGATGGCCACCTTCCCCCTCTCTTCGCTCATCGCCCGTGACAGCGGATCGCGGTCTACCACAAACAGGGCACCCTGTGGGCAAATGATCACCTTCTTGGTCGACTCCCTCGATGGGGGCATTTGACACTCTGGAGATTCTGAGTAGACTAGAGTTATCGCGCAAACGACATAATCTGCATCCGTTTAGGCGCTTTCTCGGTACAGTCAATGGTTACGCAACTTGAGAGTGAATAGCGATGACGAAGCATTATGTTCTTCTGGGGCTTGCAGTGGTGCTCTTTGTTGTGACTGCGGCCACGGCCGTGGCTGACGACTTGCTTCCGCCCGACTGGCGCGGCGGCGATAACTCAACGCTCCAGATCTGGGAGTTTCTCACCGACGATAATCCGGCTTCGCCCACGGTCGACCAGAACCCATTCGGAACGGCCCAGGCAACGATTTACGGTGAGTGGGAGTTTCCGAACCGCGACACGTTCTGGGTATCGGACGATCTCGGACACGAGGGCGTCTGGTATGTCGGCGGCTCGATGTCGCTTGAGATTCCCAACGATCCGGCCGTCCGGCCGATGAAGATGATCCGCATGCAGATCACCTACGACGGTGGCTACACCACGCCCGAGCCACAGCCGTGGATCGTCGTGGAAGCCCCCGACGGTGAAGAGGTCGGCGAACTGGAGCTCATCCAGCAGATCTCTCTCGACGAGACCTACGTTCACGATACGTACGACCTGGTCATCGAGCCGAACCCGAGCAGCGAGGTCATCTGGATCCAGCCGCGCTATAGCCAAGTCTACATCGACCAGATCGTGGTCGACACGATTTGCTTGCCCGATCCCGCCCCCGAGCCCTCGACGCTCGTCAGCTTGCTCATCGGCGCGGTTGCCTGCGCCATTTGCCCACCGCGCCGCCGGTAGCCACGGCCGGACCGCTCACCGCGAAAGCATCAAGACCCGCAGCCCGTCCAACACTCGGACGAAGTGTCTGCGCGCCCTTTCGATGATGTTGGTCTGTCGCGTGTCGCGAGCCTTCTTCTGCTGCCACTCCTTGGGCGACATCTTGAGAACGCCGCTTCGGTAGTCGATCTCTTCGGCACGTAGCCTCACTTTGCGCTGATCGGCTGCCTGTTTGAAGCCGACGTACAATCGCTCGATCGCCTCGTAGGCCGTCTGATAATGGCCCATGCGGAACTCACAATCCCGCACGTGGCCAATCTGATCGGCACCGGGGACGATGCCCGACTGCCCGGCCACGGTGAGCAGCTGCGTGAAGGAGCCCATCTCGATGAGCGTCTCGGCAAGGCCCTTTGTCGGCTCGGTCGCGCCCGTGCTCTCGGCCACGTCGGCGTCCGCGGGACTCGGCCAGCCGCTTGGCGTGGGCCGTGCCCTGGGCGAGAGCTTCAGCAGTTGCGACTTGCGACCCATCTCCAGCAGCGTCTTCCTGGACACCGGCTTCATCCGCTGCGCGGAAGGCACGACGGTCATCGGCACCGGGTCGACGTTGGCCGCTTCTCCGCCACTGCGAATCAGGTGACTCTCCTTGGCATGGACGAAGTAGAGCATCCCCGGGCAGAGGTCTCGATTCGAGCCGACCTTCTCGACGTAGAAGTAGCGGCCGACGACCTTCCACCGGGCACGATCCGTCTGGGCGGCTTCATACTCGGTCAGAAAATCCGGCGAAAGCCCCGCCAATTGCTGGTCATCAACCATGACAAAAAACCTCATTCTCCGATCCATCCCGTAGGTCAGGCTGTGCCTGACAAATGCGGTGAGTGGACGGTCGCCGTGCGTCAGATCACTTTCCCGAAACACACGGACCGCGGCCCATACTCGATAGCTACTTCCGCGTCGTCTTGGCCGACTCGACTTGCTTGGCCGGCTTGACTTTCTTGATCGGTTCGACTTTTCTGATCGGCAGCGGCAGGCTGCCCGTGTTGAGCACATCGACAATGTCTTGGACTTCTTCTTTGGTGAAGTTACCGGTGATTTCCCCTTCTGAGTGAATAACGGTTCGGATGATTGGAGCCGAGTAGAGCTTTCCGTCGAGAATGATGCCCAACCTGCGGAAAACGTTCTGCTTTTCATCCGGTCGGTTCTCATGGGTCAGCCACCCGAACAGTTGCCCTCCTGTCTTGTTGAAGTGGAACCTGACAGATGGCCGCCCCCGCTCATCCTTGCTGGGTTGAATACGCTGCAAGTACGCGCCGGTGACACCATACGGATCCTTGACAACAAGGACTTCCAGAATCTTTCGGCCGTTGTACTTTCGGGTTCGTGTGGCAATGTTCTGGCTATCGGTGAAGTCCTTTTCGTTTCCCGGCGTTACAGGAACCCACCAACCCAACTGCTGCGAGCCATCGGCGCTCCTGACTGTGTTGGCGTCGGTCAGGCGTCCTTGGGTAATCGCTTGCTTGTGCCTTGAATCGCGACGATCGGCCAGAATGCGGAACTCTAGCGTGCCCGGCCGGGTCGCTGTCCGCTGAATCCTCGCCAACAGCTTCGGTTTGCCGGCGGGAACGAGGATCTCGATCTGCCGGTTGCCAAATTGCCGAACCGGGATCTTGAAGAGCCCAAAGAACTTGGCGTCGGGATTGACACGCTGATCGACCGCAGTAACGAGCTTCTTCATCGTGGCCGGATCGACCCTGGCTTCCTTCTTTGCGTCGACCTCGTAGACCAGCCTGATGGGCGGGTCCTTGGCCACAAGGTCGCCACAAATGAAAATCAAGCACCCAACGATTGCAAGGACAAGTCGTTGCATCGATTTTCCCCTTTCAGCCCCATTGTGTGTGCCGTGGCCGTTGGCCAGCCAGCGCATCTCTACAAATCAACGCCCCCAGCCTACCACTCCCGCGTGGCATTCTCAAGTATCGCCGAACGGCCCGACGAAAGACCGACAAGCTAGGCTGCCGGTCCCGGTGGGCACAAGCCACCCCCTCTTGATTCCTCACCTAAATCGTGGTCTACTATTTTGTTTCGTTTTTGTGGCATGATTATTGAGGTTCTCGGTGGGCGGTGCCCACCCTACGGCCCGTCAGGCACAGCCTGACCTACATAAGACATCTGTGTCCATCTGTGGTTCCCAAAACACCGCCAACCATGTTCCGTCCCGTTGAAGGCAACGTTTCCTTCTCCAAGCTCGAACAACGGATCATCGAGTTCTGGAAGAAAAACCAGATCTACGAGAAGTCGCTCGCCCAGCGCAAGGGCTGCCCCGAGTTCGTCTTCTACGAAGGCCCGCCGACGGCCAACGGCTTGCCCCACCCGGGCCACTGCCTGACCCGGGCCATCAAGGACCTCTTTCCCCGCTACCAAACCATGCGCGGCAACCTTTGTCGTCGCAAGGCCGGCTGGGACACCCACGGGCTACCGGTCGAGGTCGAGGTCTGCAAAGAGCTGGGCATCCACAGCAAAGAAGAAATCGAAGGCTACGGCGTCGAGCCGTTCATCCACAAGTGTGTCGAGAGCGTCTTCCGCTACACGCGCGAGTGGGAGGAGATCACCGAGCGGCTCGGGTTCTGGATCCATCTGGACGAAGCCTACGTCACGTATCATCAAAGCTATGTCGAGAGCGTCTGGTGGGCGCTGAAGACGCTGTTCGACCGGGGGCTCCTCTACCAGGGTCACAAGATCGTCTGGTGGTGGGCCCAGGGTGGAACGGCGCTTTCAAGCGGCGAGGTGGGCCAGGGCTATCGCGAGGTGGCCGACCCGAGCGTCTACGTCCGCTTCCCGCTGGTCGATCCGCCGGCCGAGCTTGCCGAGGCCGACCTGCTGGTCTGGACCACCACGCCCTGGACGTTGCCGAGCAACCAGTTTGCCGCGGTGAAGCCCTACCTCGACTACGCGCTGGTTTCGGTCGAGGGCGAGGATCGCAAACTGATCATGGCCACCGCATTGGTCGAGACGATTGCCGAGAAGGTGAAAAAGAAGTTTACCGTCGAGGCAACCATGCTGGGCGAGGAATTGGTCGGGCTGCGTTACGCCCCGCCGTTCGATTATTACTACGCCCGCGACGGCCAGACCAAGGGCCATTTGGCTGAGGAGGTCGAGGAGTACATTGCCTGGCGCGTCGTGCCGGCCGAATTCGTCACGACCGACAGCGGCTCGGGCGTGGTCCACCAGGCGCCCGCCTTCGGCGAGGTGGACTACGACCTGCTCATCGGCGAGCAGGCCCGCTTTGTCCAAGGGCAGGGGCCGCCGCTGGTCTGTTCGGTCGCCCCCGACGGCCGCTTCACCGAGGAAACGCCCGAGTATGAAGGCCGCTGGGTCAAGGAAGCCGACGGCGACATCTGCCGCCAGCTTCGCGCCGAAGGCAAGATGTTCCACCAGGAGCAATGCGTGCACGATTATCCGTTCTGCTGGCGGGCCGAAGAAGACCCGTTGATCCAGTACCCTCGTCGAAGCTGGTTCATCCGCACCACGCAGTTCAAGGAGCAAATGCTCGCCAACAACGTCCGGGTCAACTGGTTGCCCGAGCACATCCGCGACGGCCGGATGGGCAACTTCCTCGAAACGAACGTCGATTGGGCCTTGTCGCGCGAACGATACTGGGGCACGCCGCTGCCGATTTGGGTCTGCGAAGCGACCGGCCACATGGAGGCGGTGGCCAACTACGAAGCGCTGCTGGCCAAGCCGGGTGTGACCGGCACCGAAGCCTGGGCCGCGGCGAAGCGGGCCAACCCCGAGCTGCCCGACGACCTCAGAATCCACAAGCCGTACATCGACCAGATCACCTACGACTCGCCCGAGGCGCCGGGCGCGCGAATGCGGCGCGTGTCGGAAGTGATCGACTGCTGGTTCGACTCCGGCGCGATGCCGTTTGCCCAGTGGGGCTATCCCGGCCGCTCGGGCTCGGCCAAGCAGTTCGTCGAGCAGTTTCCGGCCGACTTCATCAGCGAGGCGCTCGACCAGACCCGCGGATGGTTCTACAGCCTGCTGGCCATCAGCACGTTGCTGTTCGGCGGTAACGGAGAAGAAGAGGGACCCATTCCTGCCGCGCCGGAGTCAGATCGGGATCGGGAAGGGGACAGTCCCATTTTTGCTGCGCAAAAATCGGGACAGTCCCCGCCTGTTCGCACGGCCGAAACGCCCCCGGTCGAGTTTCCCCACCCGTTCCGCAATTGCATCGTGCTCGGGCTGATGCTGGGTGAAGACGGCCAGAAGATGTCCAAGAGCAAGCGAAACTATCGCGAGCCGGGCGAAATCTTCGACCGCTATGGGGCCGATGCCCTGCGGTGGTTTCTCTTCTCGAACCAGCCGCCGTGGACAACGATTCGTTTCAGCGAACAGTCGATCAAGGAGTGTATTCCCGAGTTCCTCTTGCGGCTCTGGAACTGCTACAGCTTCTTCGTGATCTATGCCAACATCGACAAGTTCGATCCGGGAAAAGGGGACCGTCCCCTTTTTGCCGCGAAAGGGCAACAGGATGGTCCCGCTTCCCGCGCGGCAAAAAGGGGACGGTCCCCGGCCGGCGCGAAGGATTATCGCCCGACGGGCCAGCGTCCGGAGATCGACCGCTGGATCCTCGGCGAGCTGCACGCTACGGCGACGGCCGCGTGCCGGGCGATGGACGCCTACGACAATTACACTGCGTGTTCGCGGCTCAATGCGTTTGTCGACGCCCTGAGCAACTGGTACGTGCGGAGTTGTCGCGACCGGTTCTGGACCGGCAAGATGACCCAAGACAAGGCCGACGCCTACTGGACGCTCTACGAGTGCCTGGTCACGACCAGCAAGTTGATCGCGCCGTTCGTGCCTTTTTTGGCCGAGGAGCTTTGGCAGAACCTCGTGGTCGCGCCGCTGGGTGCCTCGGCCCCCCAGAGCGTCCACTTGTGCGACTATCCCGAGGGCGATCCGGCGGCGATCGACAAGACGCTTTCGAAGCAGATGGCGTTGGCGCGCGAGATCGTCTCGCTCGGTCGCAGCGCACGGATGACGGCCAGGCTGAAGGTCCGACAGCCGCTTGCGCGCGTCGAGATCATCCTGGCCGACGACGAGCACCGCGATTGGCTCGAGAAACACGAGTCGCTCATTTGCGACGAACTCAACGTGAAAAAGGCGGAGATTTCGGACGAACCGGACAGGTATATCGACTACACGGTCCTGCCCGATTTGAAACGCCTGGGGCCGAAGTTGGGCAAGCGGCTCCCGGCGCTTCGCAAGCTGCTGGCCCAGGCCGACGGCGGGCAGTTGTTGGCCCAGTTGGATGCCGAAGGACAGATTACCGTCGAGCTGCCCGACGGCCCCGTTGCGCTGGATCGCGACGACATCCAAATTCGGCTCCAAGCCAAAGAAGGCTGGACCGCCGCGCAGGGTAAACAGTGCGTCGTGGTCTTGTCGACCGAGCTGACCGACGAACTCCTGGCCGAAGGACGTGCCCGCGAGCTGGTCCGCGTGATCCAGGATCGCCGCAAGGAGATCGGTTGCGAGTACACCGATCGGGTTCACGTCGGCATCGTGACCGCCTCGCCCGAGTTGCGTCAGTCCGTCGAAGAATTCGGTGATTATATCAAGGGTGAAACGCTGGCCACCGCGCTGGCCCTTGAGCCCATCGCAGGCGTCGAGCCGGCCGAACTCAAGGTGGCCGGTTTCGCAGTAGAGCTCTGCGTCAAGGTCAATCAACCGGGTGCCACTGCTGGCTTGCCCAGCAGTGTAGAGTAGTCTGTAGGGTGCGTGCTCGCACGCACCAAAGATAACAAGGATTGATGCGTGCAAGCACGCATCCTACAGGAGCATGATGCCGTGAATACACCGAACCACTCATCGCCCATGCCGATTGCCGTTTTCATCTCCGGCGGAGGCCGCACCCTCCATAATCTGCTCCAGAAGATCGAAGCCGGGCAGCTCAACATGGAGGTGCGGCTCGTCGTTGCCACCTCACCGGCGGCCCGCGGTCTGCAATTCGCCGAGAAGGCGAGCATTCCCATCCGCGTCGTCCAAAGAAATGAGTTCGCCGACGACGACCTCTTCAGCAAGGTCATCTTCGACCACTGCCGCCAGGCCGGAGCCGAGCTGGTCGTGCTGGGCGGATTCCTCAAACGGCTCGTCGTCCCCGACGACTACACCAACCGCGTGACGAACATCCACCCGGCGCTGGTGCCGTCGTTTTGCGGCAAGGGCTACTACGGCCACCACGTCCACGAAGCCGTCCTTCAGTACGGCGCGAAACTCACCGGCTGCACGGTCCACTTCGCCGACAACGAGTACGACCACGGCCCGGTGATTCTCCAAAAGGCCGTGCCCGTGCTCGACGACGATACGGCCGATACCCTGGCCGCCCGCGTCTTCGACGCCGAGTGCGAGGCCTATCCCGAGGCGCTGAGCCTCATCGCCGCCGGACGGATTCAGGTCGAGGGTCGCCGCGCCCGCGTATTGCCGGAGTAAACCCGGCCCTGCCTAAGCCGCGCAGCTCCCGCATTCTTGTTCTTTTTCGCGGCTTCTCGCGTGCAATAAGCTATGATTTCATAGTGATTTGCGTCGAATTACCCCAGCGGTCTGTCGGAATCTGAAAGGTTCCTAACCCAAGAGTGACAGATATCTTGCATGATTACGACGGCTCCTGGTTGATTTCTGTCACGCTTTTGAGCATACTTGAGTAGGCGGGGAATCGGGAGGGCGAAGCTCCTGCTGAGCCGTCGGCCAACACTACGCGCGGCTCAGCGGGGGCTTCGCCCTCCCGAGGATGTCCTACTTCAACGTTCGGAGACCATGGCGGATGTTGGCCGAACAAAGACGAAACGAACTCCTCGAACTCGTTCGCCTCAAGCGGTTCGCCTCGTTGCCCGACCTGGTTGAGCAACTCGACGTGTCCGAATCGACGATCCGTCGGGATCTCGAATACCTCGAAGAGCAGGGCACGGCCAAGCGGATCCACGGCGGCGTGCTCTATGCCGGGGATTCTCCGAAGCTGCCCCATTTCGAGCAGCAGCCGGCGCATTGGGAAGAGAAGAGGGCGGTCGCCCGACGCGCGGTCGAACTAATCGAAGAGGGCGACTCGATCCTGTTGGACGGCGGCAGCACGACCTACGAAGTGGCCCGGCTGCTGCTCGGCCGGCGGTTGCACGTCGTGACGACTTCGCTTCCGGTGGCCAACCTGTTTGCCGGCAACAGTTCGAGCGACGTCGTATTGATCGGCGGCAACGTCTGTCCGCGAACCGGCGTGATGCACGGACCGCTGGCCAACGAGATGATCTCGGCGTTGCGCGTGCGGAAGGTCATGCTGAGCGTGGCGGGCATCAACGACGAGGGATTCTTCAACAACAACCTCCTGTTGGTCGAGACCGAGCAGGCCATGATTCGGGCCGCCGACGAAGTGATCGTCGTCGCCGACAGCTCGAAGTTCGGTCACCGAAGCCTGACGCACGTCTGCAAGCTCGGCGAGGTGGCCCATCTGGTCGTCGACGACGGGGTTTCGGAAGCTTGGCGGAAGAAAATCATCGCCGCGGGCGTCGACCTGCGAGTCGGCCAACCGGCGGAATCTACCGGAGGGTAAAGCAGCAGTCATGAGTACGGTAGCCACTATTGATCGAAGTGTGGTCGAGCAGATCGTTCGCGAGATTGTGCTGGCGCAGATAGGCGGTCCGCCCGGCCAAGCGGAGTTGGTCGTGAGCATCTCGGCCCGGCACGTCCACCTGACCGACGAGCACGTCGAGACGCTTTTCGGTCCCGGCCGGACGCTCACGCCGGTCAAGGACCTCTACCAGGAAGGATATTACGCGGCCGAGGAGACGGTGATGCTTGTCGGTCCGCGGAAGCGGATGCTGCCGACGGTGCGGATTCTCGGCCCGACGCGCGGCCAGAGCCAAGTCGAGTTGGCCTTCACCGACTGCATTTCGCTGGGTATCGATGCCCCGGTTCGGCTGAGCGGCGATCATGAAGGCACGCCCGGCTGCGTGATCGTCGGCCCGGCAGGCGTGGTCGAGTTGAAGCGGGGCGTGATCCGCGCCGAGCGCCACGTGCACATGAGCCCGGCCGACGCGGAATTCTACGGCGTCGCGAAGGGCAACCTGATGAACCTCCGCGTGCACTCGCCTTGCCCAACCACCTTCGAAGGCGTGGTGGCGCGGCCCGGCGAGGGACTGAAGCTCGAGGCACACCTCGACACGGACGAAGGCAACGCGGCCGACTTGGACCATGCGACGCGAGTGGAGCTATATAAACCATGAATAAACGGGTGCCACTGCTGGCTTGTCCAGCAGTGTTGAAAGCACGGTTGGACAAGCCAACCGTGGCACCCACGGCACTGGCTGGCAAGCAGCCAGTGGCACCCGGCAACAGGCAACGTTTTGAAGTAGTTCGTTTAACCTTTTGTTTTAACCGGAGTTTACCTTTCGGGAGACACCAACTATGGCAAAGAAGATGGAAGCGCTGGGCATGATCGAAACCAGGGGATTCGTCACCCTGGTCGAAGCCAGCGATGCGATGGTCAAGGCGGCCAACGTCGAGTTCCTCGGCTGGGACAGGGTCGGAAGCGGCATGGTCAGCGCGTTTGTGACCGGCGACGTCGCGGCGGTGAAGGCGGCGACCGATGCCGGCGCGGCCGCGGGCGGTCGCATCGGCGAAGTCATTAGCGTGCAGGTCATTCCACGGCCGCACGACGACCTGGGCACCTGCCTGAAGTACCTCGGCGGACGTCCCGACGCCAAGGCGGCGAAGTAGTAGGGTGGGCACCGCCCACCGGAACTAAACGTAGGATGGGCACCGCCCACCGCAAACACCGTCAGGCACAGCCTGACCTACGGAATTCGTAGCAAAACCAACCATCACCCTTATCCGATGAGGAATAGCCAACTATGCAAGACGCCATTGGACTGTTAGAAACCAAGGGCCTGGTGGCCCTGATCGAGGCGACCGACGCGATGGCGAAGGCCGCCAACGTGCAGATTATCAAGCGAGTCGACATCGGTGGCGGATTGACCACCACGATCGTCCGCGGCGACGTCGGCAGCGTCCGCGCGGCCGTCGAAGCCGGAGCCAACGCCGCCGGTGCGGTCGGCGAGCTGATGGCCAGCCACATCATACCCCGGCCGGCCGACGGAGTGATCGACGCGTATCTTAAATGAGAGACTATCCCGGGACGACGACCGGGGTCCCGGCGCGCCGGGATAGCGCAGCGGTGGCCCAGATGTCCCGACGTGAAGCACAAGGAGGAACCACGATGAAGATACTCGTAGCCAATCTCGGCTCGACGAGTTTCAAGTATCGTCTTTTCGACATGGAAGACCAGCGCCAACTGGCGCGCGGTGGGATCGAGCGGATCGGGTCGGCCCAGAGCCGCTCGGTGGTCGAGATCGGCGAGAATCGGCACGAGAAGACGCTCCACGTGCCCGACCACGCCGAGGCCGTCCGCCACTGCCTCGCCCAATTGACCGATCCGGAGCACGGCTGCCTGGCCGACGCCGGCGAGGTTGCCGCGATCGGCTTCAAGGCGGTGCACGGCGGCAAGTACAGCGGCGTGCAGCGGGTCTCGGCCGAACTGCTCGACGAAATGGAGAAGCTGAATCATCTGGCGCCGGCGCACAATCCGCCCTATATCGCGGCCATGCGCCAGCTCAACGAGCAATTGCCCGACATCCCGCTGGTGGCCGCCTTCGAGACGGGCTTCCATCAGACCATCCCGGATCGGAACCGTTACTACGCCGTCCCGTACGAGTGGGCAACCGACCTGTTGATCCAGCGCTGGGGCTTCCACGGCGCCAGCCATCGCTACATCGCCACACGCACGGCCGAGTTGCTCGGACGCAGCGACCTGCGAGTCATCTCGTGCCACTTGGGCGGATCGAGCTCGATTTGTGCCATCCGCGACGGGAAGAGCGTGGGCAACAGCTTCGGCATGAGTCCCCAGAGCGGTCTGCCGCAGAACAATCGGGTCGGTCGGTTCGATCCGTTCGCCTTGCCCGGCATCATGGACCACACGGGCAAGTCGCTTACCGAAGTCCTTGACATACTGGCCTCCGAGAGCGGCCTGTTGGGACTCAGCGGTGTGGGCGGCGATCTGCGCGACGTCGAAGCGGCCGCCGCCGAAGGCAACGCCCGAGCGCGGTTAGCCGTCGACGTGCTGGTGGGCGAAGTCCGCCACTGGCTCGGCGCCTACATGGTCGAGCTGGGCGGCGTCGACGCGGTCGTCTTCACCGGCGGAATCGGCGAGAACCGCGCCGGTTTTCGCGCGGCGGTCTGCCGAGAGCTGGGAGTTTTCGGCATCGTGCTCGACTCGCAAGCCAACAACGAAGCCCAGGGCGAAGCAAAAATTAGCGCAGCGGATAGCCGCGTCGAAATCTGGGTCGTGCCGGCCAATGAGGAACTGATCGTCGCCCGACAAACCAAGGAATTGCTTTCACAGTAGGGTGGGCACCGCCCACCGGCAGCACCGTCAGGCACAGCCTGACCTACAGACGGGAGGACATAGACCATGTTCGTAGGCAAGGTAACCGGCTCGGTCGTCTCGACCCAGAAGGTCGAGGCGATGCGGGGCCACACGATGTTGTTGGTCGAGCCCTACTGTCTCGACAAGGAGACCCACAGCGTGCTTTCGACGATCGGGAAGACGTTTGTCGCGGTCGACACGGTCGGGGCCGGCGAGGGTGAGTTCGTGCTGGTCGTCCAGGGTTCCAGCGCCCGGCTCACCCCGGAGACCAAGAACCTGCCGGTCGACGCCGTGATCGTCGGCATCGTCGACACGGTGCACGTCGAGCACAAGTGTGTTTATTCGAAGGAAGACAAGGGGCAATAGGGATTTGGGGATTTAGGGATTTAGGGAATCGTTTTTAGTTTAGCGGCTGGGCTTGCCCAGCGCTTCCGGTCGGCTTGCCGGTCGGGATCAAGATTCACGAACAGGGTACTCCAAAGCCATGCAAGTTGACCAGAACACGATTCAGACCATCGTCCAACAGGTCCTCGACCGGCTGGGTACCCCTGGGCTCGCCGGTCCGGCCTCGGGCAACGGACGCCAAGGTCGCTACGGCCTGTTCACCGACGCCGCCGAGGCGGTGGCCGCCGCCTGCGAGGCCTTCGACCGGCTTTTGGGCCTCACGCTGGCGCGCCGCAAGCAGATCATCGACCACATCCGCCGTATCTCGATCGACCAATGTGTCGAGTTGGGCACGATGGAAATGGAAGAAACGAAGATCGGTCGGCTTGCGCACAAGATCGAGAAACAGCGCAACGTCGGCGCGACTACGCCGGGCGTCGAGTTTCTGCGCAGCGAGGTGTTCAGCGGCGACTACGGCCTGGCGGTGATCGAGCATGCCCCGTTCGGCGTGATCGGCACGATCACGCCGGTGACCCATTCGCTGCCCACCATCACCGGCAACGCGGTGAGCATGATTGCGG
>Ga0315543_1002303_pt1 | contig 18748 bp, 11 predicted proteins | sample SalMarSW160210MG_2_FD_203098 | JGI IMG/M metagenome (GOLD analysis project Ga0315543, IMG submission 203098) | Salt marsh sediment microbial communities from the Plum Island Ecosystem LTER, Massachusetts, United States - Salt Marsh Sediment SW1601-210 ...
TGGCATAATATCTTTAACTTGGGGACGAACGATGCTTCCCGCCGCAATACCAGCTTCAGAAAATCAGATGTCGCTATACGGCCCTTCACAATCAAGTCGATTTCGCTTCGAGCAGCCATCTGAACCGCGGTAGCAACAGACTGTTCAGGCGACGATACCTCGACAATCGTGGCCTCGTTTAGGCTGATATTGCTTTCAGCCGCAATCCGACCGAATTCTTTTTCACTGCCTATAATAAACGGGTCGATAAGATCATTTTCAACCGCCTGCACAAACGCCCTCAGCATGGCTTCCTCGTCGGGGATTACGAGGGCGGCTTTGGGCTTTCTATCAGAAGCGATCTTTTGACGAGCGAGATCAATAATTTTTTCAAACGAGTCCATTTCCTCATTAACCGAGTGATCCGGTGCGATCGTCATCTCGTGTCCTCATTCTCCCCAAACATGGTTCACCGCATAGTAATCCGCAAGCACGCATGAGACAGCCAGAGACGCCTTCTTATTCTTGATGGTGTCGGTGCGTGACACCAACGACACCGGTACCTTGGCACCGACAATCACTCCGGCAAAGACCGCCTCGGCAAACTGTATAAGTGATTTGCAAATGATATTGCACTCTTCTATGGAATCAACGAGGAAGATATCAGCGTCGCCTGCCACCGTGCCACCGACGCCGTATGATTTGGCAGCCTCCTTGGATGTGGCCACATCAAGTGTCATCGGACCCTCGATAACAATGTCGACAAGCTTTTCTTTTGCCAGGGGAATAAGCGACTCCTTATCGCTTACGGTATGTGGTATCTTTTTCGACACTTGGTTGACCGCTGACGAGACCGCTATTTTCACCGGTGATAGACCCAGCGCCCGACCGACAAGGACAGCGTTCTCCAGGATCTGTAACTTCGTTTCGTTATCCGGCCTGACAACCATACCACCGTCAGTGAAATTCAGCAGCTTATGATAGCCCGGTATATCCAAGACAGCGCAGTGTGACAGAGTGTTTTCTGCCCGCAACCCATACTTTTTATCCAGCACAACTCGGAGCAGCATCGAGGTAGGGAGAAAACCTTTCATAATAACATCGGCCTTTTTCTCCGAGGCGAGCTTAGCCACATGATGCGCCGCTAGACTGACGTCTTTGATGTCAACTACTTTGAGAGAATCAATATTGATCCTATTTTCTTCCGCCAGCTTTCTTATAGTTATTTCATCGCCTACCAGTATACCTTGGAGAAACCCGTCAGCCTGTGCCTGGGAGACGGCACCAATAACATCCGCATCCTGAGCTGCCGCCACAGCTACGGTCTTTTTGCGCCCTTCTTTGGCGATAGCAACTGCCCGTTCAATGAGCTGGTCTGACGAATGTATGGCAGAGCTTTTCATGTATAATGTTATACTTTAGACCTACGCTGCAACCGCTTGTGTTAGTACGTATTAAATTGTTCCCGTTTGGTTAAATAACGCAATCCGGCAGTCGCCAGCGCTTCCATTTCGAACTCTCCCGGCACGACAATTACCTTGCCCAAAAAAGTGATGTACTTTTTAATCTCATTGACCAGGAGGGTGGAATGCGCCATCCCTCCGATCAGGACAATTGCTTCGTAGTCTCCGCACAGAACAACTGCTGCGATGCCAATCTCCTTGGCAATCTGGTAAGCCATCGCATTGAAGTAAAGCCGCGCCTTTTCATCGCCAGCAGCGATTCTCTTCTCCACTGTGCGTAGATCGGATTCACCAAGATACGCTACCAGCCCCGACCTTTTGGACAATTTGTCAATCATCTCTTTCTCAGTGAATTTGCCCGAATAACACATCTTGACCAATCCGCCTATCGGCACCGCTCCGGCACGATCTGGAGAAAACGGCCCCATCCCCAGCAAGGCGTCATTAACATCAACGATGCGCCCCCCTTTCAAAGCCGCCACAGAAACACCACCGCCCATATGAACCGCCACGAAGTTCACCTCTTGAAGACCTTTACCGAGCTTCTCCGCTTCCCGACGGCAGACCTCTTTGATATTCAAAGCATGCGAGCGGCACTTACGTTCTATTTCCGGCACGCCGCTAATACGGGCAACGTCGGTAAAATTGTCCACAGTAATCGGGTCGGAAATTAGAGCCGGAACGCCATATCGTCCACCGAGGTGATAGGCAATGATGGCACCAAGATTCGAGGCGTGGTTGGAATACTGCATTGTGCGCACTGCCTTGAGCATGGCTTCATTTATTTCGTATGATCCGCCCTCTAACGGCTTGAGCGGTGCCCCGCGTCCAACAACGGCTTTGATTTGCCCTGGCTGAAGATTCAACGAGTTTATCCAGCGATTGATTCCTTCCATCCGGTAGTCAAACTGATCGGCGACATTGTCGAAGCGAGCGAGTTCACTCGGATCGTGCCGAATAATTTCTTCAGCTACTTTCTTGTCACCATCGAACAGTGCCATCTTCGTCGAAGTGGAACCAGGGTTAATAATCAGCATGTGGTATGACATACTCGCTCGCTACGCCTTTACAGGACTCAGCCTGACATTCTGACCACGCTTGAAGGCCTGCAAGTTTACATCCACAAATTTCGCCTTCACCTTCTTTTTCAGCATCTCGATCCACAAGTCATTTTCAAATGGTGTGTAGTTTGAAAGCACTCCCAGTAATATCGTATTCACGACTCGAGGGTTACCCAGTTCGCCGGCTATTTGGTCAGCCGGCACGGCAATAACATGTTTAGACTTTTTCTTCATTTCTCCTACGGCATCCTCAGGGTATTTGAACATTTTGGATGAGGTCACGATAGCCGGTACGATGGCAGTCGTGGAAACGATAGCTACACCATCCCTTTTCATCCAGTCGATGGCACGCAGTCCTTCAGCCTGCTCAAAAGCCATCAGGACATCCGCCTGACCGTACTCAATGGTAGGAGAATACACTTTGGGGGCAATCTTGACGTGAGAAGAAACCACGCCGCCGCGCTGGGACATGCCATGCACTTCAGATTTCTTTATATCATACCCGGAGTTCATCGCTACATCGGAGATGACCTCGGATGCCAGAAGGACACCCTGCCCCCCAACGCCAACTATAAGGATGTTGTAATTTTTGTCCGCCATATACTACCTACACTTTCACGAATTGGCTTTTGAGGATGATTGCCTCGGTGGGGCATATTTGAGCGCACAGGGTACAGCCGGTGCACATCGTGGTGTCAATCTCAGCTTTCGGACTTCCATGCTCGTTAGTTTCATTTGATGCTGTTATTGCCGGGCAGGAAATGCGAAAACAGGCGGAACAGCCGTTGCAGAGTTCCAGGTCCACTAAATAAGGCTCATCCATAATCCGTTTAGGCATCAACACGCACGGGCGGTCGGTGAGAATAACCGATGGTCCCGAACTACCTATTCCCTCCTTTATCGCGTCCAATGTGGCATTGTAATCATACGGGTCGACTTTGCGGAAGTTCTTCACTCCCATCGCAGTGACCAGAGTCTCAAAGTCAATCTGGCCGGCTTTCTCACCCATCAAGGTCAATCCTGTCGCCGGATGCTGCTGGCCGCCGGTCATGGCGGTGGCGCGGTTATCAAGTATGATAATGGTGACATTACTGTTGTTGTACACCGCATCCATCAGGCCGGTCACGCCCGAATGGAGGAAAGTCGAGTCCCCGATCACAGCTACGGTCCCCTTCTCCGATCCTTGGACCTTTTCCATCCCGATGGCGCTACCGATTGAAGCTCCCATGCAGATGCAGGTATCCAGCGCATTGAGCGGCTGGAGAACCCCCAGCGTGTAGCAGCCAATGTCGCCCGTGACGGTAACCTTCAGCTTCTTGAGAGCCATGAAAACCCCCCTGTGTGGACAACCTGGGCAGAGCACTGGTGGGCGTGGAAACATATCTTTTTCAGGCGGAATATCGACTGTGGGTATCTCACTCAGAACGCCGGCCTTCTTCAGCCCCTCAGCAACTCGGTGCGGTGACAGCTCACCCAGATGACCGAAATACTCTTTACCACCGACATTAAAACTCCTTCGTGTAACTTCGAGCCCCTCGGCAAGACGATCTGGAGACAACTCACCGAGATCGAAATACTCTTTGCCAACCACGTCAAAACCAGCCGCCTTGATCTGATCTTCATAGAACGGTTCCAGCTCTTCCACGACAATCACCTTGTCATGACTCTTGATAAAGTCCGCTATTTTCTTAAGCGGCAGAGGGTAACTCATACCGAGCTTCAGATAATCAAAATCAGGCGCCACCTCTTTGGCGTACTGGTATGCCACCCCACCGGAGATGATGCCGATTTTGGAACCTTTCTCCTCGACAAAATTAAGCGGCGTTTCCTCTGTCAACTGCCGCAGCTTTTCAAGTCGCTCGACAACTACCACATGCCGTTTGCGGGCGTTGGCGGGAATCATAACGTACTTGGCTGGGTCCTTGACAAACTTCTTGTCCGGACCTGAGGTCGGTTCACCCAATTTGACAATCCCCTTGGAGTGGGAAACTCGTGTACTCATGCGTAGCATCACAGGGGTATCAAAAATTTCAGACAGCTCAAAAGCAGTCAGCACCATATCCTTGGATTCCTGGCTGTCGGACGGCTCCAGCATGGGTATTTGAGCAAAGCGGGCATAGAAGCGATTGTCCTGTTCATTTTGTGAGGAGTGCATCTCCGGATCATCAGCAGAAACCACTACGAACCCACCGTTGACACCGGTGTAAGCGAAAGTCATAAACGGATCGGCCGCAACGTTGAGGCCGACATGCTTCATTGTCACCAGCGCCCTCGCCCCGCCGATTGACGCCCCAATAGCGACTTCGAATGCCACTTTCTCATTGGGCGACCACTGCGAGTAGACCGACCGGTACCGCCTTGCCAGCGTCTCCAGTATTTCTGTGGACGGTGTTCCGGGATACGATGCAGCCAGCTTCACACCCGCTTCAAAAGCCCCCCGCGCCACCGCTTCATTTCCTGATAGAAGCTCTCTCATAACTGTATCACGTTCTCTTGACGTACTTCTCTATCCAAGTCCACAAAACACGCTTTGCGTGTGTGAATATTTTCACAATTATAGTGAACAGGCGATAAGGGGGCAAGGGGTTTTTGGAGATCACAAGAAGTCATTGTTTACCAGCTTCTCTTGAATCATTCCGCTTTTTTTGAGGAAAAGTTCAATCGGAGTGGCTACATTGCATTAAGCTGATGTTGGCGTAGCACAAAAAATATACCTTAAGGAGGAACACATGGACTGGATTCCAATCATTATAGCATTAGTTTTAGGATTTGCTTTGGGCCTAGGAGCTGCTTTCATATTACGGATAATACAGAGTAAAACAGCGAATCAAATGGTTAAGGAAATATACCAGGAAAGTGAAAACGAACGAAAGGAGAGCCTTGATGCTCTAATCCAAAGAATGAAAGATAGTTTTGGTAGTTTATCTCTCGAAGCACTATCCAAGTCCACTGATGAACTTCTCAAGCTGGCGAAAGAAAAACTAGGTTCTGAGCGCGAGATCACGACCAAGGAACTGGACTCCAAAAAGGCTCTTATTGACCAGCAATTGCGAAACATGACAACTGGACTTGATAACGTCTCTGACCTAATGAAGGAACTCGAGAAAGACAGAGAAGGCAAGTTCTCGGAACTCGCAAGCCAATTAAAGGTAACGAATGAACAAACTGCTTCCTTGACAAAAATTACCAATACACTGCGGGAGGTTTTAGCTAGCCCGAAAGCCCGTGGCCAGTGGGGTGAACGCATGGCTGAAGACGTTCTGCAACTCGCCGGCTTCATCGAGGACGTTAATTACTTGAAGAACAAATCCATCGCTGGTGTTGGTTCACGCCCCGACTTTACATTTCTGCTCCCACGTGATCTCAAAGTCAACATGGATGTCAAATTCCCGTTGGATAACTATGTGAAGTATCTAGAGACAGACTCGGATATCGAGAGAGAAAAATTCCGAAAAGACTTTCTACGGGATGCCAGATCACGAATTAAGGAGATCACCACTCGTGACTACATCAATCCCGAACAGGGAACTATTGATTATGTCCTTGTGTTTATCCCAAATGAACAGGTCTATGCGTTCATTCACGAACAGGATAGCTCGATTCTAGATGAAAGTATAAGGAACAAAGTGGTTCTCTGCTCACCTATTACTCTGTTTGCTGTCTTAGCAGTCATTCGCCAAGCCGTGGACAACTTTACCCTCGAGAAGACTTCAAATGAGATTCTCTCGTTGTTAGGGACTTTTAAGAAACAATGGCACGAGTTTCTAAAGAAGCTGGAACAGCTAGGCAAACGAATCGAAGGCGCCTCAGAAGATTATCAGAGTCTGACTATAACAAGAAGGCAAAAACTCGAAACACCACTCAATCGTATAGAGGAGCTTCGAACCCAACGTCAATTGCCTGTATCACAAATCGATGACGAACCAGATATGGAAAACACCAAAAACGAATCCTGATCTCAACCGGCTGACCCCCTACAGGAGGGGACTTAGGTCCGTGTAATTGCTTGGCCCGCACGAGTGGTGTTTTTTAGGTGTGCGAAACCATTTCCCATCCCTTTATGTAGTAAGATACATGCAGCCGCATTTGACACGGGTGAAAATGAGAACACTAATATCGTCAACACTCGTTTCGTGAACTGAGTCTCACGTATTAGGACATCATCCTATTCCCCGTACGACAAGTCCGGCACCGGCCTACTTAAACCCAAACCTTATGCCTGTCGTTTCAAACCTCGCTCGGACGGCGATGGTATCGGGGTAGCTGGCTGAGGTCTCAGCTAAGCGGAAAGGGTAAATGGAGCCGTTACCTTTTGTCCCATCGAGATCAGAATCAACAAACCCCGACAGCAGATACTTCCCCCGCGGAAGGTCCATTTTAAACTCTCGACCCGACGCTCCTGAGTGAAAAACCTGCTGGGTACCGAGCTGTCTAAACGACAACACCACGGGACTGTCTTCCTCGCCTGTAATATCTATAACTACTTCTCCCGAAGCCGAGCCAAGCGAATCGGAAGCCAAGATGGTAAACGGATATTCACGAAGACTGTCGCCAAGTATGTTACCAGCCAAATCAGCAACTTCAAATTCCGTGACGGCAAGCCGATACCTGGCTCCTTCCTTTAACAGAGCAGGATGCAACAGAAGATGAAAAGCATCCAGCCATTCGCGCGATAAAGATACTTTTGTGTCAGCGCTCTCCCACAATTCGAACGTACCTTCGCTCATTTTAGTCGTATCAAGCGGTTCTGAAAACACAGCCTGAATCTCAACCTGGTCCATGAACTGGGGAACATTGCCGGGGTTAAAACGAACCACCGTCGGTGCGTTTATATCCTTGACACTACTTACCTCCACGTTACGATAACGAAGCGACGGTTTTGAAATGTCGTATGTCAACTCTAAGTTGTAAATCCCATCCCTTAACAAACCGAAGTAGCCGTTGAGAACGGAGGCGCTGTCTTCATCCGATTCAAGTAATGAATTGCAGGGGAAAACATGCGGAGCTTTTTTCGGGGTGTCACTCTGGTTTGACAGCATCAAGTTCGACGGACTTTGGCGTAAAAGCTTAAGCGGAATTTTCCGTGATAACCGTACTTTCAATAGCCTGTCGACTGTGAAGACAGCAGAGATAATTTCCGCACTCACGGTATCCTGAGTAGTGAGTGAAAGCAGAAGGTTGTCTAATGGTATTTGGCCGCCAATAATGATAGGTCGATCGGGAAGGGCAAACGATTCTCGTTCCGGATTAAAACGTTCATTGCGATTCTTGTCATCAAAAGCTACCAACTTGTATTCCCTCTCCGGTAGATACTGAAAGGCAAAAAAACCTTCTTTATTTGACTGAGCTACGTAGTCAGGATAAAGTGAGTCAAAAACGACTGTGCTGTCCTCAAAGGTCGAAGCGTTATACAATGCCACGATAAGACCGCTACCGGGATGGTTACCACTGTAAATATGACCGGCCACCTCACCCGAGTCAATCGCCGGTCCTGTCGAAAAGGCTACAATGGATGAACTGTCAAGTCTGTTACCATGTAGGTCCGCAATACTTGAGCTTAAGGAGACAATATATGTCTGGGGGACTTTAAAGCTGTCAGGGAGGACTACCTCGATCCGGCTCGATTTCCACTTGATTTTTGGGTCGCGGGAAGGGCGCGGGGAAACAAACACCGCTTTGCCGGAAGGAGGCTTTACTATCCTTTCAGAGAAAAAAAGAGTAATGGAATTGCTCAGACCAACATTGACCGCTCCGTTTTCAGGTACGGAACCGACGAGATATGGGTTGGTTTTATCAGCCTCACCCCCGGGTGGAGATGCCACCTCAGCGCATCCGAACAGCCCCACCAGCATAATCGCTCCAATGTGAACCACAAGTGAGACAAAGAAAACGTCCCTTGCTTTACTACGGCTCAAAGACCTAGTTTCTCCTTGATTTGTCTATTGTCAGGATCCATTTCAAGCGCCTTCTCCCACCAGTTACGGGCCTGTTTCAAGTCACCAACCGCCCGATAGACGTCACCGAGGTGGTCAAATATAACCGGATCTTTATCAAGGGCAACAGCCTTTTTCAAGGGCGCCAGCGCTTTGTCATAGCTCCCCAAACGATAAAGAACCCAACCGTAGCTGTCAAGGTAGGCAGGGTTATCCGGAGAAATGGTTACCGCTCGCTCGATCAGCTTTTGGGCGTATTCAAGACGTTCCCCTCGATCAGCCAACATGTACCCAAGATAGTTTAAAGCCTGGCCGTAGTCAGGGGCACGGGCAATTATCTCTTCAAAGGTAGTAACGGCTTGTTCTGTATGACCGTGTTGTTCATACGCCACTCCCAGTGCGAACAATAGCCTCAATCGGCTTTGCTCATCACGCATTTGATTCAAGCCTGTTTGGTAGGTCTGGATTTCTTTGTCAGGTTGTCCCATTTTCCGATAAATGTAGCCCAGATCAAGCCAGCCCTCATAGACCGAGTCGGCCAGTTGGGTGACCATCGTGAACTGCTTGCAAGCTCGTTCCAAGTCTTTGTTGCGAAGTGCGATCCGCCCTAAGTAACTGTAGTTTACTGGACTGCGCTCTCCGCTTTCAACCAAGAATGTAAACAACGAGTCAGCCACACGCAGTGAGTCCAGCCAGTAGTAGAGCCCTCCCAGTCGCCTAACGATTCGGCGATCAAGCGGCGCCAATTCAGCCTCTTTCCGGACATGGGGAAGGGCCTGTGCCAGTGAGTCCATACGTATGTATAGGTTCGCTAAGTCTCTATGTATAAGGATATTATCTGGTTCTATTTCAAGCGCTCTGTTATACATTATTAAGGCTGAATCGATTTGCTTCGTAGTCTCATACAATTCCCCAAGGCCGACCAAAGACATAGTATTAGTGGGATCGCTGTTCAGATTAATTGAAGTCCAAAACGAAGATTTGGCCGACTCATAATCACCCTTTTGCGCTTGCAGTTTGGCCAAATCGGTCCAGAGCCTGTAGTTTTCGGGCTTGATTCGGACAAAATTTTGAAATGCCCAGATTGTAGAATCGAGGTTTCCCTGCTTACGGTAGGCGCCGGCCAGGTAAGTATAGGCAACAGAGTTTGTTGAATCCAGCTGGACAATGTTCAAATATGCCATTCTGGCCGAGTCCTCAACCCCCATAGCTCGGTACAACGCCCCTTGAAGTTCATAGACATGTGAATCCTTAGGGCTGATCACTTCCAGGGCGGTCAGGGCATCCTGAAACTTCTGAATCCGATAAAGGTTTTCTGCGAGAGAAAAGCGTATCAGGTAGGAGTCAGGATAAAACCCCAACGCTCGCTGGTAGTTGAGGGCAGCGCGGTAGGGGTCGCCCATCTGCTCATAAAGAGACGCGTTGACATAGTATGTAAAGGCGCGAGGGTCAATTTTATCTGAGGGGGACGCAATAGGTACCGTTTGGGAGGACGGTTGCCTGTGCTTAGTTTTAGTTTCGGTAACTTGTCGCTTCACTGCCTCAGATGCACAGCCAATGACCAGAAAAGCAAGTAACAATGTGAATATAACCAGCTTCTTCAAAACATCGTCCATTGTCTAAAGTTACACTTCAACTGATGCTGTGGTGACAATGTCATAGGAAAAATCAGCTTCTCCCCTGCTCTCAAAACCTATCTTCTCTCTTCCCTTAGATTGGATTACCAAAATATGTTATCTTCTTCTCATTCACTATTACCGAACCATTCTCGATAAGTTTCCGTTCTTGGCCGTTTGACTTTGCCAAATTAGTCTTGATTGCCGGACAGAACTTCAGAACACAGCCAAAAGTCGTATTTTTAAGTTCAGTTCTACTTTTCTGTTATGTTGCATCTTTTGGCAAATATCGTCATATAACCATCGAAGGTTGATATATTATGAGCCTGTTAGCTATCGAGAAAATAATAGCAAAAAAGGAGCCTAAAATCAACCAACACTGCCCGTCACCTGATTTAACCTTGACTTCAGGTGCAGGGAGGAGCAAGATTTAGCTTATGACATTTACGGTAGATCAAAAACGGTATAAGGGTCACCGCATGAGAAACTCAGCCATAGCGCTGTCAGTTCTCTGTTTTGTCTTTATAGTCGTGATTGCATACAGAACTTACGTGGTGTACCAGTCGGAACTGCCCTCATTTGAGCAGCTCCATAATATCGAACCGAGTCTCAAAACTAGGATATACGACCGCAACGGCTTTCTCTTAAAAGAGCTCTACACGGAAAACCGCGTGCTTACTCCGTATAAGGATATATCCCCCCAGTTTGTCAGTATGCTTCTGGCATCGGAGGACCGCCAGTTTTTTGATCACTGGGGAATAAACCTTCGTCGGGTCTTCATTGTCGCCGTATCTAACCTGATGAAGTGGGAGAAGGCAGCAGGAGCGTCGACCATCACACAGCAACTGGCCCGAATGCTTTTCTTGACCAGAAAGCGCACCTTTGAGAGAAAAATCAAGGAGGGCCTCACCGCCATCAAGCTGGAGAGAACCTACTCCAAAGAAGAAATCATTGAAATGTACCTAAACCAGTACTACTTCAGCAGGGGCGCCTATGGAATCGCGGCTGCAGCTCACACCTACTTCTCAAAGACCGTCGGTGAACTCGATGTCAAGGACTGTGCTATCCTGGTCGGGGTACTTAAAGCCCCTAATGTCAATTCCCCTTTCAATAACCCCGAGAAATGCCTCCAGGCGCGCAACCGGGTCCTGTACTCGTATTATCGCTGGGGAGGAATCTCGAAGGCGGAGTATGATTCTCTCAAGAATGAACCGCTGGAGATTTCGCCCCCCCAAGAAGAAACTGGGATTGCCCCGTACTTCACCGAATGGATCCGGCAATACATTCATGACAGGTACGGCGAGAACGTCCTGTACTCCGGTGGGCTGAAAGTTTTCACGTCGCTCGACTTTGGTTTGCAACAGATTGCCGAAGACGCTGTTGCTCACAAAATCGATTCCCTGCGCGCCCGCACAGAACAGCGATACGATTTGACAAACAAACACTACACAGAGGTTCTGCCTGACACCGTTGATGAATATGGCGATTCAATCCGAGCCTATAAAAAGGTCCAGGGGGCTTTTGTTGCAATAGACAACGCCAACGGCGACGTGCTCGCCATGGTGGGGGGTAGATCGTTTGAGGAAACCAAGTTTAACCGAGCCGTTCAAGCGCTCCGTCAACCTGGCTCCGCTTTTAAGCCCTTCGTTTACACAGCCTGTATCGACAACGGATACCGTCCTACCGATATTGTGGACGATAATCCGATTGTCCTGGACATTCCCGGCGCCAAGCAGTGGCGGCCACACAATTTTGATGACAAGTTCATGGGACCGATAACGATACGGGATGCCTTGCGGCTGTCTCGCAACCTGGTGACTATACGTCTGCTTTTGAAAATTCATCCCCAACAAGCGATCTTTTACGCCCGGCGGATGGGGATAACATCTCCGTTGGCAGACGTGCCTTCCTTGGCCATGGGCGTAAGCGAGGTGAGGCTACTGGAGCTGGTGTCGGCGTTGTCAACGTTTCCCAACAAAGGTATTCACATTCCTTATCGCATGATTCACAAGATAGTCGACCGTTACGGAAGTGTACTCGAAGATAATAGCGCGATCGAGAAGGAGGAAGTGCTTTCCGCCAAGACCGCTTATATCATGGTGGATTTGCTGCGTTCAGTGGTCGATAACGGTACCGGTCGAAGGGCCCGGTGGATGGGCTTTTCGCGGCCGGCCGGCGGTAAAACCGGCACCTCGGATAACTTCTGCGACAACTGGTTCATTGGCTTCACGCCCCAAATTAGTTCCGGCGTCTGGGTTGGCTTTGATGACAAAACTTCCCTGGGAAAAAATCAGGACGGCGCCAAGAATGGCGTACCCGTTTGGACCGAGTTCATGATAAAGGCTCATGACTCGCTGACGATTCTGGACTTCGACGAACCTGAGGGAATCGTTCATCTTGACGTCTGCCTGGAATCTGGCGAAATCGCTACCGACCGCTGCGTAAACGTCCGCAACGAAGTGTTTACTGTTGATAACCGCCCAACAACTACTTGTCACTTGCACCCTTCGAAAGGGTTGCGCCTGTCGAATTCCTCACAGAACAAACGGCTGGTACCCAAAGACACTGCCGACGACCGGGTCCATTTCTAAACACACAGGCTAAGTCCTCTCAATAGGGCTTGACACTCACAGCATTGCTACATAACATTGAAAATAATAAAACAGGCTTTGCCTGGCCGGAGTGGTGAAAGTGGTAGACGCAGGGGACTCAAAATCCAAAGAAGACGATTCCACTGCGCCACATGCGGCTACCGCAAACACCTGCAAGTATCACATTGGCTCATTTTGGAGCATCTTGGATTGCCGATGGACACTATTTGGACACCCCGATAATGGCTTAACGTAGACTAAATAAGGTCTATTTGTTTGGGGGGAGGGATGAACCAAACCGCTTCACGTTCTGCGATCGGTCCTCTTCACGGTCATCTCCAAGACGGTGCAAGTGCTAACTGTCTCCTTTGTCCCCGTCCTGAGGTAACAGCGGACTGAATTGACCACCGGCGGTCCAGCGCCTCACAACAACCGCTGCAACTGTCACCTCATCTGTCTGTGACCCTTTAGTAGTATCCATACGATCCCCACGTGAGACAAGAAGCCTACCAACAGCATGGCCTCATACGGTCGATTCGCAATCGCACCCAGCATTATTGCGAAGATTCGTAGGTCCCTTTTGATTAGCCGACCAATCAGTCCCCCTGGAGGCTTCGACTGGTAGCGAATTACATACTCCTTCTTGACGTAGCTTGCCATGATAAAGCCCGTCAGTGCGAATATCGTACCCAGCCATACGGCTGCATGCGGGTGTGCAAGCCAGTATCCGAAAGAGACACCAGCCACTATTGCAGTGTCGGCATACCTGTCCAGAATTGTATCAAACCACCCACCGAACTTAGTCGACTGGAATCTGAGCCTGGCAATCTCCCCATCGCAGCCATCAATGATGGAGGAAAGCTGGATCACCAGACCGGCCAGGATCGTCCAGATATATCCGCCCAGACAGAACATGACTGCTCCAATGATACCGACCGTAAAGCTCATCAATGAGATTCCATTAGGGCTGATAGGAGTGCGCACTAATATCTCAGAAATCTGACGCGATACTGGCCGGTTCAGATAACGGGAAATGAAACCGTCATCGTCAGGTTTTGACAGGCTCTGCAGCAAGGCACTCTTGGCACGACTCAGACTCTTTGGTGTGTCGACGTCGAACCAAAACCGTCCGCCAATTGTGACAGCCCGGAATTCTCGACTCCTTATCAGCTCCGCAAGTCCCGCTGACAGGGAGTGCTGTCCCTTATCCTTGGCTACTTCCAGAGCCTGAAACAGAGTAGGCTGACAGAGGAATAATCCGGTATCTACGGCATCGAAAGGGGGGGGGCCCTTACCAATACGGGTAACAACATCTCCATCCAACTGGACTTTGGTGGCGTCATCCAGATCAAACACATGGTCAGGATGACAATCGACGGCTAGAAGACAGTCAGTTGTATTCTTTCCTGCCGAAAGCAGCAGTCGTAGTATAGCAGGATCGAAAAGGTGGTCACACATCAACAGAAGAAAAGGACGACTTACGTAGGGAGCTGCTGAAAGAGCGGAGGACCCATTCCCCTCTCTCCAATTCAGGTTTTCTACCGGTTGGATCAAGACGGATAATCTCTGCTCAAGGGCTCTCAGGTAGGGAATCATTTTGTCCGCATGATATCCAATCACCACGTAGAACTCCAGGACCCCAACTTCTTTGCATGACAGAATGGCTCTTTCCAGGAGAGTCAGACCGAGCACCGGCGTAAGAGGCTTTGGACTTCCTCTATTCACTCCGTTCAGGCGGTGCCCTTCACCTGCAGCCAATATCACAGCAGGTGGTGCAGTGCTCGTAAAAGCTTGAACTGCTGTTCCAACTGTCATGCGCATGCGTTATCTCCTTTCAATTGTTGAACGAGAACAGAGTGAAACTCGGGTGATCCGCTGGCAATGATCGAAAAACGCTGTGTCATATCTGTGATTTCAGGAATAGGTTCCCCTTCAGACTCAGATATAGTCCCCCCTGCCTCGGTGAGGATGAGAGAAGGGGCCAGGAAATTCTCAGGTGTAAGGCGGCCACGCAAATCGAGATGTGCGTCGATGGAACCGGAAGCGACCAACGTTATTGCCTGAGTGGCACAGCCCAATGCGCGGACCCCCCGGGCGCGAGAAAGGACATTCGCCAGGGGCGCTCTCATTACAAAATGGTTCATTTCGCAACTGATCATGGCGCTGGTCAGAACGTTGCATGTGCCAGTACGGATCTGCTTGCCGCCACAGAACGCGCCGCTTCCCCGCTCCGCAGTGCACATCTGCCCGGTGACCAGGTTGCCCACCAATGCGTATCGGACTGTTTCAACTGAGATCGGATAGGACTGTGGAATCAATGCCACAGCCATGCCCACAGGTGCCATTCCGCGCGCGAAGTTGTCCGAGCCGTCTACCGGATCCAATACTACCGTGAATTCTGGCTGCCCAGTACCGAACTCACGAGGTGAACCCTCTTCAGATAATAGCACAACCGGATACGGGAAATGCTCCTCGAGATAAGCGCTGACCGCCTCATCGGCTGCAAGGTCAAACCATTTGACGCTATCCCCTTTGGCGTTACGCGCAGGTTCCTCGGTAGAACCAACTTCGCCAGTGGCCACAGCTCGCTGAACATTTCGAAAAATTGACTCAAGATGGTTCAGAATCGAAATCGACGTGTTCATAGCAAACATTCTTACGGCCCCTTGCCAGAGAGACAACTGCTCTTACCTCTCCGATTTCCGTCTGTCCGGATCATAATTAGTGAAAAGCCGGTCAAGCGCGGATGGGCGAGGAATAGAGGGGCGCCCGAGTCTCCGTACTCTATCCTTCCCAAAACGTTTATAATACGTATGATTGGTTGCTCCTGTCAAGCCGCATTCTCACGAAGAAGGGCGGTTTCGATACTTATAGCCCCCGTAGCAGGAAACCCCCTTTTGTCCATCGTGTGACTACTTGAGGACACCGCCGGGACACCAGAATCCTTACTCTACTTTCTTTCCTTCCCTACCATTGAACCGCTTGCGACTTGAGACACAAGGGGCAAAAAGTCCCTTGCGCTGTCCAAACGAGGGCTGTAACTTCCTACGGTTAATAAAACAGGCACTACCTGGCCGGAGTGGTGAAAGTGGTAGACGCAGGGGACTCAAAATCCCCCGGTAGCAATACCATGCCGGTTCGAGTCCGGCCTCCGGCATTTTTATATTGAGCTCTCTGGTATTTATGAGCTTAACCGATGTTTCATAAGGGATTATCGGCCTTCAAAGGCGGTAACTTCGCCGCTTTATCGCAAGCCGGCTGAGAAACAGCTTAAAATCTAGCCGATGTGAAAACTACCACGTTTAGCGTAGGACAGCCAATCATAGGTAGAAGTTAGTACACCTGTATTTATGACAATTAAAAAAAAATGTCAGCAGATGACAGAGGATGATTTTTTGCGTAAATTCATGCGGAGTATTTGTGAGCCGTATGTTTGAAATGGTAGGAGGAAATGATCAGATGCTATCCAATGTTAAGACAATGGCCGTGCTGATATTCAGCAGTCTCGTTATGCTAACAGCCTCCGGATGTGTCAAAAAGCAGCCGCCGGCGCCTCCCGTGGCTAAAGTAATCCCTAAAGTTGATACGCTCAATGGGGAAATTAGAGTTGATAATTACTACTGGCTTCGGGAAAAATCCAACCCGGAAGTTATTAAGTACCTCGAGGATGAAAACAACTACACCAAAGCAATCATGCAGCATACTGAGAAGTTCCAGCAGAACCTGTACAAAGAAATGTTGGGCCGCATTAAAGAGACGGACCTGACGGTACCGGCACGCGAGGGCGATTACTATTACTATTCCAGTACCGAGGAAGGAAAACAGTACCGTATTTATTGCCGCAAAAAAGGCAATCTGGAGGCAGCCGAGGAGATACTGGTTGATGTCAACAAACTGGCTGTCGGTCACGAATACTGCGCTCTCGCATCTCTGCTGGTCAGTCCCAACCAGCAATTGTTGGCTTACACTGTTGATACCACCGGCGGCGAAACTTACACGTTGTTTATCAAAGACCTGAATACTGGCGAGCTGCTTAAGGATACTATTCCCGACATGTCCGGTTCCCTTGAGTGGGCTAATGACAATAAAACAATTTACTATTCCACGCTGGACGAAACTAAACGCCCGTATAAGCTGTTCCGGCACACGCTGGGTTCCAATCCAAAAGATGATGAACTTATCTATCATGAAAAGGATCAGGCTTATTACCTTAATATCTCCAAAACAAGAAGCAAGGCTTACCTCCTGATGACGCTGGGGAGTAATACCACCACGGAGGTACGTTACTTGAAGGCTGACAATCCAGCCGGCGAATTCAAGGTTATTCATCCTCGCCAGCACGAAATGGAGTACTACGTCAGCCATCATGGCGACAAGTTTTACATCTGTACGAACGACAACGCCAAGAACTTCAAGTTGATGGAAACTTCTGTCTCAAATCCGAGCCAAAAGAACTGGAAAGAGGTCATTCCTCATCGGGATTCTGTCAAGATTGACGGCGTCGATGCGTTTAAGAATCACATGGTGGTATACGAGCGTGAGAAAGGGTTGAAACAGATGCGGGTTGTGGTTTTTACCAACAACCAAAGTCACTACGTTGAGTTTCCCGAACCTGCCTATACTTTCTGGCCCGGTGACAACAGAGAGTACAACACCAGCCTTCTCCGCTTCACGTACATGTCACTGATCACGCCACGGTCGGTGTATGACTACAGCATGGATACCAAAACCCGCGATCTGAAGAAACAATACGAAGTCCTGGGGGGCTATGACCTGAACCAGTACCAGTCTGAGAGAGTTTTTGCCACTGCTTCCGACGGCACCGAAATCCCCATATCAATGGTATATAAGAAGGGGGTAGTCAAAAACGGCAGCAATCCCTTGTACTTGTACGGCTATGGGGCATACGGCATGAGCATGGATGCGGGTTTTTCGTCCAACCGATTGAGCATGCTTGACAGAGGTTTTATATTTGCCATTGCTCATATCAGAGGCGGTGGCGAGATGGGCCGCTACTGGTATGACCAGGGTAAACTTCTTAACAAAAAGAACACTTTTACTGATTTTATCGCCTGTGCCGAATACCTCATTAATGAGAACTACACCTCCAGCGACAAGCTTGTCATCTCCGGTGCCAGCGCCGGCGGCCTGTTGATAGGAGCTATGGTTAACATGCGACCGGATCTTTTTAAAGCTGCGATAGCAAATGTGCCTTTTGTGGATGTTATCAACACCATGTTAGATTCCTCCTTACCCTTGACTGTCACTGAATACGAGGAGTGGGGCAATCCGCATGATAAAAAGTATTACGATTATATCAAATCGTACTCTCCTTATGATAACGTCGAAGCTAAGAACTACCCGAACATGCTGATTACCGGTGGCCTGAATGACTCGCGAGTCAAATACTGGGAGCCGGCGAAAATGACGGCGAAATTAAGAGCATTGAAAACGGATAATAATATCTTGCTGCTCAAAACAAAGATGACTGCCGGACATGGCGGTGCTTCCGGGCGATACGACTACCTAAAAGATGTAGCTCTCAGGTATGCCTTCATTCTCGATTTGTTCGGGATTAAAAAGTAGGTCAGATGCCCTAGTGTAGTGTCCCATATATAGCTTGTATAAGTGTTGTTGAGGTGTTATGTTCCTTTCCTCACGAAAGGAGATACCCTACGGTACTTGGTCGCCCTGTTCCGCCAGTTGTGTTAGCATCCTCGGTTCGTCAACAACTTGTGGCGTTTACCCGATCTCGTACCATGCCGCATCCCCTCGTGCACCGGGCGAAGATCATCCTGCTTGCTGCAGACGGGTTCACAAACACAACCATTGCCGATAAACTCGGCCTCTCTAAGCCCACCGTTGGCCTATGGCGCAGGCGATTCCTCAAGCAAGGTCTTGTCGGCCTGTATGACGAACTCAGACCTGGCGGGCCCCGTTCCATTAGCGACCGGAAGATTGCCGCACTAATTCGCAAGACACTCAAAACCAAACCCAGGGATGGAACTCACTGGACGTGCCGTTCGATCGCAGCGGAGACGGACCTGTCCAAATCCACGGTTCAGCGGGTCTGGAAGGCCTTTGGGATTCAGCCCCATCGCCAAA
>Ga0315543_1002304_pt1 | contig 18735 bp, 16 predicted proteins | sample SalMarSW160210MG_2_FD_203098 | JGI IMG/M metagenome (GOLD analysis project Ga0315543, IMG submission 203098) | Salt marsh sediment microbial communities from the Plum Island Ecosystem LTER, Massachusetts, United States - Salt Marsh Sediment SW1601-210 ...
TCCGGCAGGGTCTTTCATCTCAGCCTTCTCGATTATAGTTCGAAGTCGCTCAGCTACGCCCCAAGCTGAAGACAAATTCGTTTGGGGCAAAATAATGATAAACTCCTCCCCTCCATATCGCCCCACTATATCTGTATCCCGGATATTCCGGCGAATTAAAGCGGCAATTTTCTCTAAAACCTCGTCTCCAGTGAGGTGCCCGTAGCGGTCATTGACCCTCTTAAAATGATCGATGTCCAGCATGACCAGGCTGAAATCCTCTTTATAGCGATTGGCAAGATTGATTAACTCATGCAGCTTGCCTAAAATTGCTCGGCGATTGTACAATCCGGTCAGCGAATCAAAATTTGCCAGTCTTTCCAGCTTTTCCTTGTCGGCCATAGCTTGCTGTAGCCGCGTCCATTTATCCAGCGCAGCATCAATTGTGTTCCTTAGCTTTTCTCGGGATAGACTGCCCTTTGGCAAGTAACCAACTGCTCCCTCTTGAAAGGCCTGCGCCACGATTTCTTCAGTTCCAGAGCCAGTCAACATGACTACGGGGGCAAGTTGTTTTTTTGCAATTTCTGCAAGCCACTCCATCCCCGATTTCCCTGGCATTTGATTATCCATCAAGACCAGGTCAATTCTACCTTTATCCAGAGCGTTCTGGATTTCCTCTGTATGCCCTGCCTCTAGCAACACGATTTCTCTGTCAGTTATCCGCTGCAGATAAGTCCGAATCAGTTTGCGGTCTGCCGGGTCATCGTCGCAGATAAGTATTTTAAGCAGCGGCTGTTTTGTTTCCTGTGTCATTGGTGCTACTTGGGTACTAGTTTGCAAAGCAGGAACCAGTATTCCTCGAGTTTTTTCATAGCTCCCTTAAATTCCTCCAGGGTCACCGGTTTATGCACATATCCGCTGGCTTGCAGCTTGTAGCTGTCTATGATATCTTTCTCGGCTTCCGAAGTTGTCAGGATAACCACGGGAATCTGTTTCAAGTTTTCGTCCTCTTTAATCCGCCTCAGAAATTCCTTTCCTCCCATCCCGGGCATGTTCAAATCCAGCAGAATTAAGTCAGGCTGAGGAGTTCCATCGCTGTAATTCCCACGGCGGTACAAAAAATCTATCCCCTCTTCACCAGTCTGTACAGTGTAAAGGTCATTAGCAATTTTTTCGTTTCTCAGAGAGATCTTAATTAATTTTTGGTCTGCTAGGTCATCCTCCACCAGTAATATGACCAGCGGTGCTAATTCTTCCATCGTTCACTTCCTTTCCTTAATCTTTTTTTAGGTAGCCTTCTCTGGGCAGCGTAAACCAGAATGTCGACCCTTTACCAAGGGTTGACTTTATTCCAATGTTGCCTCCGTGGCGCTCTACGATTTTTTTACAACTGGCCAGTCCAATCCCAGTCCCTTCATATTGTTCCCGGGAATGAAGGCGTTTGAACATGGTAAATAACTGGCCATGATATTTCTCATCAATTCCTATTCCGTTGTCTTCCACCTCTATCCGAATCATATTGTTCTCCACCTCATGGGCACGAATGATTATCTCAGGGGGTATTCCTTCATTATGGAACTTTAGCCCGTTCCCAATCAGGTTTTGGAAGAGTTGGTGCATTTGAGAGAGGTCGGCCTGAACCGATGGCAGTGGCTTGGGAACATGGATGATCCCCCCTGTTTCATCCAGCATAGTTGCCAGCTCCAACTTCTTTAAGTCCTCTATTACCTTATTCAAATTCACCCATTCGAAAGGCTTAGCTTTAGTGGTAAGCCGAGAATAAGTAAGCAGAGCGTCTATCATATCCTGCATACGCCGAGCACCGTCTATCATAAACTCAAAGTTTTCCTGCTGGTCATCATCCAGTTTTCCTTTCAGGGAATCCTGGAGGAGTGTGCCGAAAGAAGAAATCTTTCGCAGCGGTTCCCGCAGGTCATGGGAGGCAATGTAGGCAAAATCCTGGAGTTCTTTGTTAGCCTCCTCCAGCTTTCGGTTGATTTTCCTTATTTCTTGGAGCAAAGCCTCTCGCTCCTCCTCTAACCGCTTGCGTGCGGTGATGTCGCGAGAAATGCCCCGAAACCCAAAGATCTCGCCTTTCGCATTCTTCAACGGAGAAATTGATACGTCGCTAAACCCTCTAGTTCCGTCTTTTCGTATGACCTTGTGACCAAAACTCAGGCTAGGCTCACCTGTCCGATAGACCCGATTGTAAGCTTCGTATGCGTTTTTGATCTCTTCCTCGGCAGTGAAAGCTTTGTAATTCATCCCCAGTAGCTCTTCCTTTGAGTACTGTAGATGTTGGGTCATTTGGTCATTGACAAAAGTAAGAGTCCCCCTAAGGTCCACTTCAAAATAGGCATCCCCTATCTCGTCCAATACAGTTCTGTATCTTTTTTCCGAATATTTGATACCCTCCTCCAGTTCCTTGCGAGCGGTGATATCCATAAAACTTCCCACCGTAGACCGTTTCCCTCCATAGTTTATGGAAGTAACTTCTTCCAGAACCCGTATTATCTCATCATTCTTTTTCACGAGTCTGTATTCGTAAGGAATAGAACCATTCTCACTCTTCAGGTTTTCTATCGCCTTTTTCTTGACCACCTCCCTATCTTCTGAATGGACGAGGTCGAGAGAATATTTCCCCAGTAGCTCCTTCTCGGTATAGCCTGTTAAATGTTGAAACACGGGGTTAACATATTGGAAATTTCCTTTATGGACGATATATATCCCTAGTCCGGCATTATGTAATAGGGCCTGAGCCACCTCCTCCCACCCTGTCGGCACGGCCTGACTTTTCTTATTCTGCCTTTCTGCTGGAATTAATTTAGTTACCATCGTTTTTATAACTTTCTGTGACTTTATTTAAATAAACCGAATCTGGTTTCACTATACCATCCATCCTAGTTGCTGTAAATAGCCTATTGGTAATCCCTCCAATAGCTAAAAAGTCCTAAAAGCCCACACATTGACCCTAGCTCGACCGTTCATAATGATTTGGTGACGTCATCCAATGCTGGTCTACAGGGGGAATTGAAAAGGCACTGAGAGGGGCATGATGTTTACCATGTTCATAGCATTGGGCTCAAAAAAGGGCAATGGATATACTGCTTAGCGACAAAGAATCAGCGAAATAGAAGCAGCTGAAATAGGGCTCATAACTGAAGTGGTTTCAGCAGAAGAATAATCCTGCGCCTTTCAAGGGTAAATGGCTAAGGCCTCCAGCCCTGTGGTCTCAGGCAAGTCGAACATCAGATTCATATTTTGCACTGCTTGCCCAGCCCCGCCCTTGACGAGGTTGTCCAGACAGCTAATAACTATAAGCCTGTCTGTCTTCGCATCGACAGCGGGATAAATAAGGCAAAAGTTGGTTCCCCAGACATGCTTGGTGTGGGGAGGCTTGGTCGTTATTTGGACGAAGGGGGCATGCCTGTAGAATTCCCGGTATATATGGCTTAGCTTTTCTTCAGCCTTGGCGTCTTTGAGCAATTTGTCGTCTTTTAATCTCGCATAGCATGTGGTCAGTATACCTCTGGTCATTGGCACCAAGTGAGGCACGAAGGTTATCGAGGGAGAAAATGGCGGATTAAGTGTTTTCAATTCCTGTTCTATTTCGGGCAAATGGCGATGTCCTTGAAGGGAGTAGGCGCAGGCGTCTCCATTGACTTCGGAATAATGAGCGGTCAGGCTTAGGGTTCTACCGGCGCCCGAGACGCCTGATTTGCTATCCACCACTATATCGGGATAAATAAGCCCTTCCTTGACTATGGGTGCCAGGGCCAAGAGAACACCAGTGCTGTAGCAACCCGGGTTTGCTACCAGCGAGGCCGAGGCAATTTCACTTTGATGCAGCTCGGGTAAGCCAAAAACCGCCTCACTCAGTAACTCAGGCGATGGATGGCTAAATCCATACCATTTGGGATATTCGCCAGCGTTCTTTAACCTGAAATCAGCACTGGCATCGACAACCTTAATTCCTTGTTTTAGCAAAGATGGCACTAAGTCTGCGCTGCTTTTATGAGGCATTGCTGAGAAGGCGATATCGATTTCGCTATCAAGCTCGGCTTTTATTATATAGTTAGTTCCCGCGAAGTTGGGGAAAACATCGCCTAATTTTTGGCCGGCTGCGCTTCTCCCGGTGACAGTGACGAGCTCTACTTGGGGATGTTGGCAAAGTAAGCGAGCCAGCTCGGCACCAATATACCCGGTGACATTTATTACGCCTGCTTTTATTTGCGGCATGGGATTTTCTAAGCATTATACTACATAATGGGTAATGACGGGGAGGCAGTAAACAATCTCTCTTCCCATCTCCGTTCTTTTATTTTCCCTGATTACAGTTATGTTGCCTTTCCAGACAAATTGGCATAGAAGATGCACTTATTGGGCTAGCACATTAGTATAATGATGTATAATATATACTACATAAAGGAGGAGTTCGACAGGCGTGAGGTTTGAGAGCGGCATCGATATCAATGCCCCTGCCGAGAAAGTCTGGGCGCTGATAGACAAGCTTGAAGAGTGGCCCCAATGGATGCCGTCCATCAAGAAGATTGAGAGGGTATCTAGAGAGCCTTTGACAGTAGGCTCACAGCTTTCCGTCACAGCTAAGGTAAGCGGGCTTACGGTTAAATTATTGATGACGATTACCGAGTTTGTCCCAGAGCGGACTGTAGTCATGCAAGGGAAAGCCCTGGGCACAAGTTTGACACGCTTCTACACTCTGGAACCTGTAAATGGCAAGACGAAGGTTACCATTGGCGGCGACGTTTCAGGGGTTCTAGCCTGGCTGGCGTGCCGGGGTGGTAAGGCAGTCTCAGCCGAGATTGCCCAGGTAGTGAAAACAAGGATCGAGGGCTCGGAATGACAAGCCAAAGCAAAACCTTTATGGGAATAGATATAGGCTCGGTCAGCTTAAACATAGCTGTAATTGATGAGAAACTCCGACTCCTCGAAAGCGTCTATGAGAGGACAAGGGGGCAACCTATTCCAGTATTAATTGATGTTTTTGAGGGTCTCGAAAAAGATTTCCCTGAACTATGTGGGGCTGTATGCACGGGCAGCGGACGTAACCTTATAGCTGATGTCATGGGTGTAGATAAAGAAAATGAAATTATTACTCAGGCAAAGACTGTCGCATACTTCCATCCTGAGGTTAGAACAGTTATCGAGATTGGAGGGCAGGACTCAAAGCTGATTTTCCTGGAGCGGGATGAAAAAAGTGGAAGGACAGTCATCGTTGACCATGCCCTTAATGAGATATGCGCTGCGGGAACTGGCTCTTTCCTTGATCAACAGGCATATCGTCTGGGGATTTCCATAGATGAGTTCAGCAGTTTAGCCACGAGAGCTGAAAAGCCAGCTACCATTGCGGGCAGGTGCAGTGTCTTTGCCAAATCTGACATGGTCCATTTGCGGCAAGAGGGGACATCACAGGAAGAAATAATAGCTGGGCTTTGTTATGCCTTGGCTAGAAATTACATAAGCAATTTAGGTAAAGGGAGGAGATTCGTAAAGCCAGTAGCCTTTCAAGGTGGCGTCGCTGCCAATAAAGGGGTGGTTAAGGCTTTTGAAGAACTGCTAGAACTCAAGCCTGGGGAATTGATTATTCCCGGGTATTTTAAGGTCATGGGAGCCTTTGGAGCGGCAATCACGGCCTCGGAAAGACAGAGTGACACACCTATCAGACTTCAAGTAGCAACAGAGGCCTTGAGGCGCTATTTAGCTAAAAAGGCCAATGAAGCTGAGGTAGGGCATTTAAGGAGATTGATTTATAACGGGGATGGTTCTACTCCCTTGGATGAATGTCCTATTTCTGGAAAGCAACGAAAGAGTAAGGTGTATATAGGGGTTGATGTTGGCGCTGTGAGTACAAATATCGTTATTCTGGATGAAAACAAGAAGCTGCTGGCGATGAAGTATCTCATGACCGAGGGCAATCCCATTGAGTCAGTTAAGAAAGGATTAAAAGACGTAGGTAGTGAAATAAAGGACCTTATTGAAGTCCAAGCTGTGGCAACCACTGGCAGTGCGCGTTATTCCACAGGGGGCTTCATCGGCGCTGATTTAGTAATTAATGAAATTACTGCTCAGGCTAAGGCCACACTAGATATAGATAAGACCGTAGACACCATATTTGAAATAGGGGGTCAGGATTCAAAATATATCCGCCTGAAGAATGGTGCAGTGGTAGATTTCGAGATGAACAAGGTTTGTGCTGCAGGAACTGGCTCCTTTCTCCAGGAACAGGCTGATAGATTGGATATAAATATTGAGGAGGAGTTTAGCAAGCTTGCTCTTAGCTCGAAAGCTCCTGTTGATTTGGGGGCCCGGTGCACTGTTTTTATGGAATCTGATTTAATACACCACCAGCAGGTAGGTTCACCGAAAGTCGATCTCTTAGCGGGGCTTTCCTACTCTATTGCCAATAATTACATTGAAAAGGTGGTAGGGAATAAGAAAATTGGCGAGAGGATATATTTTCAGGGAGGCGTTGCCGGAAATAAGAGTGTGGTGGCTGCCTTCGAAAATATTTTGGGGGAGAAGATTACGGTTCCGCAGAACTACAATGTAACCGGTGCAATAGGTGCTGCGTTGATTGCTATGGAGAGGAGACATGGGGATGGGAAAAGCGATTTTGTCGGGTTTGACCTCACCGACCGGGAGTATGAGGTCGAATCCTTTGAATGCCAGCATTGCCCCAACCACTGCGACATAAAAAAGATATCCATCGGAGGCGAATTCAGATCCTTTTACGGTGGTATTTGTGATAGATATGAGCTGAAAGGCGAAAAAACCGCTGACCAGGTTCTTCCCGATCTCTTTAAAGAGCGAGAGGAAATGCTTATGGACTATTATAAGGAGGATACATTTGCTCCGAATTCTCCGGTAATAGGCATTCCACGAGTGCTCATGTTCTTTGAGCAGTTTCCATTGTGGGCTGCGTTTTTTGGGGAGTTGGGAGTTAAAGTGGTGCTGTCCGATAAAACTAATAAGAGGCTCATTCATAAGGGACTTCAAGAGGTTTTGGCTGAAGCCTGCTATCCGGTGAAGATTGCCTATGGGCATGTAGCAAATCTCATTGAAAAAGGTGTTGACCGTATATTCCTGCCCAGCATTATTGACCTGGAGAAGGATAGTGGTGATGTAACCAGGAGCTACAACTGCCCCTTGATTCAGGGTATCCCCTTCATGCTTAGACCTGCTTTTAAGGATAAAGCAAAAATCATAAGTCCTAGCATATTTATGGCAAAGGAAAAAGAGAACCTCAGGGTGGAAATGGAGAAGATAGGCAGGGAATTTGGAAAGGAAACGGGGGAAATTGCCTCAGCCATAACCACTGCGCTTAAGGCTCAAGAGGAATTCGAAAGGATTCGTCGAGAAAGAGGTCAAGAGATACTCAAAACCCTTAAGAAAGATAATGAAGCCGTGGTGGTAATAGGAAAGCCTTACAATGTCCATGATTTGGCGTTAAATCTAAATATTGCCAAGAAATTGCGACATCTGGGAATGCTGGCCATACCCTTTGACCTACTGCCGCTGGATGAGGTTGGCCTGCCGCCTCATTACTCCAACTTGGTTTGGAAGAATGAGCAAAATCTTCTGAGGGCAGCGATGATGGCTAAGAATAACCCCAGCTTGAATCCTATAATGATCACCAATTATGGCTGCGGTCCTGATGCTTTCTTCTGGAAGTATCTTGAGGAAACCATGGAAGAGGATCCTTATCTACTTCTGGAGGTAGATGAGCACAGCGGTGATGCTGGAATGACCACCAGGGTTGAGGCCTTTCTTGATACCCTTGGTAGACCGAAAACACGGGTAAAGGAGGAAAGGCAAGAAGACCTCAGTGTGATTAGACCCTCTGGTGGGATAAGTATCTTCAAACCATCAAAGAGGATTAGGGAACTGGATAAAACCTTTTATATAGTCTATGTTTCTGGGCACTCCCTTATTTGGGCTGCTGCTCTCAACTCCGTGGGTCTAGATGCCCGAGTTTTGCCCGAGCCTAATGAATTATCGGAGGAGATAGGAAGAAGATACGTCTCTGGCAAGGAATGTCATCCCTATTTACTCACCACAGGGGATTTAGTCAGGATGACCGAACTTGAAGATTTTGACCCCGATAGGGCAGCATTTATGATGCTTAACTTCGATGGTTCCTGCAGGTTTAGTCAATATGCCTTGTCTCAGAAATTGGTTCTCAAGAGATTAGGTTTGGGGCATATCCCTATAGTTGCCCCGGTTGCCTCTATCCGCCATGATGAATGCACCGAATTATTTGGATTAAAGTGGGCGGAAGCTGTCTGGAAGGGCTGGCTAGCTACGGATGTCTTATCAAAGAACTTGCTTCATATTCGCCCTTATGAAGTAAACAAAGGGGAGAGTGACAGGGTTTATGAACAAGCCATAGAGGAGATAGCCTCTGGAATTATCAACGGGAAATTTTGGCAGGCTTTAAATCACTCAATAGCAGCTATGGACGAGATTCCAACTAAGAATGAAAATAGACCAATTATAGGTATCGTGGGAGAGTTCTATACCTGTATGAACTCCTGGTGTAACAACGATATAATCAGAGAGTTTGAGTCACTGGGTGCTGAGGTGAGGCTTGGGCCGACTACTACAGATTACCTAGTATATTTTAATGAGGTATATCCGGAGACTCACTTTTCTAGGGGAAAATATCTCGCTGCCCTTTATTATTATTTTAGAAGGTTTCCGTTTATGCACTGGAAGGGAAAGATTGAGGGAATGATGAAAGACGAGCTTCGAGATTGCAGGATCCCCAGGGTTGAGGATGTGGTTACGCTTGCCGCTCCTTATGTAAGTGATGATATAGACCCAGTAGTAACTGTAAATGTGGCTAAGGCGAAAAATTATGCTATGCAGGGCTGCAGCGGTATAGCTAATCTCATCATTTTAAATTGCCTTTATGGGACTGTATCCACTGCTATTTATAGAGGGATACAAAGGGAGCATAACCGCATTCCTGTGCTCAACATGATATACGATGGGCTAAAGCAAACCAACGCAAAGACAAGGATAGAGGCCTTTATACACCAAGCGAAGTTATACCACGAAAGATACAGCATGGTTTAATAAACTAGCACTTTGTGGAAGCTGACATTCCGAATTTGTACAAAGTTCACCTTGTCATGGTGGGCAAGGTTTAATCCCAGCCGCTGGTGAAATACCTATGTCATATCACTTTTCATTTTGCACATATTCCCATTTCCTAGTCGCAAGTGAAACATATTCGCAATTCCATAAATAAGAGCTAACAGTCGATGGTCTACAGCAGACCAATGCAAAGATGAGGATAGAGGCCTTTATAAATCAGGCGAAACTGTGCCTTGAGAGATACTACGCAGTTAAATCCTAAATATAAAGTTCCAAATACTAAAAATATCTAATGACCTACCACTTTGAATTGGGCTTTTGAATTGGTTTAGGCTCTAGAACTCAGGGTTTAAAGTCTTCCAGAATTATCCAATCAATTTCGTTGTCGTCTTTGAGGACGGAAATAACATGGTTTTTGCAACGCACTTGCTCCACTTGGAAGAGACGATCCCGATAGTCCAGAATAATGTGACTTTCGTCGGGCACCGAGATTATCCGACAGGCCTTTAACCCGCTTATGCCAATTCCGATGACCTTCAGAGTGGCTTCTTTCGCCGTCCAATAGCGAAAAAAGGTATCCCAGGACTTTCCCTTCAGTTCCCATTCCTCGTCACTCGCAATATGAGCAAAGAGAGATTCATCCCGGGGCTTCATTTCTTCAATATCGATCCCGACCCTATCTTTGCTAACCACTGCTGCCACGTACTTAGGTTTATGGGAGAGAGACCAATAAATGCCAGCAACTGGATATGGTACACCTTTTTCATCCTTGAGTGGTTCTCCAAGCTTCACTTGGCTTTTTTCGGCACTCAGTTTTAACGCCTCTCGAGCAATTCGGCTTAGATGAGCTACCTTTTCTTCTCCTGAGGGTTTATGTCCAGCTTCGATAACTGGCATGACTACAGGAAATAAAGTCATTGGTTTACTAAAACTTCGTTGCCTTCTTAATAATATCTTTATCAAAGTAGTTGACCGACATTCCGGCATCCACAACGATGCCCCGGGCGTTGATGCCACTGGATCGCTCGCTTAAGAGAAACGCCACTGTATTGGCTACTTCCTTGGTGGTCAGGGCTTTCTTGCGCAGGGTTAATTGTTCCGCAAATAGATAATAATCCAAATATCCTGGTATCCCAGCTGATGACGATGTTTTTAACAGTCCGGCGTTCACGGAGTTAAATCGAATTTGGGAAAAAGAACTGAAGGATTTAGCCAGGAAGCACAGAGTTGAGTCCAGGGCAGCTTTTACCGGCGCCATAAAACCATAGGGTTCGGCTGCCATCTTGGTGGTTGAGATGGATATGGTGACTACCGATGCTTTCTCATCCAATAGGTCCTTAAACGCATTAGCAATGGAGATTAAGGAATAACAGGAGATATCAATTGATTGCAGGAAGTCTTTCTTTGTTGTTTCGTGAAATGGCTTAAGTCCTTCTTCATAATTGGCAAAAGCTATGGAATGAACGATACCGTGAATTTTGGGATACTTTTTGGAAATGTCTTCAGCAAGTTTCTTAATTTTATGTTCCCGTTCGACATCGCATACGTAGATATCGGCGGCAGGAAGAATCTTGGCGACACTCTCTTTCCTTGCCGCTGATTGAACACTATAGATTACATTGGCCTTTGCCTGGGAAAGAACCTCTCCAACAGAGAAGGCGACGCTCTTCTTGTTAGCTACCCCAAAAACAAGGACAGTCTTACCCGCAATGTCTAAGAAATCCATATGTTACTCCTTATCTTCTCTGTTTCCCCCATCTGCCGAAGGAGACGCGATAGAGAAAGGAACTCCATAGGTCTTCCACGAAGAGGATCAATCGGATTGGTCGGAGCACTACGTTGACCAACTTTGCCTTTTCTATGCCATAGGTCTCTTCTAGCCTGTGAACAGCTTCGTGGTCAGGGTGAGCATTGGACTCGGCCCAGTGCTGGGCGTAAAGCACAGCGATGCTGTATTCTTCAGGGCAGCCTTCCATGACACCCCCGACGAGCCTCGCCAACTCTTCTTTGTCAACCCCTATTCTTAGTGCTTCTTTGGTGTGAAACCAAGAACAGAAGCGGCAACCATATACTGCGGCAGCCGCAACCATCAGCCTTTCCCTGAGGGTGGGTGGCAGCCCTCCCGTGTATACTCTTAGGAGCTGTATATTGTTTCTTAGCACAAAGAGCAAATCAGGGAAAAACTCTCTCCGGCTTCCGTATACTTTTCTCTTAGCCCCGTTGTCCGTTATCATTCTCTACCCTCAGTATGCCTCTTTAGCCAGGGTGACGGTAAACTCGACCGTGACCGAGGTCTTGCCGCCGACCGAGGCTTTGCCCTTCATGAAATAGGCATTGCTGACTTTTTCCACTAGCTCTGCTTCAATATCCATGATATTGCCTGGCTTGACGATACTTTTGAACTTGGCATTATTAATTCGGGTCAAAACAGGAACGCCTCCACTGATGCTGCCCATCATTTTGGAAAGCAGGATTGCACCTGTTTGAAAAATGGATTCACAGATAAGCGCCCCGGGCATAATCGGTTGTCCGGGGTAATGTCCTTCGAACACTGGCTCATCGGGCCTTATTTTTTTCGTTGTTTTGATTTTTGTTCCGCTTAATTCTACAATCCTATCGACAAACAAAAACGGTGGACGATGGGGTATGGCATTTAAAATCTCCTCCATATCACAATCCTCCACTCACCTCAAGAGTAGAACCGGTAACATAGGACGCCTCTTTGGAGGACAAGAAAAGAACGCAAGCGGCCACCTCCTCAGGGCTTCCAAATCTCTTTACGGGAATCCTGGCCAGGTAAGCTTCACGCAATTTGTCTGGAAGGTCTTGGATGAGTTCGGTGGCAATAAATCCCGGGGAGACACAATTAACTGTAATGCCTCGTGTAGCAACTTCCTTGGACAATGATTTAGTCAACCCAACCAGACCTGCCTTTGAAGCTGCATAATTCGCCTGGCCTTCAAAACCGTATCTTTCCATCACAGAGCTTATGTTGATAATCCGTCCATATCGTTTGCGCATCAGACTCTTGACAGCAAATTTGCACATGTAAAAGATCCCAGCGAGATTGACATTTATCACATCATGCCAGTCCGATTCTTTCATCATCGCCAGGACCGAGTCCTTTCGGATACCAGCGTTGTTCACCAGCACTTCAAAGCCCCCGTATTTCGTGTCTATGTATTTGAAGAACCTTTCCACTTCTTCATACTTGGTCACATCACACTTTTGGATATCAGTGGTTTCGGCGAACTGGCTGTTGTCTTGCTTAAATTTTGTCGCCGCAGCTTCGTTTGTCGAATAGGTGACAATAACCCTGGCACCTGCCTTCAAGAAACTCTCGGCAATGGCTTTGCCTATTCCTCTGGTTCCACCAGTAACGATAACAGTCTGTCCTTCAAAATCATGCATTTCTTGCACCTGCCGAGAGAAATTTGTCTACAGCGTTGGCGACAATTACTCCGTAATTAGCTGTGCCTAGCCAACCTGACATGATAATCCCCACTGAGCCAGTATGGAAAAGTCCCGCTATCTCTTTAGGAAGCCCCATACTGACCTTTAATCCTTCAAATTTGGTGCCAAAAGAGGCACCATTCAAATGGAGCGTATACCTTTGAAATGTCTTTGGAGTAGAAGCTTCCAGGTGGTCTACCTTATCCCGAATCTTAGGAACATATTTCTCCAGAGCATCCAGCGTTCGTTGAATCAATTCTTCCTTAGAAGCTTGGTATTCTTCTTCGGACAGATTTGCCCAGTCGTCGTAATTGGCATTAGAGGAGGCAACAATGGAGTACATATCAGAGCCTGGCCGGATTTGGGGATAGTAGACTGAGAAGGTCCGGCTGGTAGTATTTTTGCTGCAAAGTTCTTCAGAATCAAATTTTTTCGCCTCTGAGGTGAAAAGCAAATCCCCAATGTAGTCAATCCTCTCGCCTTTTTTGATACCAATATAGACCTGACAACTGCTGTTATTGAGGCGGACCTTTCTCGCCTCTTCAACGAAGCTTTTGGAAAAATTTTCGTCTCCAACCAGTTTATGAATCGTTGATAACAAATTACCATTGGAGACAACAGCTTTACTTTTAATCGTCTTCTCATTCGCTATTACCCCGCTAACCTTTCTATCCCTAGTAATGATTTTTTCCACCAGGCACTTAGTCCGAATATTAACGCCGTTTTTTAGAAGTTCCTCCCGCATTTTTCCGATAAACTGGTTTGTTCCCCCTCGAACAGTATAAACGCCTTTGCTCATGAAGTTGGAGAACACAATTCCGTAACTTATTGCGGGATCGTCTAGTAGGGTTGACCCGTTGGCATAAGTGATCGGTTCCATTAACATGCGGACAACATCATCATGGCCAGGAAAGAACCTTTCAAAAAGCTCTCTTGTGGTCATGCTTTGGTCATCATAGAAAGTCATGCTTCGCGCTGTGTTGAAAAAGGTTTCAATATTCTCTCGGGGTATTTTGAATCGCTCCTGCAATACGCGTGTAAAATCCTCCCTGTCATAAGTTGTGGTAAAGGAAAATTGGGGGTTGTCAAATCTGATTCCTTTGAGCTGAACAATCATGTCAGCAATTTCAGGCGTCCAGTATTTACGACAGGTTTTAATCATACCAACTGGAAATCCGTGTAAAGCGATATCAAAGATGTGCCCCCTTCTTTTGAACCAAGTAGCCAGTCCGCCAAGGTTGTAGTGCTGCTCTAGAAGTAAAACTGAATGTCCTCCTCTGGCTAACATATTGGCACATGTTAATCCCGCCAGTCCACCTCCAATGACGATGACATCGTATTCTGACCTTGTATCTTTCGACCAATCGTGGCTCATAGATTTCTCTTTTTCTACGTCTTCTGCAGAACGTGAAGATTTGCCATGGAAATACCGCTAAGCATTGCTCCCACGATTCCCAGGAATCCCTGGTCTGTGCCGCAGATAAATAGATTGTCTAAATGAGTCTTTCCCGTTTTGATTTTATTTGGTGTCCCATAGACTGCGCCATTTATGTGGCCGGCGAATTTGTGGATCGTTTTGGGAGTGAAGATATCGGTAAAGATTATTGAATCGCGGAAATCAGGTACAAATTTCACCACCTCTTTGAGTGTGGTTTCCAGCCAGGCAGCTTTCTGGGCTTTGTACTCTTCTTCACTCAATCTGTTCCAGAGGTCGAAATTAGCCAAGTTGGTTATCCTGAGCATGCCCTCTGGCAAAGGATTTTTGAATTGAAAGTTATTAGGGCAGCAAATAACGCCACTGGAAACATCGACTAGCTCGTCAGGTTTTCGATGATCAAATCTATCTGAGTTGTTGTAAAAGGTCATTGTTGTGTTGTGGCCCATTTCGGTGGGTTCTTTATTTAAAATGAGAATAGACTCCACAAATGAAATTTGACCCACATGGCAATTTAATTTTGAAGAATCATAGTCGGTCAAAAGTTTCATCGTTTCAACATAGCCAGCAGATGATAATATCCTATCGGCTGTCAAGACTGCACCATTTTCGAGCAAGATTGATTCAACCCTGTCACTAGCACATTTGAGACTTGTTACCGTGCACCTCATCTTTAATTCACCGCCGCAAGCCTTATATTTTTTCACCAGCACATCGAGGATTTGGCGTATCCCAGCTTGGGGTCTGGCAAGACCCTCACAGAAGATACTCTTAAACATGATAACAAATTGTCCGAACTCCATGTCATTCTCTTGAGCATTTCCATAAAACATAGGCGGGCAAAAAATCATATCAATGAGGAGTGGGTCGGAAATAATAGAACTCACAACTTCACGAGCCGAAATAGGTTTGGCATATAGGTTCAGTTCATCACATTCGAAAATAGTCTTAAGCAGTTTTTGGAAGTTGTCGGCTTGCCTGGGAAAATTATCGACGACCTCTTGGACAAAAAAGTCGAAGTCGTTATTAAATCTGAGGGTTTTATTGGGAAATCTAATTACTGAAATCCGTTGTGGGCAGAGGGCGAAATCTTCGGCTTTTAGTTTGAGCTGTCGTAGCAGCTTTGGCAGGGGTGCTAATCTAACACCTTTGGGGACATAATTGGTCATGGCATGAAGGCCGATGTCGAATTTACGTCCCCCAAGGTTGTAGAAGGAATTTAGTCCCCCAATGCGATAATGTTTTTCCACGATGCAGACCCTTTTACCGTAGTAGGCTAATCTAATGCCAGCGGCGAGGCCAGACATTCCCGCACCGATAATTAGCACATCGTAATCCATGGTCAGGCTCCTTTCAAAATCAAAGGCTAACCCAAACCTTCAATCCTTGGGGAAAATGCGATAAAAACTTGTGTTCCTGGCTCGCCAGTACTGTTGATTAAAGTTCTTTCATCCGTGGCTCCAAATAAGCTATAGAGCCATCTAGCGTAGCTAATTGCATATAGTCATCCTCGGGTACTTCGATACCGTAGCGTTTTCGCAGTTCCATAATGATGTCTAAGAAATCCATGGAGTCCAATTCCACTTGTTCTCGTATCGGGACATCTCCCTTGAGGTTGCTCAGATCTTCGTCTGGTATAATTTGGGCTATGATTTCTAGGATGGTGGATTTAATTTTCTCCTTGGTCATGTAGCCTCCGCTTGTTTATTAAAATTAAAGAGTGCCTCCAGCTTTATTCCTCAAATCTTTTTACGATAACAACCGAATTGATGCCTAACATTCCGAAGGAATTATTCAATATATAGTCAACCTTGTCAATCTTTTTTGGTTCATTGATAACCAGGTTGTTAAGAGGACACTCAGGGTCTAAGTGGTCCAGATTGATTGTAGGGTGGACAATATAGTCTTCAAAAGAAGGTAAATTACCGGCTAATTCTAAGGCGCCGGCAGCCCCCATAGCATGACCAATAAAACTCTTGGTGTTGTTTATATAGGCATGGAGATGCTCACCGAAGACCTCTCTCATTGCTTGACACTCTACAGGGTCTCCTTCAACGGTGCCTGTCCCATGGGTATTGATGATATCGATATCTTCGGGGGATATGCTGGCTTTGTCAAGAGCAAGTTTCATGCACTCAACTTGTCTTTCTGCGCTGGGGAAAATAAAGTCAGTGGCGTCTGAGTTGGTGGCATAGCCCACGATTTCGCCGTAGATTTTAGCCCCTCTTTTAAGGGCGTCGCTCAGTCTTTTTAGGACAAAAATGCAACCGCCTTCGGAAACAACCACACCATTCCTGTCCTTGTCGAAAGGGCGGCATGCCTTCTCAGGGTCCGGATGAGAAGCTAAAGCCCCTTCACTTTTGAAGCCAGCAAAAATGCCAAATGAACCGGTACACTCCGAGACCCCCCCACCCAAGGCCAAATCGACTTCGTTTAGCAGCAGCATTTGCAAGCCCTGTATAAGTCCGATGTTGCCACCAGCACAAGCAGCCCCCAAAGTATAGTGAGGTCCGGTAATTCCCAGATTAAGGGTGACTTCGCCAGCGGGATTATTAGCCACTACTCTGGGATTGTGATGGTGTGACCAATATTTTACATCATAGTCAAATTGCTTAATTTCATAGATTTCGTTTTCGGTTTCCACGGTGCCATGTTCGGTAATCCCAAGGTAGACACCAATCTTCGATTTATCAAGGCAAGCAAGATCCAATTTGGCATCAGCGATTGCTTCTTGAGCGCAGTAGATAGCAATAGAGCCTGCCCTCGTTCCCCGACGCAATTCCTTCTTTTTTTGATACTTCAGTGGGTCGAAGTGGCATATACCAGCCAATACTTCACCCATGTAGCGGACGTTGAATTTCTGTACCCCGGATTTGCCAGCAAGTAAACTTTTTCGAAATTCCGCTAGATTATTTCCGTTTGGCGCCGTCAGGCCAACCCCGGTAATTACAATCCGTGCTTCATTAGGCTTCTTTGCCACCATAAGGTAAAACTTCCATCAAAAACGTAGATATCGGAGCGGCTTCAAGAAATCTAGTTGCATTACTGTCTGAGGGAGTATTTCCCTGAACTCATCTCGTTAGGGCCATTTTCTCTACCATTCCAGACCCAACATAAGACAGACTATGCCGCTGCCGATCCCCATCATGGCAACCTTATCACCAGGGTTAAGGCGACCCTGGTCAATTCCGATAGCCATGGTAATGGGCAGGGAAACCGACCCAATGTTTCCTAGATATTCTACAGTGGAAAAGTCTTTTGCCTTATCCAGTCCCAGGGTCTTGAACAATAGTCTACTATGCACGGCGCTAACCTGATGAGTAAAAAACCTATCTACGTCGGAGTCCCTCCACCCAAGCTCTTGTCTTGTGGCCTCCCAGGTGGCAGGCGCCAATTTTGCTCCATTTTTGAGGAGCTGTCTAGAGTCTGTGTGCATGTCAGGCGAAATGCTCGGGTCGAAGAAGTAGGTATCGGCTTCTATACGACAAAGATCATTGTGCTGTGAAGCAGCGCGCGTTACCCCGCCAAGAAGCTTATGACCGTCTCGCGATAGGGAGGAGTGAGTTAACACTGCTGCCGCTGCTCCTGCCCCCAAAGTCAAGGTGGCAAAGGCGAGTTTGAGCTTTTCTCTGGTGATGTCCGGGTCTTTCAAAACCTTATCGATTGTTGCATCAATAAGTCGTTTGCTGCTCTCACAGCCAACCACAAGCCCAGCTTTTACCTGACCCAGCTCAATCATATTTGCCAAAGTTACCATGCCGTTAATGAAACCCAGGCAGGCATTGGAGATGTCAAAAATGGTAGCTGTGGATGGGAGGCCTAAAGAATCGTGGACTACCGTAGCCGTCGCTGGCTCTAGGAAATCACGAGATACCGAGGTGTGAAGCAGGCATTCGATATCATCTTTTCTGATACCGGATTTACTAATGGCCTTCTCTGCTGCTTTTATGCTGGCCTGGCTCGGCGTCACTCCATCGTCCCAGAATCGCCGTTCACGAATCCCAGTCATCATTTCCAAGCGTCCATAGGGGAGATTCAATTTGTTGTATATTGGGGCCAGTCTTTCTTCTAGGCTCACAGACGTGATGATAGTCTCAGGAAGTTCATAACCAAAAGACTCAACACAAACCCTTTTGTACTGCATTCAACACCCTGCTTCTTCCTCACCAACATCGTGAGGAGCTACGATAGAAATAGCTATGTCAACTCCACAGGCTCACTTTGGCCTGCTCGACATTAATTTCGGAATATGGAACTTTGTTCTAAGATTTTCCCACCTTTCTGTGGACTCCGGGGGAATTATCTCATCTGGAATGTATTTCCCTACTGCAGCAATGACAGCACAGACCTTTCTCGAGTTCGCTACCTCGTCAGGGACATACTCATCAGCGGCAGCAATAGCAGTAGAGCGCAGCCTACGAGGAGCTAATTTCTTGACCACTTTAATTGCGAAGGAAATCAGTCTATTTGGGACATGTTTATCCAAAAAGTTAAGGGCAAAAAGCAGCAGCCTATCTGGAGCATATTTATCTACTACTTTTACAAAAAAAGAGAAACCCCTCTTTGCCAGGGACCTAATTATCGAATCAAACTTGGGCTTTTTTTCCTGTACTGCCATGTCCTCTGCCATATCCTCTCTCACCAAGATATTATATTCTTATCATGTTTTACTACTATTTGTCAAACATAATATTGTCTTTCTACTGATTGACATACTGGGGTGACTAGGGTAAAATGCATTGTTTTGA
>Ga0315543_1002306_pt1 | contig 18732 bp, 18 predicted proteins | sample SalMarSW160210MG_2_FD_203098 | JGI IMG/M metagenome (GOLD analysis project Ga0315543, IMG submission 203098) | Salt marsh sediment microbial communities from the Plum Island Ecosystem LTER, Massachusetts, United States - Salt Marsh Sediment SW1601-210 ...
TGGAGATCTTGAAGGTGGCGGTTGTTGCTGAGGTTGTGGCTAAGGAGAGTATGGTTTTGACTGCCTACTTGGGAAAGAAGCCGACGTATGAGGGTATGGGATATTATGTGGTTGAGTCTATGAAGAAAAAACATCTTGAGGCATTCGCTTCTGTAATTTTGTGTGCAGTGGTGGGTTTCGTTTTGGTTGGTGTCTCTTTTGTTTGGGTTCTTGCTGCGATGGCGGTTGCTGTGGCGGTTTTGACTTCTTACGCTAACAAGACTTTGGAATGCGTAACAGGCGACGTTATGGGAGCCACCAACGAAATCAACAGGATGATCGCCCTCATTATGATCCTTGCAGTCATGGTCTAGAAACAGAAGTTAAGCACATTAAGAACACAGTAGCTGCTGATTTCAGAAAAAGTACTGTTTTCAACAATGAAGTATTATTAGTCTCCTAATATGATCTGGGAAAGTGGGTTTGTCTTTTGGGAAAGCAATAAATTTTGTTAAATTTTTTGAGGGAAATCTATTTGTTTAACTGTTACCATAAACCATTAATGAAGGGGGTAAAGCGCGAATGGTAAAAATTAACCCCGCAGACATCGAACGCATCGAGTGGGTTAAATCATTCAAATCGGGCGAAAAATGGTTCCTGAAGCTCCGCAAACAGTACGGGTTAAAGATTGGTACTCAGAAGAATTATGCGCTTGGACTTAAACGATTCTGCGAATATATCAGGAAAAACCCTGACGAGATAATCGCGGATTATAAGGATGCCCTCGCAAAAAACGTTGAAGCGGGCGTAAGCGAATGGAACGACAACCTCGACATTTTCGTGCCGTGGGCAATTGACAATTATGGACTTAGCCGAAGCCGCGCCAGAGACCATTTTACAGCGGTTAAATCGTTCTTTGAGCACAATTCTTCAATCGGGTTATCCGCGAAAACCCCGAATGTTCACACAACATCGCTTACGCCGACAGCAATCGATACAATTCGTGAAAAAATCTTGCCGTTCGCAGATATTCACACACGCTTTATCGTGATTTTCCTGAAGGACAGCGGGATGAGCCAAGATGACGCACTGCGTCTAAACATAGGCGACATCAAGGACCTAGGCAACGGATTCGGCTACATCAAAACATTCAGGGCAAAGGAGGGTGTGGATTATGAGACGGGGGTTGGACCAAACACGATGAACGCGCTAAAGCAATATCTTGAATATCGTAAACGTGAAGGGGGCGACGTAAGCGAGTTAGCGCCACTATTCATAAAAAAGACAAAAATTGATGAACGGCTGACAGCATCTTTAATCGGCTACATGCTACGCGACTTAGGTAAAAGAGCGGGTGAACCGTTATCATCGCATCGACTCCGCAAAACCTTCGAAACATTCCTCGCACTCGGCAGAGTTCACCCGATTATCCTCAAATATTGGATGGGGCACACGGTCAAAGGCGGCAAAGGGGACATCGAAGGCAGATACATTATTCCACCCAAAAACAAGCAGCTTGAAGCCTATATGGAAGCTTACAAATACATCGACATTAACCCGAAACCTGACGAAACGGCGTTATTTTTGGCAGAGGTGCGAACGCGGATGTCCACGTTGCAACCTGAACAGAGGCAAAGATTCCTAAACGAAATAACCACCGCGTATCGTTCGAGAGCGCACGTTATCCGCAGCGACAAGAAAATCAAGGAATTATTGCGCGAATATTCGGATTGTCCCGATGGCAAAAATTGCCTAACATTCAAAGATATCAACGAAAGCGATTTGCTAAGCCACCTTCGGGATGGTTGGCGGATTACCCATCATCTCCAGAATGGAAAGGTTATAATTCAGAAGGATTAAGTCCTTCCCGACTTTTTCTTTTTGCTTCAATATAAGATGGTGATCGTTCAAATCCTGTATGACATGGAGATATCCCCCGCAACTCCCCTTTTTTGTCTACTTGACGAATAGAAGAATTGGGAGGATGATGCTACAGAAAATGTTTTTCCAAAAAGTATTACCGTTCACGTTATTACCTATGCCATAAATTATATATTTTTTTAAGTCTATCAAGTGTCTTTTCGTCTTTGTTTCTTTCCGCATCATCCATTTTTATGCGTAAATAATTTCCAACTCTTTTGTGGGCTTCCCTGTCTTTTTTCAACTCCCAGAGTTCTATACTACCACATAGAGCTTGAAATCTTTGGTCACTCCAATCAGCGATTGAACCTGCATCTTCGATAAGTTCCATCATATACTGTTCACTAAACTCGTGAAGCTCCTGCAATAAACTCAGAAGTTGGGCATTAGTTTCAAATCTGGGATCAGCATACAAGTTTTCCAATTCGCCCAGAAACCGTTCTTTTATTGTATTCATAACGTATTTGCCGCAACGGTTAGTTATCATCCCAAGATATTGTAGATAATTGTTAACATTCGGATCGTCAGCTAGTGATTTGGGTATATAGTTCAAAACTTTTAATATTCTATCTTTGACTTCATCATTCCAATCGTAGTCATAACAAAGCTTGCGAAGTTTAGGCTGAAAATATTCCAGCATAATTGCCTTAGTTTTTGGCTGTGTTGCCTGCTCTAAGGCTCTAAAAGATTCATCAAACTGGCCGAAATCATAGTCTGGTTTTTTAACCGCTCTTTTGATTGGTTTCTCAGCACCACCTAGTGATAAGTCGTCACCAACAATGAAACCCAAGTCGGTTATTATTTCTCTAAGTGCACTAATATTCTTTAAGGAATATTCCTTATGCAGGTTGATTATTCTTTGTAGTGCTTGTTTGAATTGTGCTTTGTTCCCAACGTAGGTTTCAAGAACCCTCCAGATTTGGTCCGCTTTGCCTATTGACTTTGTTTCCTCACGTTTGAAGAGTTTTGGATATACTTTCCATACTTTCTTACTGCCAAATTCAGTACCGTAGAATGCTACAAAATTACTGATTGCTGCTATGATTTTTTTGTTGTGTGTTTTTCTAAACTCGTTGCTTAATGTGGAGACGTCTTGGCCATCTATTAAAATGTTATACGCTTTCCGTACTAGGTCATTCGTTGTAATAAAGGAAACTTGATTCTGTTTTCCTAGATCTAATTCTTCAGTATCTAGGACGATTTTAAGGTTGGGCGGGAGGCTTTCATGCCTGAAATATACAAATTCTTTGTTAGCGTATTTTCTTGCCAAACTGAGCTCTTTCTTAATTTCTGGTGACAAATCAAAGCCAGCAGTAATAATAAAGACAAAAGTCTTGCTTTCAATAACCGCCTTGTCTCTTGCCTTTGTCCATTCTTCGGTTCCTCTAAACTTATTTGGTATGTCTTTGGTGTCAAGGAATGCATGTACACCGGATTCTTCCAAAGATTTTTTCAGAGTCTCTGCAAAATCTTGAGCTGAGAGTCTTTTGTAGCATATGAACACATCAAATGACACAGTTATTACCAAACATAATAACCGGTCTCTGAATTTATTGATATTGCAAATTGAATTCTGTTAGCCATAGTATTTTTCTGTTGGCACCATATGTCGCGTTAACGCGTAACCTGTTCGCCAACTGTTTCCGTTCCCAGACGGTGCGACTTGCCCATACCTCTGGCGATTCGGAAAATCTTGAAATTTTTTCCGTTCCCTAGCGATGCTATCTGTTGGCTGGTCTTGATGAGTATACTCTTTTGGGGTTTTTGGATTTTTGGTTGGTTTGAGGTGCTGGTGCTGTGAAGGACTTAACATACTCTGAGACCTTATTCGATTTTGAGCGGGTTGAAGCATTGATGTGTACTATGGGAATTTGAGGGAATCAGTTATAGTATATAGTACGTGGTTCACTCTGTTTTCTGTTGTACATCTAGGCAAAGGCACGTTAAATTCAGATTGACCCAAGGCTTTTGCACCGTTATAATGGGATAACTACGTTTCCACGGTTGCATGCCAAGACGAATTGGTGTAGCTCTTCTATCTTCTCTTCGCCTTGCTCCTACCCACCCGTCCAAAAATGCGATCACACCACTTGCGATCAATTCAGTCTAACAAAATAAAACCTATGTGTTTAAATACACTCTATACATACGCATATGGGATACAAAATGGATACGAAGAGGGTGCAAGTAACATTTAATTCAGAGCAATGGAAGATAATATCAAAAATGAAGAGCTCAATGGGTAATACCGACGCAGATGTCGTAAGGAACATTGTGTTGGCATGGTTGGCTGAAAAATCGTTTATCTCAACCGAAGGAAAAATGAAGTGATTTTTTTGGTGCAAAAATGCGAGGTAAAAAAACCTCTAGATATAAACTTTAATCGAATATGTGGTTGCAAACCTAATCATATTAATTGTTTATCTGCAAAAGAGTGGCTAAAATCTCAAGTTGCAGTTTGGGAGTTTTATTATGAAGGACGGGATATTAGAGATAAAAACGTCCATCCGGCAGTGTACCCAATTAGACTTCCCAAAAAATGCATTGAGTTATTTACTCATGAAGGAGAACTAATAATCGATCCTTTTGCAGGAATTGGTACAACTTTAGTTGCTGCTCAAGATTTGAACAGAAATGCCGTAGGATTTGATCTAAAGACGGAATATGTTGAATATGCTCGTTCTAGACTCCTTCAAACGAAACTTCTACCTGAAAAAGAAACTTGCCAGATCATGATTCAAGACGAATCACATAACATTCCTGAGTATTTCAAAGAAGAAACAATCTCGCTTTCTGTCACATCTCCGCCTTATGCAATGATGCTAAATAGACCGAGGAAAAACAAAAGCATAAGGGGAGATTTGAGAAAAAATGAACATTATCTTAAGGTTCAACAATATTCTAAAGATCCAAGAGATTTGGGAACGATGAAGCCAAGTGAATACGCAAATGCTCTACAAGAAATTTACAAAGGCATTTTCCCATTAATGCGAGAAAAAGCTCATTGTGTAATTAATGTCACTGACCTTTGGTGGAAAAACCAGAGGATAAAGATTCACATCTACGTTATAGAAGCGCTTGAAAAAGCTGGTTTTGAACTTAGAAACATAATCGTTTGGGATAGAAGAAATCTAATAAATAGAGTTGGGATTTTCGGGTGGCCCAATAATTACATAACATTGGGCACTACTTTTGAGTATATCTTAGACTTTTGGAGACCACCAAATTAAGGTATTCTTCCATTTTGAACGAAAGCTAACATGTCGCTACCGAATTGAGTGTTTGGGCGAAACCGATTTCCGTGGTAGGTCATTTGTTCCAAAGTTGAATTGGGAAGATAGCAATACCCATTCCTTTCTTGACACAAACTATCGATCAGCTCTACATTTCCACGGCTGAACTCATTTGGGTCATCAAAAAAGCCAAGAATACTGTCTCCATCAAAACCTAAACCTCTAACTGCTCTTTCCCGAATCTTCACATTCTTGACTTCTATTCTGTGTCTTCTTTCACAATGGGTAAAATTAGGATAATAAACTATGAAGTCAGTTCGCTCTCGCCTTCGAGTAAAATGAATATTTCTCTCCAAACCAACTCTTTCAAGTTCTCTTTGAGCACATAACTCAGCAAGATTTCCCGAAATCGGTTGGAATGCTTGACTAATACGCCTTGAGGCTTCTTCCATAAAGTTGCTATATTCTACATTGTTCGCTTCAATTGGTTGTAGCAATTCTATTCTAAGTCTTCTTTTCACTTCTGGTGAAATATCCGAAAGGGTCATTCGAGATAGAAAACCATCCACTTTTGATTCGTAATATTTTGCCTTATAGTGCATCATTAGATCGAATGTCGCACTATGCAAGTCATTGACATTGAAATTTGGATTATTCCTTAATGCTTCTTCAATTAATTCCTCTGAAGAAGGAATAGCTGGCATGATTCATTATAGTCTGTTAGCACACATAAGTTTTTCATTAGTCTCAGGATTAGTTTGGAATAATTTTTTCAACAGATTTGTAAAGGTTAGGCCAAAATCTGGGCCAAATTCTGAAGGCGGTACCATGGTTATGATGAGTTCGTGCACTAAACTCAATTTGGAGACATCCATCATGGATACAGTTTAATAAGTTATCTAAGGTTGCTCCTCTAAGCAATGTGGCGGAAGCAATCCTCATAGTTTGTTTTCCACCCTGTTTTGATGTGTCAACCGAAACAAAAACCATGTTTTTGATCTTTGTTCGAATTTTTTTTTCGAGGTCATCAAATGTCCAATATGGAATTGGATTCAGGTCACCCAATCCAACATTTCTTTCAACATTCTTTAACCATTCAATATATGGTTCCTTTTTAGGAACTTGACTGCGGTCAAAGTGAAGTTCAACCCGTTGTAGTTCCGGAAGAATTTTCGCAATGAAGCCTCTTTCACAAAACTTTGCTGCATCTATATCGATTCTTAAGCTCTTCTCTCTTGGTCCATATTTTTCTAAAGGCCAACCATAATTCTTGAGAAGTCTGGGTATAATCTTACCCGGTCGTGGTTCAAAACGAAAGAGACTTATCAGCGAATTGCTCGTGTTTCTATGAGTTTTTAATTCAAATGAACCGTAATCAGCTAATGGGATATTGTTTTCTGGTATCCCTAACAGGTCTTCTAGAGTGTTACCTAATCCCCCATCTCTATCTTCCCTGTGTTTTTCAAGTGTAATCCATCCTCTTCTTTTAATGTCAAATAATCGTGAAGTCAATTCTTCTTTAGAATATGAGGATCTAGTTTCAACCCCGCTTCCCCGCCTATCTCGAAAGCCGGGCAACCATTTTTCCAAAATTATCATCCTCACTTTTAGGATTCTATGCAGTTGGTTTTTAGCTCTTGCAGGAAAGATTTTGTATCTTGAAGAATCTTTTCCTGTATCTTCAGCAAATCAGTATTGGTTAAGGCACATATTACTGTCTTATCCCCATATTTTTGGTAGATTTTGGAAAGACGAGCTTTTTTATTTTCGATATCTTTCTGTTCTCCATGTTCCAAATCATGCCTAAAATCAGCTCTAATGAATTTGATTACAAATCCAATGAATTCGTCATTCGCCTTAAAGACTGCTGGTATTCTATTTAGGCTTCCAGACCCTTCATAAAAAATCATATACAAAGCATCTATGAAATTACCAAAACTTTCTTGAGTGTTGGCAATTTTTTGCAAATCTGTGACTTTCTTCAGTAATTTCGAGGTGATTTTAAAAATTTCTTCTTTACTTTTTGAGGCCAAAATCTCGTTGCAATCACCTATGAGAACAATTAAATCGCTACATAACGATCGGATATCTCGTTCTTTTTCAAGGGCAGACAGCCTATTAATTATAGCATCTTTTTCAGTGAATTTTTCGAAGTCACTATCATAGTTGATTAGTCTTTTCATCAATATATCATGTCGTCTTTGTATTGATTCCTTGCTGTCAGCAGCTTGGTTTACAGCTGATTGATAAAGAAGTAATTCTGTATCTTTAGCTAATGGTCCTTTTTGTACTTCAGCTCTTAGACTCTGAAGAAAATGAATATAGAACTCTTTAAGCGCTAGTTTTTTGTTCTGCAAAGAAGGTACATCTATAAAATTCGAAACGAGTAAATAAAGCGATATTATGCTTGACCTGTTACTTAATTCAGATGTTTTTGAGTCAAACATATCGTTCATGAAGGTGAATACCCTTAGTATCTTCCGAGCGTTCTTAGAATCCTTGTTAAAAATACTGTACGTCTTATAAAATTCTTTAAGATTGTTGTATTTTGCATCTTTTATTCCTTCCAATTCAAGAAGACATATTTGCGAGCATATAGACAAATAAGCAAATCTAGTATCCCTTACAGAAGTTTTTTGCTCTAAAAAGGTATGCTTTGACAAATTAACACAAAAATCTCGCATATCACCCTGCATGGCATTTAATTTCTCTCCGGCGTTTAATGGCACACCTAGTTGTAATCTCTGAAATAGTTCTGCAATCCCACCTTCGTCAGCATCTTCAATTTTGACTATAAATAGTTCATAATCATCAAAAATATCTTTGATTTTGTCTGGTAGATCCCTGTAATAAAAGCCACCATAAATATCCGAATATCTTCGAGATAAAGGAAAGTCATTATTATAGAAACCAAAAATAGCATTAATTCTCTGTTGTCCGTCAATACATTCAAAATTCTCTTCTTCAATCACCCTAAAGAATACAACCGGAACAAACCATTTTTTCAAGATTGTATCCATAAAAACTTGGTTTTTATCTTCATTCCAAACTTTTCCTCTTTGGAAATCAGGGATTTCAATTCTATCCCTTCGTCTAAAAAGCTTGTCAAGCGCCTTTTTTTCCAATCTCATTTTCATTTTTATTCTATTTTAATATAAGCATTAATTATATAAAATAAAGTACGTGTCCCTTAATATTTCAATCATCGTCCACGTTAAAGCAAACTTGTTTGAGGTTAAGATTAACCTTTATTATTAATTTTCAATTTTGCGATATTATTCTTATTCTTGGTGTTTGGTTGGCAGCCTCGAAGTTCGCTCAGGATGATTTTCGTTGGAGACTGCTCCGCCTATTGAACCTGACCGGACGTGAGGGGTTGGGCGCGCTCCTTTTTCGCTTCGTCTCGGCTTTGCAGATCCGCAGCCGAGAACTCAGCGAGGGCTAAACGATCAGGGTAAGGGCTTGCGGTTTCGTGGAGAAGATCGGCGCGTGCCTACAGGTAATTTCTCCCCGCCCAAAAGATAAACTGGGTTACTTTTTTGGATTCAAACGGGAACGCACCTCATTTTTATGGTGGTTCTTCAGCATGACGTTGTTTTTTAATGCTATGATTTGCTGCGTGTTTGAATGATTAGATTCAATTAATTTAACAAGTCAACCCATTTACTTTAAATTCGATCAGGATTCCATAAGGTTAAACATATTTTACAAAAATCCTCGCATCTTTCTTCAACTTTTTTTGAATTCCAAGAATTAATTTTTGAAAGTTCTCTAGTAATCTTTATGTCTGATTTATGGTAGAACTTTTGGTTCTTGTAACTATATGGTTTATTCGACATTGTTTGGTTCCATTTTCCTAGAATCAAAGTTAAGTTGCCAATCGAGTTAGTTTTAGGCAAAATGTTTGTAATATCCTTTCCAACCTCTTTTTCACATTCTTCAGAAGGCGACTTTGGAAAAATGTGTTCCAATGATAGAGTTTTGCTATTAAGCAAAGTCTCACCTGTACCTTTCGATAGTTCTATTCTAGAAAGAACATATCTAGCTGCTTTGCTGGCCCAAGTTGATTTGTACCTAAAACTGGTTGTAAACTGGTCATCTGACGGAATTTCATTTTTCAATAGTTCAACTTTACTTTCAAATAGGTCTTTAGCTGTTTTTTTGTCGTTTTTATTCGCACTTTCAAATGCCACAGAAATTTCATTGAATGTTTTTTCCAATCTCTTAGCGTCTAATCTACAAATTAAACTATACCGGAAAACCAAAATTTCAATTAACCTACTCATTATTGGAAACTTTTCTGGAAAATTCTTTAAAGTTGACATTAGCAAAGGGAAAGCTCTAGATGCGTTCATTGCATCCAAACCAATAAGCGCATCTTCTGCCTTCTTCGGTGATGGTGAGTTTTCAGCAAAAGAACGATACTTGCTAGGGTCATTTAAAACCATGTAAATCTCGGAGTATTCTCTAATATCATTTAAGAGTTGATTCACAAAGCCTGAATCGTTTTCAACTTTTAATCTAAATGTCTTATACAAATTTTCTATTGTCACCGATTCGTCAGTATCTTTATATTTGGAGAGCCAATAATGTCGCAAAAATCTTGACGGATTTGCTTTGTTTAATTTTGCCATTGAATCATTCCATTCAATCAATTCTGACTCCAATAGTGAAGTAGCAACGCTTTGATTTTGCCGATGCATAAAAATTAGATTTTTCACCAAATCAGTTGCCTCTAAGCGTTCCCCATATGCATTCATAGTTTCGAATATTTGAGAACCTTCTTTAATGTCTGGAAGCCGAACAGATATGAAGAAAAAGTTACGTAAAAAGTTGTCTTTCAACTTTGTTATATAATTTATTTTTTGAGCTGAAGTAAAACTTCTACTCGCTTCTCTAATTTTTTTTATTAAAAATAAATAAGAATCATATATTAGCTCATTACTAATTTTAATTTCGCCTATTGATTTTAATCTCAGGAAATCAGTTTTTTTCTTTTTTCTAGGATCATTATATTCAAACTGAATAAAATTTTTGAAAAAATCTTTGTCCGAATAACCCAAAGTGACTATAAAGTCATTATCATGACTGGGTTGGCCTGAAATTGTTACTATATATCGTTGTATGTCCTTGGCTATATCATCATTTTTATCCTCATAAGCGACATCCCTTAAAGCACATAAGAAAATGGTGGCAGTCGTGATTCTTTGTTGACCATCTATTATGTTGTAGAAGTTCTTCAACAGGCTATTGGCGGCTACAGTTGTTGGCCGAATTTTGCCAAGAACTATTTGCCCCATAAATTGTTCTAGTCCCTGTAATGCTATAGTTTTTTCAAGTTCATCCCAGAATTTTGTTAATTCTTCCTCTTCCCAAGAATAATCCCTCTGAAACATTGGGAGATCCAATTTGTTCTCTTGATTAAATAAGGAGTAAAATGTAGGTTTTTCAACGTGAACATCTGCGCGTTTGGGCATCTTTTCACCGTACGTTAGTATTCTCCTATTGACTTTAATCTTTTTGCTTACCAATCATTGGATAATACTCCTAATAATTGAATTCTTGGAGGTGTTTTTCAGCCAATATTATCTGTTCATTACTTAAGTTGCTAAACCATACGTCTTTTTTTATGCGTACAACATCTGCTGGAACAAAACCCAAGACATAGTAAGTGTATTCTTGAACGATTTCTCCTTTCAGAGTGGTTTGTTGTGTTTTGTGGTTTAAGTTATGCTTAGTCTTTATCAAGTCGGTGAGCATTTGACGGAATTTTCCGCTTAATGAGAATGCCAGTTTACTGAATAACCAACACAAAGCCAACGTCTTCAATGCCAACGAATCTTCAGTCTCTGAATTGATGCTTTTAAGAAGATATTTCTTTGATGGGAAAACGCTGTCTATTCAACGCGTTCTCAATCTTCATTTTTTGTAGGCTTTTTGAGAACTGTCAGAAGCAGCTAGTATCGTTGCCCCATTCATTAAATCACGTATGCAATTTCTTTTTTAGTGGAAGAGAGATTTAGAAACAATGCTATTTTCTTCTCTTTCGCTTGCGCCAACCCAACTTGATGGCTTCTTTCTCTGAAATCGGTGTCGCAATCAGTCGACCGTTCTCCTCGTCAATCTCAACCAAACATGGCATGCCAACCTCGAAAGGAAAAGCAGTATCTTCGCTAACTTTTGTAGGTACATAAATCCAGATTCTGGCATATTCCCTTCCTTTGCTGACGGATTTTCTGCCAATGATTGTTCCGATGCCTTTACGCGCCAAACTCAGCCCTGACTCACAATTCTATATCCCCAATATGTTACTATATTCGATTACTAAGTTGATGCACTAACCTTTTATGCGAAGAAATCGCAGCATAGGTCAGGTCGGCATAAAGTTTGGAGCCCGAAGTCCACATCGTAGAGCGCTACATGCAGCTCGTGAAGAAATGCTTCACCATGACCAACATTATGTTAGCGGGAGGAAAAGAAGTCGACCTGCTGGCATATAACCCGCGAACGAACGAAAAATATCACATAGAGGTGCGGGTGGCTACGGGAAAGGGTTTCCGTATAAGGTTACTTGACACTGAGACCAAGGATGGACGCAAACATAGGAGGGGATTGGATACCCTAAACGAAATCAAGTTCAAACCGCAGATCGTGGTTGACGAGGTTAAGGAGATTTTCGGCAACTCCGACTACAAGAAAGTGCTGGTTGTGTGGGATGTACAGGATAGCAAGGTAATAGAGCAGGCAAAAGCTGTCTATGGCATAGAAGTTTGGAAAATCACAGATGTTCTAAGCGAAATGATGAGGAAAATAGGAACGAAAGCATATAGAGATGACGCATTAAGAATTGTTCAATTGATCTCAAAAATGAAGGTGTAAGCTAATATTTTTCCATGACCGAAGATAAAGTCAGGAACAGCAAACGTCATTTTGGCGAAATGTACCTTTTTCTCTCAAGAATTTTTGAACGAATGTTTTCAACAACGTTACGAAGTTTGTCATAGTCTTCTCGCGTCACTTTATCGGGTACCACCGCTAAGATTTCATCGTAGAATTCCATTTCATCCTTCCTCATACCCTCCAAGTCAAAGTATTGTTTCATACAGTATTCGATAAAAGTAGCTCTTGGAATCAGCCCACGCTTCTCCTCGATTCGCTCCAGCAGTTCGGGACTCATTGTAAGCCCAAATCTTGCCTTAGGTCTTTTTGGCATATTATCACACCAGTGATACTTGTAGCACAATATTTATAAAGGTTGCTGCGTAATTAGTGACACGGTAGTAACTGATATAACTCGTGCTACTCAAGAGTAATGAAACTGATGACGAAACAAATCGCTGAAAGAGAGCCGTTGAGGTATGAAACACTTGACGATTTTCTAGACATTAAACAAGACCCTCGACTAACTGAGGCTCAAAGGTTGTATGACGGAACCAAAGAAAAAACACATTTAATTAAGTTGTTTAAGACCACGAGAGCTGGAGCCACCGTAACTTTAAGCATTGAAAGTATTAGACGCAGCGAGTTGTTAACACTAGTTTGCAGAACCAACCGAGTTATCACCGAAACCATGAAAGCCGACGTAGCCCATCACACCGCAAAATATGGCGTTTGCGACATTATTCACATAACCCGCAACTCCTTTTGCCCAAAGTTGATGAAACTGATCGAAGCTCACCCTCAACTAGAGCGATTAGGCATTTTCCCTCTTCCAAACTGTGATAAATGTGATGTATCTTTGAAAAATTGCCCCATAAAGTACGCCTATGAGACCCCAGTAAAAGAAGTAGGCATCTATTCTATCACATACGCGAAGCTTCTCAGCCTAATGCTTTCAAGCAGTAAACGGGTTGCAAATCTTCTATCCAAAATTCTCTCATCTCGCAACTTTATTTTCGATGAAGCACAATACCTGCAAGAAGCTGATGCAAACCAAGTAGCAATATGGCAGAAAACAAAAGCTCAAGAAACAGACATCCGAAAAGACTTCACCAAAAAATATGAGAAACTTGCCACATCTCCACGATTAGCCCAACTTGTAGAAGAAATTTCAATCCTCTTAGAACGCATTACTCCAAGCATAAACGAGATAAAAACAAAAAGTCGGGAAGAACGCTTCAAAAAACATCTGTCAATCACAATAGTTAACCCCGTCTATGACGCAATCATCGGAACACTTGACAGAATGTACAAGGAAACACCACACCTTATTCCACCCATCAAAGATTTTCGAGACGTTATGAAAACTCAAAGTCTATTAATGAAAGCAATAATCAAACCCGAAAAGTTTGGCGTCAACGAAAACGACGTTATAACACTCAGCAGCTTGTTGTTTATCTTAGCGTCTAAGAGAATCACCATCTCTTACGTCAAAAGTCTAGATAGCGAAGAGATTAGCCTCCGAGCTGAAAACTCCTTGTTCTATAATATCCTCAAAGAACTGCTCAATTCTCTGTTAGATACAGGCGCCAAGAAAAGAATCATTTTTACATCCGCAACATTCGGGTCCTTCAGTTTGGAAGCTTTATATCGAGAAGAACTTTCAGCGCATGGTCTCACAATGGAAAGTAGAGTTTGGGGAAAAAATGGAGACCCGATCGAAACTTGTGGAAAAAGCCTCGTTATCACAGATAAAGCCAAGGTTTCACCATACAATTTTCGTAAACGCAAACAAGCCATTCTAGACCTGATCTCCGCGGTAGCTCAAAAATATGGACAAGAAAACATTCAGATCCTAACCATGAACAAAGCTTGGGCGAAGAGCCTGTTAGCTGAACTAGAAAAAAGCGGTTTCACCAAAGATGACATCACATGGTATGGCAGTGATAAGACAGAAGGAGTGAAATCACGGAGACGAATTTGGATATCTGTCGGTCTCGCCCAAAAACCCTCTAACGCCAAAGACCATTTGGCTGAAACCCAAGCGCCATATCATGAAAATCCTCTTGGACTCGAAGGTGAGGAACTATATCACTTCATCAGCCAAACACTAAGAGAAGAAAGTGTTCACATCTCCACCTATCAGGCCATCAGCAGAGCCAAAGACCCCAACAGCAAAGACAGAAGCCTCGTTATCGCCATAGGAACCACAAAGAAAGATGCTGAAGACTGCATCACATGGGGAACTCGTCGCCGACTCGTCCCCAAAATCACCAAAAGAGGCTATGACTTCGAGGTCTCCGCAGATAAGACGCTATCTAAACCCAAGTTAACTCAAGCACCACTTACCACCGACCTCACAGAATCTACGCACATAATCGATCAGTGGATTAGCTACGGCAAAATCATTTGGTATAAGCTAAATTGGGTTTATATCAAAAAGTTGGTAGATCAAAGAGGTTACATTAGCCTAAAAAGATTGGTTAACAACTACGGTTTTCCAGAGGCAGAAACACAAACCCTACTCGATGGGCTACCTCAATTATTCGCCAAACAGGGCATATCTGATTATGTTATCCTGAAAACTCCCGAGGGGAAAGTAAAAGGAGTTGCAACAATAGAGCACAACAGAAAATTGACCAAAGCACGTATACTATTATATAAAGAGAAAAGTCAAAACCCTGTTGTACATCTTGATTGGTTCATCGCCCTATCTTCAGCTATTGATCGAGCACCTGCCACTCGTTCAACGATTTCGTCAAAATATTTTAACAGACACGTAAGCACCAACCATTACACTCATGTAAACGAGTTCTTTGATGTTTTACAAGCTAATCCCTGCTTGTGCCCAGGATGGATTGTAATCGGAGAAAACGACACAAACCGTGAAACACGTAAACTGGTTCGGGACACACATTGTCTAGGTTCTTGGGCTCCAGATTTCCCCAGACGATTCGGTTCACCCACCCAAGTTTGGGTTAACAATTATTCAGAGTCAAAACAATTCATCACGAAATCTCTCAATGCAGGTCTTGACGCGTTTATTTCTGTCTACTCATTTCCAGAATACCATCACCCTATGGAAGGCGGTAATCCACCAATTTCTACCCTTTTCATTGATTTAGACATTGAAAGCGAGGAATTATCAGATTTAAGGAGACGCTGGGACAACGGAGACAAGAAGGTAATTGATAGATTACTGGTTCTCCGCGTTACTTTGCTAAAAGACGTCCTAAGACAAGGCAAAGCTTTAGTTGGCTATCTGGTTCGAAAAAATATACAGCCCAGAATTTTGTTATCAGGATTCAAAGGACTTCACATTTTTATTGATTTTCCAAGCGTACAATTTTCATCGCCCAAAATAGCCAAGAGCATCATAACCAAGTTTTTGGATGACATCAATAATCGGGTTGCTGAAGACATTAATGTTCATGTAAACTTCGATACCAGCGTAATCGGAGACTTGTCTAGACTCTGTCGCATCCCTAATACCGCCAATATTAAAGCAACAAAACTTCTGGGACGCGCTCAATATGCGGTTCCCGTAACTGTTGACGAATTTCTGAAGGTAACAGAAGAGGATTATGACAAACTCTGCTCTAGTCCTCGTTACATTCCAATACCAAGAAACGAAAGCACAGAGGTTATTGCGATGCTGACCAGAATAACTGAAGAAATGGATCTGGATGAAGTTGCGGTTACCCCAAAAACGTCAGTGAAAAACCCGGAAAGACTAGAGAGTTACGAGCGTGAATGCACAAAAGAAATCTTGACAGACGAGGACTTTGCGAAACTGGACATACGCCCATGCTTCAAGAAAGTGCGACAAGAACGAATCTCCCTTGAGGGTTCGGGGGGTCATTTGATGAGGATTGGTGCCGTCATGGAGTTAGCGTGTCAGGAACTTAGCATTTCTTCCATTGTTCGATGGTTTGATTTTTGCAGCGATTATGACTCCGACATAACTGAATCATCTGTGAAGAGCATCATTTCCCGAGGATATACGGACAAACACTTGAATGAATACGGATGGGAGCATCGAAAAGGATTGAAATGCACAACAATTCAGCGATGTAGATTTTGTTTAGGAGCTTCGTGTGATGTTTACAGAAGAAAAAATTATAGGAGGAAAAAATTGTGAGTGAGATTATCGGAGAAATCAGAAAAACCTATTTTCATGGAGCCAAAAAATGCCAGAATTGTGGTTTTGTTCGATATAAGGAGAAGTTATGTCCAGAATGTGGAGCATATCTATACCGCCGACATTGGGTTTTCTTTTTGTGGCTTAACACTGGTGAAGGAGAGCTCGTATTATGTATTTGTCCAAGTGGTAAAAGGGGATTCAATACGTTGCTGAAGAAGGCGGGATACACATTCAGGACATTTCAAGATTTAATGAAAGGTCTCAAAGGCACTGCATGGATTGAAGCCGTTAGATATGTACATAGAAAAGTTAAGCATGAAGTGATCGGATCAATCTTTAGATTCCGTGGCGAATGGAGAAAGGATTACTTCTTCATAGAATCTGCATCAACTCTTAGAACGAAACCAAAAGAATATGGTGTTAAGATAGGTTGGGTACCTGGTGAATTGGAAACGCTCGCGTCGATTTCTAGGGATATACTCGAAGGACACGTAGAAGAAATAGAAAAGTGGGGAGATACCTACTTACTGCGTTACTACAAATTTATACATGGACACAAAGTTGAGGTGAGAATAAAAGCTCCCCTCGTTAAATATGCTGAAGCGTACCGCATCAGGATGCTTATCGATGATGTTCACATGTACCCAGCCAAACCCGTAGAACTCACAGTTTATGGGTTAAAAGTTAAGATTTGGGCTAGTAGGAAATACCACGGTGAGAACTGGAAAGAGAATATTGCGAAGGAGCTTGAGTATTTCAAGAGCATAGAGGAAAGAGGTGTCAATGTTGTGAGAGCAGCTAAAGACATAGAAATTAATGAAGTTGCTGTATGGCTGAAGGACGTAGGATTATACGAATGGGATATACAAAGGATCATTAACGATTGGACGGGTGAAAACCTTTGGAGTCTAGTTGCAAAAGTGGAAGAGCTAAATCCATACGCAGGTTTAACTTTGCTGAAGAATGCTAAATTGTTACTTGAATGAATTTCGTCTTCAAGGGAGCCAGTGAAGGAATTCAAGGCGAAATTGAACAAATACGGCTTTATCCATATACCAAAGAAAACGGTGCCATCGTTGCCTTTCGAGCCTGCAGAACATTTGAAAGCAAAAATTGAAGGAGATACCCTCGTAATTAGGAAGGCGTCTTAACCCCTATTTGACGCATTTTTCCCTGAGAAGTTGTTTTTGCACTCTAATGATGAAAGATCGATGGTATAAAGGTAAGCTAAACCGAAAATAGGAGGTGAAAATTTATGACAGAAGAAAACGAAAAAAGCGGCTGCAAAAAGGCGGCGAAAGTTAAGGCAGAGGTCGCGGGTTCAAACCCCCTAACGAATTGTTTGTGATGGACGGCGGGCAATCGTGAAGCGTTCGCAAATTCGGGAGACTGCAGCGAGTATCGACCCTTTGAACGGCTCGCAAGATTCTTGAAAAAAACGGATTTCTTTAGTTGTCCAAGGTGTTCGTAGGACTCACGAATCATACCTTTGAAGATTCCCGCTTTCATACCTTCTATTTTACATACCTTCAGACCGCCCACTGTTTTTCTCAAGTTTTTGCAAAAAATCAATCCGTAGCTCCTGCCAATTCGCCTTTGGCAACGTTTCCCTTCGCTGATTGATTCAGTTGGAGGTTCATTGTTTTCATTAGGTTTGCCATTTGCCACCGAGGCTACCTACCTACATTTTCGCGAGCTGATTGTGGCTTTATCTCCTATTTGGAGCATATTTTCTGCCTAATACAAGAGGTTAAAACGCCGAGAGTGGACTTCCTTTCGTCAAATCGAAAGGAGGATGAAATGGTAAAGGAACCAAATGAGCGTACCGAAGAAGAGAAAAACACACGATTAAAAAAGGAAAAGAAGCCCCACGCTGACGAACCTTTACATTCAATGGATGGAGACGTAGACACCGAAGCACCAGAGGAGCACGTAACAGAATTCAAAACAAAGGTGAACAAATACGGGTTTATTCATGTTCCAAAGAAAGCGCGATTGTCACTACCCTTCAAAATCGAGGAAACTTTGAAGGTTCAGATTGCTGGCGACCACATAATTATTGCAGCAGCCGCGGAAAACTAGGTCGTGAACAATCGATGCAACACAGCTTAGGTTTTCTTCACCCATTTTCTTTTCCCAGAAAAAGCTCAGGGCAAACAATAAATTTCGTTCAACTGAAAAGGTAGTTAGATTCGTTTCAGCGGTGATTTACAACGAGACACAAGAGAACTCTGCTGCTCTTAGCCATATTCAGCTTTGCATTCCTCTTTAGAGCAGCCGTTATCTTCCATAACGAGTACCCGCCAAGCTCAGACATTGGACTGCACGGCAGCATCATAAACCTGATTCTCGATGAGGGAAAACTGCCCCTCTGGAACCCATATCACATGGGAGGAGAACCTCTTGCAACTCCCCCGGGATTCCATTTTTTTGTATCTATCTTAATTCTCTTCACAGGAATGCCGTTACTCTTTGCACAATTAATAACCGCCGCATTTTTCAGTTCGTTCATAGTTTTTCCCGCTTATCTTATCTCCAAAAAGATGTGGAAAAGCCACAGCGCAGGATTTTTGGCAG
>Ga0315543_1002308_pt1 | contig 18722 bp, 23 predicted proteins | sample SalMarSW160210MG_2_FD_203098 | JGI IMG/M metagenome (GOLD analysis project Ga0315543, IMG submission 203098) | Salt marsh sediment microbial communities from the Plum Island Ecosystem LTER, Massachusetts, United States - Salt Marsh Sediment SW1601-210 ...
GCCCCAGACACATACGCTTGGAACACCACAATCTACGCAGAAGTGATATAGGAGCATGATGGGAAAGTAGACTCTCCTCCTTCCAAAGCTCTTGGGCAGGAGGGTCAATCCTAGAATCATGTCACTCCTAAAACGCATATTCCTATGCAAACTACTCAGATGGCACAACCCAACAACAATAACACGCCCAGACTACACAACAGAAACATGGTGCATAGACTGCAACAAACGCCTAGACAAACCAAAGAATAGGAGATGATTCTCCATTTTGACCCAGACACTTCCAACAACAGGTTCTTCAACCTCCTTCACCGAAGCAGCTGTCATATGCGCTGCCGGAGGCGGTCAGGTCATGGAAAAGAAAACAAAAACAGAATGAGGTGAAATTATGAGTAAAGACAATCCTAAACGTGATGGCTCAGGACGAGGCACCCGCGCCAATAGGGGACGTGGTGGATGCAGTCCTACCAGAGGTAAGGGAAGAGGAACTAACAGAAAATAAGAGATGTCACTAAATGTCACCAAAATGCCTACCTTCTGAAGCGAGAAGACATATTATACAAGAGAATATACTTCAGCACAGCTACGATGAGTTAGCTACGCTCTGTTACTGTAGCAAACGAACAATCATAAGAACCATAAACACTTGGAGACAAGAAGGTGGCTTTGAGCGACTACTTTTTGACCAATTCATTAAACTGTACCCTAGAGTCGAAAAAGTTTACCCTGACAAGGCACTAGACAAACTCGTTTACTTGATGGGTAAAGGCATAACTCGTAGAGCCGAAATCAAAACTGAACAGGTCATAGAAGAAAGGAAGGAGGTAACATTCAAGCTTGAGCAACTCCCAGAAGATGAGCGACAGCTCCTTGAATCTGTTGCTCGAAGATATATCAAAGGAGACCATAAGGCAGAGTCTTCTACTCTTCACTGAATGGATGGGCTACACCAACGCACCCTTCCACAACAAATGGTACCAATTCCTGCAGCACGACTTCAGCCCACTAAAACAGCATCCAAACAGACTAAAAAAATATCTACAGCTTTGGCCCAGAGGACACGGCAAAACCACAGGAATCATACTCTACATCCTGTGGTTGATAGGCAACTATCCAGACATACATATTCAGATAGTCAGCAAAACCGCAAGCCAAGCCGAATCAATCAACATGGCACTAATGAGCATCATCGAACACGACAGCAACTACATTAACCTCTTCGGCAATCTCAAACCATCCAACCCAATCAAATGGACAGCACAACAGTTCATTATAGAAAGAAAAGAAATCAGCAAGAACCCAACAGTCAAAGCAACTGGACTCATGGGTCCAATCACAGGCGGAAGAAACGACCTAATCATATGCGACGACATCATAGACGAAGAAAACATACGCACAAGACTGCAGCTAGAGAAAGTGTCTACTTGGTTCAACAAAATATTGTACCCCACACTCTACCCTTGGGGCGGAATCATAGTCATAGGCACAAGATGGAGCTACGCCGACATATATGCTGAACTCCTAGAAAAATGGGACCACTCAGTCCTAAAAGCAATCCAAGACGACAACTCAGTTCTATGGCCCGAATACTGGCCCCTGAACAAACTCTTAGAAAGACGAAACGAAATAGGCACAATAATCTTTGACTGCCAATACCAGAACGACCCCACAGGAATGGAAGGATCACTCCTAAAGGCAGAATGGCTTCACTCATGGGAAACCCTATATCCATACAACATAACATGCTTTGGCGTAGACGCCGCATTGGGCGAAGGAGACAAACATGGCATAGCCGTACTCAGCAAAAACAATGCAATGCAGCAGCATTACCTAAGAGAAGTATGGTGCGAAAGAGTGCCCTTCCCACTATTCCTTAAGCAATTGCAGACAATGAATGCTACGTACAAGCCAGACAAAATCTATATCGAATCGAACGCCTTCCAGAAAGTGCTACTGTACCTTCCTGAACTGCGTGGATTACCCATAGTCCCCACCCCAACACTCAAAGACAAGGAATCACGGTTCATTGGAATGAGCAGCCACTTTGAAGCAAAACGTATCCTAATCAACCCACTATTGAACACTCAATCTTCAGAGTTCTGGGCGCAGTGGGTGCAGTTTCCAAGAGGACAATATGATGACGCAGTAGACTGTGTGGAGATTGTAAGCAGGAACATGGTTGGTGGGCAACAGGGAGGAATAGACTTCCTATGAGAATATTAAACTATGAAATAAGCCGACATGGCATATCCCGCATACGAGAAGCCTTCAAAGGCACAGTAGACGTAGCTGGAGGAAGAACCAAACCTGGGCGATTCTACATAGGAGAACACACATGGAAGAGCAGATGCAGCAAATTCGAGAAAATGTACCAGCAATATCCAATGCTCAAACAGGGCATACTCACACTCGCTGGCATAGTCATGAGCGAAGGAGCGTACACTAGCCCAGCAGTCAACAAAAGCGACGAAACCTATCCACTCGCAGAAGAGGCTCAATGGAGAGTAGACAAACTCAACAAGCAGTACCGAGTAAACAGCATGTTCTACAACACAGTTAACATCATGGGAAAGTTCGGATCATGCTTCTGGGAAAAAACATCTACTCCCGAATTTGGCTTCAGAATAATCCCCAACCAAGAATCTATAGAACCAGCCTTCTATAATGATATAGGAGAAGTCACTGAATGGCGACAGGTAATATGGGGTACAGAACATGCCAAATGGTCAGCCGATCAGATAGTGCATTACGCATGGAACGTGTCTAGTAACAGTTGGCCCTACGGCACACCATTACTTATAGGATTAGATGTTGAAACAGAAGCGTTGCTTGGGCTGGAAGAATCGGCTAAGGACTTCATGGAGAAAGAAGCATGGCCCTACGAAATACTGTCACTAGGAGACGCAGTTAACCAAATCAATCCAGCCGACTACAACACCGCTAAAGGAGCATGGAAGAACAGGCAACCCGGACAGGGAATCACAGCCCGCAACATCCCCATATCCCTGCTGAAGGGAGGCACAGGAGACACCCCATTACGTGAACTATCTGACCTTATGGCTCTGATGAAAGACAACATACAAGACGGCCTGATGGTTCCGCCGATAAGCAAACTGTACAATAGCACAGAAGCATCCGCCAAGGTTATGACCAAGCATGTCATGACCGTGCTCGGTCAGCCAATACAGTGGCTACTCAAAGAAAACTATGAGGAACAGCTTCTTAAGCCATACATGGAGCAGATAGGCTTCAGCGTCAAATCTACCCCCGAAATAATCTTTGAAAGTCCAGACGTTCATAAGCAGGAGGAAGGCGAATTCTGGGTTGGTTTGGTAGCCTCTAAGATTCAGACTCCACAGCAGGCATGTGAGCATCTTGGTCTTGAGTATGATGAGGAGTTCTGGAGCAAAGAAGAGGAGAAACTGCTTCAGCAACAGCAGGATGCTAACAAGCCGCAAGAGGGAGAGCCAAGTGAAAGTAAACCGCAGAGTGGAGTAACCTATGAAGTGCATGTCAAGCCTGACAGAGATCGTTGATGTTGTCCGTGCTGTCAGAGAATCTAAACAGCGCATCTTCATAGGTGGAGCCACATTCTTCAGCGTAAACGACATCTGGCTCTACATCGAAATAAACGACCAGAAACTATGCAAAGTCTGCAGAGCAAACGCGGGCATGGAAGGAGGCGAATACCATGGCAACCGCATAAGAGGCTTCTTCCCCTATCTTGAGATACTGGACATTAACACAATCAAAGTGAATGAGCACCCGAACTGCAGATGCGTTATGGTTAGGTTGCATCGTATTAACTGGAAGGAACTATCATGGAACAGGAACACAGGAGCTTAACTAAACCATTCGAGCAGCCGCCAACCCAGCCATTAGTGGACCCGAAAGAACTCGAGGAAATGGCAAAGACTGCACTAAAAAAGCAGGTAGACATAGAAATCCAGACGATAATGGAGTCTGACCCAGAGTTTGTTCTGATGCAAGCCACACAACAGCAGATACTCAGGAACCAAGAAAAACTCATAGAACTATTCAACAAGAACAGTTCTGAAAGCCAGAAATACAAAAGATTCAGATTAGAAGTGCTACAGAAACTAAAAGCTAAGCTGGAGACTGTCTAAATGGCGAATCAAACATGGATAGTCGCAGCAAGCGCTGATGATGGTCATTGGGTAAGTTCTGCAGTGCAGTATACAGCTAATTTTGTTCAATTTAGTCGTTGGGTAAGTGGCGGACAGATAATTGGTAGAGGTTTCATGAGATGGGCAATCACTATTCCAGACGGTTCCACAATAGATTCAGCATATTTAAAGCTCTATGCCCAAGGTCAAGCAGGGTCAGCTTTCACTACTGGAATAAAATTGGTTGATTCTGATTCCTGTCCTTCCTTACCTAATTTAGCGTTTGATTACGCTGTAACAGGGAATGTGAATTGGAGCCTTGGCTCTTGGACCGCTGATACGTGGTATACAAGCCCAGACATCAAAACCTTGGTTCAAGCTTTTATCGACCGAGGCGGTTACTCTTCTGGAAATTATCTTGGGCTTCGAGTTGACGAGGGCGATGCCTCTGAGGACAACCAAAATAAATGGTTTGATTCTTTTGACGGCTTCCCAGATACAGCCGCTAAACTTGAGGTCACATGGACACCACCAGCAGCAACATCTATTCCTGTTTTTATGCACCATTATGGGCACCATATAAGCAAGATAATAAGAGGATAAAAACATGGGACTCTTCTATATGTGTCTCCATGATTTACGATGGATAACTCTATATATTGTCTGTCTATTAACTCCAAACTGTTTCGCCATTTCAGAGAAAGTTAATTTTCCCGCAAATTCACGAATTTGAATAACGGCATCTTCAGTAAGTTTTGAACTACCGTTTTTCTCGCCTTTTTGTGGTGCAGGTTTTCGCAAGCCAATTCGATAAGCATGTGACATATTCTCTGAACGTGTAACCCATTCCAAATTTTCAAGGCTATTATTCAAAGGGTTTCCATCTTTATGGTTTACTTCATATCTGTCTGATGGTTGCTCAAGAAAGGTTGTGGCAACTAATCTATGAATCCAACAAAGTGTCAGACGGTTATCGCAACTCAACAGTACTTGTTGATAGCCGTTTCTGATTACAGGTTTATGCAACCGTCCCTTATTAGTTCCTGATGCACTCTTTATACGTCTCACTTGTCCATGTGTCGAAACTTCATAGAATCGCTTAAACCCATTAATTGGTTTCCAAACCTCCACAAGTAACACCTGATTAATAATTAAATGGAAGTAACATAAAAAGATTGAGGTAATTGAAATGGGATTATGGCTCAAACAATCAACTGCAGTAGATGTTCTTATTGGACCATTCATGGATGAAACAAATGGCAAAGACACAGAAGAAGCTTTAACAATCGAGGATGAACACGTTCTACTCAGCAAGCTAGGGCAGGCATTGGCAGCAAAGAACGACGCCAATGATGCAACACATGATGACTTAGGATACTATAATTGCCCATTAAATGCAACAGACACTAACACTCTTGGCACTCTCCAACTATGCTGTCACATGGCAGGAGCCCTGCCAGTCTATCATGAGTATATGGTAGTCACAGCAAACTTCTACGACTCAATATGCGGCAGCGACACACTACAGGCAGACCTAACACAGATGGGTGGAGTCGCACAGTCCGCAACTGATTTGAAAGACTTCGCTGACGCTGGCTACGATCCTGCAACTGACAAGGTTACAGGAGTAAAACTATGTGACCAAACAACATTGGTAGACGGCGTAACACTCTGCGATCAAACTACGTTAGTTGATGGTGTAACTTTGTGTGATCGGACAACTTTGGTTGACACGGCAACCGCAACCACAGACGTAACAAACGATGTGGGAATCACACAGGCAGGAGCCGACAAGGTATGGGGCACAGCAGCAAGAGCACTCACCGACAAGGCAGGATTCAGCTTGGCAGCCGACCAGTCAGGAGTCACAATAGGCACATGCAATGCCTTAGCCGCAGCGGGAATCGACGGCATCTGGGACGAAGTGATGGAGGGAGCACTCACAGGTAGACACTCCATCAAACTTATGCTATCCTTCTTAACTGGAAAATGTTCTGGAGGAGGCACAACAACCCTTACCTTCAGAGACACAGGCGACACCAAAGACAGACTCGTCTACACGGTCACGGCAGTCGGTAACAGAACAAGTGTGGTTCGAGATGGTGCTTAATGGCACTTGTCACGGCAGGTGTTTGGCAGACTACGGCTTGGCCTAGCAACTGCTGGCAAGAAGACATCTGGCCCGAATACGGTTATGTTCCACCTCCACCACCCTCAGCACCCCAATCAGTCACTTACACATCAAGAACCCGCCCCTACAAAATAAGAAAGATACCGCCTGACCTGTTTGAGGACAGAGAATTTCTTGGATTGTTAACAGAATTCTTGGAGATAATATAACATGACGAAATTCAACATAAAAGAATCATTCAGTTGGATGGCAGCACCCGCCTTTCAAATAGTAGATGTTGGAAAAAATACAGTAACAATAAAGGGAGTTGCCGTCAAAAAGAATCAAGTAAGCAGAAACAAACGCAAATACGTCGAAGAAGAACTAATCAAGGGTGCACGAACATTCATTGGGACTCCTTGCACAATTAATCATGCACCCTACAGCAAATCACATCCTATGTACGATGGAAGAAAAGTCGTTGGAAATGTGCGCTGGATGGAGTATGAGGATGGGCAAATGGAGTACATGGCTGACATCAAGAAGCAACCATATGTAGACCTGATTAGAAACAAAAGTGTAGAAGTGAAAGGGGTTAGCATCGAGGCCGACTACCTTTTCAATCGTTGTAGTCACTGCGGCAAAGACTTCTATGATGTAGACAGCTTCAAAGATCACATGGTCAACGAGCACTTCATACGAAACTTCAATTATGAACCAAGAGGAATTGTGGGACGAGCACTCAGCCTAGTCATCAGTCCAGAGGAACCAGGGATAATTAATACCTCCATCGAATTAGCGGAAACAGCCCCAACAAAAGGGTTTTCACGGTTACTGGAAACGGTAATAAAAACGAAAAAGGAAAAAGAAGACATGACAAAAAAATTGGGAGACAAAGCAGTAATAACGCCAATATCGAGAATAACAGCAGACAGAGCAAAACAACTGAAGGAACAAGAAGAAGAACAAGTAAAAAAGGACGCAGCCGCAACCGACCCGGTAGGAGAGCAGAACCCGCCCACTCACCCTGTACTTCCTCACGTAGCCACTGAAGAACCCAAAGAAGACAAGACAGAAACGGAACCTGAACATCCCGTACCAGACTTGCCACCCCCACCAGAGACCAAAGTCATGGAACAGGAACCAGAGACAGACGAGCACGGATGTGTCATAGGCAAAGAAAAATGGGATGGTGAAAAATGCATAGCCACACCCATAGCCACAGAACAAGAGGAAGAAAAAGATGAACATGGATGTATTATAGGCAAAGAACGATGGAATGGAGAATCATGTGTTCCATTAGCCACTGAACAGCTAGACTGCCCAGAAGGATACCACCCCAACGAAGCCGGAGACGCATGTGTAGCAGATGAGGAGCCAGCAGCCACAGAAACAGAGGAAACCCCAAGCTCACAACTACCTCCAGTGCAGCCAGTGTTACCTCACGTAGCAACGGAAGAGCCTGAAGAGGACAAGGCAGAAACACTTCCTGAAGACCAACCTGTAGCACCCGCTGTAGGACCCCCGCCAAAAGAGGACAAGGCAGAGGAAATCCCAGAAGCACCAGTTACAGTTCTGCCAACTCCGCCAGAAGTTAAAGTGACAGAAATCAAGTTGCCCCTCAAACTTAGACTAGGCGAACCCTTTGGAGGATATACCAACTTCGAGGACTGTGTATCCAAAAACCAAGACAAGGAAGACCCCGCAGCCTACTGTGCCTCTATCAAACAGAAAGTCGAAAAGGAAACACTACAGGAAACGATAGGAACCTATAAACCATACGTCCGCGATGTCCAAATAGCGTCTGCAGTCAATCAGCTAACAGAAGCAGTAGCTTCACTTTCACTCACCAACCCTAAACAACTAAAACAGGTACTTGAGTTCACGAACAAGTCAGTAAATGCCATCAACGCATCCAACACCAAGAACCTGATAGACGTAGTTAAGGCAGTTAACACCAACAATTCTGCTATCACTAAGCACTTTAAGGCTCTTGAGACTTGGATTCAATCTACTGACAAGACACAGGCACAGAACACAGACAAGAAACTGAAGGAAATAGTTGACGCAAACAAAGCGCAAGAAGTATTTACAAAGAAAAAAATCAAAGAAATTTTAGATCAAGAACCTATTATACATACGGCTAACACGAAACGATTTGAGAGTCTTGCCACTGACATAGCTAAACGAAGCAAAGACACCAACAAGAACCTAGCTAACATAGCAGAAGTCACAAAGAAGGTCACAGACGGTTTTGACGCAAAACTTGCAGAATCCACAAAGAGCCTACCAGACCTAACCAAACAAGTCAACGAACTTAAGGGCATAAAGGAAACCTTCGAGAAACTATTGGCGGAAGCAGACAAGAACGCTGAAGCAAGAGACGAAAAAATCAAGTCCCTAGAAGAACGTCTAGCAGAATCTGAGAAGAACAAAGTAAAAGAAATTGCAGACCAACTCAAAGAAATCAACGTCAAAATAGACAATCTGGAAGACAAAGTGAAGCCACAGTTCAAGGCACACAGTGAAAGAGTAACAGAAACCGAAGAGACAAAAGACAAACCACACATTCCAGACCCCATCACAGACAAAGGGAGGAAATAACAATGCTTAGTCTACAAGAAGCAGTACAGAAAGACCAGGTTAAAGAGCAACTGGATCTCATCGAAAGACAGATGGACAGCTACGCCGAATTTCATCCAACAAGAGCATCCATACTAAACGTACAGAAACTCTCCTTACGTGCTGAACTACAGGAAATGCTACGAACAGTACCACTAAAAGAATTCCTAATTAGAGGCGGAGCATCAGCAACCGGAGTAGACTACATGGTCCCAGACAAACTACACGTTGACCTAATCGGCTACAGCCACCTAACAGACAAAGTGCCACTCTTCAGCCACGTTGTGGATGGATGGGAAGGCGGAGACCTCAAAGTCAACATAGTATCAGACGAAACCTACAAACCCAAATACTACGTTGCAGGAGGAGCCAAACCAACCATGACAGTCCAAACAGAACAAGCAACCATCACACCAAAAACCTTCGGAATACCCATACTCATAACAACAGACCTGATAGAAGACGCAGCCTATAGCATGATAGACTGGCACCTCAAACAGGCAGCTATGGCGCTCGGAGACTTTGGCACAGACTTGGCACTGAACGTTCTCAAAACAGGAACTGACGGCTGGGGAGCCATAAACAACTCAGCCACAGGAGACGCAGACGAAACCAAACTGGTAAACGGCACAACCGCTGATATAGGAGACGCAGTAATCGAAGTAGGAGACGACAGATTCATAGCAAACACCATGATAATCACACCCAGCGCATGGGGCCACAGCGTCGCCACACAAGCAGCTGAGGTAGGCTGGGTTGTATCCCGCGGAACAGGCGGCTACGACCTACAACTGTCAGACTTAGACGTCATAAAATCCACCAGCACAGAACTTCACGACAGCACAGACGCAATCGGCGCAGCCATGACCGCCTGTATAACATTGATCTTCGACAGAAACCATGCACTCTTAACCGGACGTAAACGATGGCTCAAAATCAACAACTACGCCAAACCAATAGAGGACCTTGCAGGAGCAACAATAAGCTGCAGACAAGACAGCGTATCACTATATAACGACAGCATATTCCGTCTAACGGAGACATAAAAGATGACAACACATTACCCATTAACAACCCCCAAATATAAGGAACTCAATTTCAGTCAAGCAGGCGCAGTACAAAACACATGGTACACTGCACTAGAAGGAATCGACATAGCCGTTGACGCTTTTGCAGTTGGCGTTACCGTCGCAGATGAAACACTTGAAATACAAGTAACTATAGACGGCACAACGATTTCATGCGCTGCAGGAGTCGACTGCACATTCGCAGCCGATCCATACTCAAACTTGCCTGCAATCGTAGTATGCACCACTGGACAAGCAGTAATCACTATGGGGGCAAAAAACGCCGCCGTCACCTCACTAGATTCCGGATTGCCTTGGCTAAAAGGAAAAAACGTGAAAATTGAGGTGCGAAAAACAACGGCTGCCGGAGCATCAGCAGTTACTGGAAAAGGCATTTATCATCAATACTAAATTTTCTCCCTAATTTCATAGTTACAATTTTTTCGTAACCTAGAGGAGACTCTAGAATAAATAATAAAGGAAAGTGAACAACAAATGGCAACAGACTGGTATCCAGACGAAGAAGGAAGCATCGTAGACGGACTCATATGTGGATTCTGTGTAGCAGAAAACGCATTCAACGCAAACGAAATAGTCACCTATGGAACCTCAGTAATAGACTATGTAGCAGTTGACAAATCCGCTGCTGTAGGAGACGGAATAGGAGTAGCCCTGAAAGCCGCAGGAGCTGCAGGCGCAATCGTCCCCGTAGCCTTCAGCGGAATAGTGAAACTGACTCTAGGCGAAACCCTGACCATCGGCAACCTCGTAATCAGCGGCAGCTCAATCACCGTTGTAGGCATGGGCGCATCAACTACAATCTACATCAACAGCGCAACACAGCATATTCTCGGGTGTGTCCTACAAGCAGGCGACGTCGGCGACGAAGTGCTAACATTGCTCGGCGGAGACGGCATATCTGCAGGCAACGTATAGGAGACTAATACAATGTTAAGTATAACTGAAATGCGAGACAAAACCGAACCCACCCTAAAGCAAGTCATGAAACAGCTAGACCATGGCTACTTCGACTACAACGAAACAAACCTATGGGGCACAGGATACAAACAAGAAGCAAGCGACCGCCTAAAACCGGCAATAGTCAAAGAAGTATGGGACACAATCAAAGCCGCACCACTACGCGAATTTCTTGGACACGTAGGATCAACCACGGCAGGCGCAGCCTATTTGATACCCACCAAAATCTATCAGATCATGTACGACAGCGCAGTCGAAGCAGACATCGTAGCGGACATAAGCATCGCCATGATTCCAGCCGAGCAAATCGGCGGAAACACCATGAACGTGGACATCGCAATCGACGAATCTTACCTACCAAAAAAGTATTCCTCAGGCGGGGCGATGCCGACAGAAACAATCGCAACAGAACAGGCAACCCTAGACTTCAGCACACCCTTCGGAATAAACTTCAAAATAACCAATGACCTAATCGAAGACGCAGCATTCGACGTTATCGAAATGCACCTCAGAAATGCAGGACGGGAAATGGGCGAATTCGCATCCAATGAAGCATTAATTGTCATGAAGGCAAGCACTGATGGAGACGGCACAGTCAACAGCGGAGTCACAGGAGACGCAGACGAAACATTATTCACAGGCGGAGCCACAAATGACATCCTAACGGCAATGAATGGCAACCTGACAGACGGTTTCGTGTCTGATACGTGTGTTTTGACCCATAGCGCGGCACTTCACAGCGTATTCAACACAAGCGGATTGGTAGGCAATGACAGCGAACTCTATAACAAATTCATAGTAGGCGGATGGCCCACCCAGATGGCAGGCATGAACATCGTCTACAGCGACGTATCCACATTAACTAACGCCAAAGCAGGAACCGACCTAGTAACCATCGTCTTCGACAAGGACTATGCACTGCTTTCTGGACGTAAACGCTGGTTGCGTATCGAAAACTACAGCGACCCAATCCGAGACATGGTTGGCGCAACTATTACGGCCCGTCAGGATAGCGTATCTATCTACAACGACAGCGTCTTCGTGATGACAGAATCATAGAATTATTACCTTGTGGTAATATTCTATTTTCTCCCCCTTTTTGTGGGATAATGATGAAATGTAAGCGATGTTGGATGTGCTGCATGACAGCATGGCACATCCCATCAAACCCTAATCACAAGTTTATTCTAGATTGGATTTGGATACGCAGTATTCCACCTTTCAGGTTCTGTCCCTTCTGGGGGATAGACAGCGAGTACAACCCGTCATGATTGATTTATGAGAGTCGCCCAACGGTTTGCAGAGACTTTGTTTGCGATCCAGACAAGATGAAAGATTACATCGAACATTTTATAAGTTTATTACCAACAAGTGATATGTGAAGGAGGACAATGTGAAGCATTCAAAGATTCATAAATGCAATCTATGCGACAAAATGTTTGCCATGCTTCCAGTAACCATACATTACAGCCGAGCCTACCATCCACACTATTGCGAGGACTGCGGCAAACTCATCGAAAGCCTAATCACATTGCTGAAGAAGGAGGTTGGAAGAACAAAATGGAAGTAAATGAGGGAGAACTCAAGAAACGAATAATAAAAGCGGGGCATTACAAGAACAGTGCTGCTCTTGCTGAGGATACAGTTACTGATTTAGGCATAGTTAGTTCTTGGATTGATGAGGCAAAAAAAGACTTTCCTATAAATGACTGCAGTGATTTCGATTATGTGGGAAAGATAAATAATTGGTTTGAGAAGTGGTTTGGTGATAAATAATGCAAGTGACTAGAAGAGCAAACGTAACCTGTCCACGATGCCACAAACGCCTCAGCGCACAGGAGGGCATCCCAGAAGTAGACTGCGACTGCCATCTCTACTGCAGTCACGGAACAAAACCAAGCGACTGCACAATGGTAGCCAAAACCGCGGGACCAGACGCATTCACTGGACGTTGGAAGTGGCCGTCTGGACTGCATAACCAGGAGGCTCATGAGGGCGACGACACGCAAGCCCGAGCCTATTACTGCACAACCCATAATGTTTACTCAGATAAGATGCCTATTAGCGTGGAAGTGGATTGGAGTAGTTGGTATGGTAAACGTGCGCCTCGTAAGCATAGAATGAGCAAAGGAAAATATTAAGGAGGTGGGTGAAAAAACTTGGTAAGAAAAAGGAAACCCCGAAAAAGTAAGAAAAAAGTAGAGGAAGAGGCAACGTACACTCAGTCTGATGTGAAGAAGCTTGAACCAGTAACTGAAGAAGAGCCAATCATAGTATCGCAGCCATTCACTGATCCAACACAAACAGAAGAAATAAATGTAATGCCGGGTATACTTGCAGAAGTTCCAGAATCAACAGAGACTCCTTTTAAACCAGAAGAACTAATTAATCTCACTGATAAATATCGTAGAATGGACGCTGAAACTGAGGCGGCTATTGCTGAGTTGCCTGAGGCTCTGTTAAATCCAACACAGCGACAACACATGACAGAATTTTATCCAACATACTCTAGAATCAGAAGCAAACTACGCAGACTAGCAGGACTCTAGTAAACTATGTCTTTAGTAACCTGTCCACACTGCGGAAAACAGATGCGTAGTAACTCGATTCTCGGACAAACTAGATGTTGTGGATGTCATAAAACATTTATTTTTGACCAAAAACTCAAAAGTGCATATAATAAAGAATATTGTCTTCGTCATGTAGAAGAAATACAAAATTATCACAAAAGGTATGGACAAAAACATAGACAAGAACGAAATGCGGCATCAAAAAGACATTATAGACGAAGAAAAGACCTAGTCAAAAAAGAAGTTTTTGGTAAATTGGGAAATAAATGCAAAATCTGTGGAGAAACAGAGCCAGCTTGTTTGACCATTCATCATATAAATGGCGATTCAGATAGAAAAAGACTTGTAGCCACAAACTCTCTTGAACGATATAGAATTTACAACACAACAACAAAAGAAATAGCACTCTTATGTTTTAACTGTCACCATAAACTACATCAAGGTGTAATTGGTCTTGATTGATTATCCAAAGGTGTGGCTTTCAATCCCGATTGGCGCTATCAAAGAGTATGCTGTTCTCTACATGCTCGCATCTATACAGAACATCGACTACCCCAAAGACAAGTTAACCGTGAACATCGCCGTAACCGACAGAGGCATCCCAGAAGACCTAGAGTTCACGAAGAGACTACAGACACACATAGACAATAGCACCTTCAGACACAAAATCTCTGTAACCGTAGTCAAGCCCTCAAGCGAAGAGAAGGAACGCTGGGGACAGTACTACGCCGTAATCTGCAACCTGCATGAACTACGCAAACAATTCCTTGACGGAGACGCAGAATACTTTTGGCTACTGGGCGGAGACAACCCCCCCGAAAGACACATCCTCAAAGGCTTACTCAAATCGAGCCAAGATGTGACAAGCGCGTTGATTATGCAACGTCCTGAACGGGGCAGAGCCTTCGACAAAGAAGGCGCACCTCCACGCGTGAATCCTTATCCTATGTTCTGGACTTATGAGTGGCACATCAACGAAATGTACAAGCGAAGAGACCTAGAACCAACCTTGAAGGAGGAGCTTCGTAAATACTGGATTAACCTTCCACTCTTCTATCTGCTAATAACTGATAAGAAGTTCTTCGCCAAGCGTGTAAGTTTCGGCAGTGGCTGCAGCCTAGTTAAACGCGAGGTTATGGAGCATATTGGATATTACCTGTCTGATGGCGGATACTGTAGTGAGGATATAGCTTTTATGCAGTGGACTCATGCTTTAGGCTTTACCACCGGGTTTGATACTCGTTTGCACTGTAAACATTTTGACCCCAATGGGGCTTTATATTGAATCAACTACACAGTAGACCGTCCCAGATACAATTCGAGACAAACACCAACTGCAACGGCAAATGCACCTTCTGTCAGTACCCCAACATGAAAAGACAGGGCAGAGCCTCATGGAGCCAAATTCTACAAATACTCTATGACTATGCACCACAGGTGAACGAAATAGTCCCCTTTGGAATGCAGGAACCACTACTAGAACCCCGCCTCACAGCCATATTAACATCAGCAAAACAATTCAACAGAAAAGCAAAAACAATACTCTTCTCAAACATGACAGTCTACAACCCAGAAACATGGACAAAAATCATAAAACACCAATCACTAGACGAACTGAACATAAGCTTCTACGGCACAACCAAAAGAGTTTACAACAAACTGCAACCTGGATTCGACTTTTACCAAGTACAAAAGAACATCAAAAGTCTTGTTCGCCTAAGAAAACGGTTAAGATGGAACAAACCACAAATAAACATGCGCCTAATCGTCATGCCAGAAACAGTGGGTGCACACAAATTCACCGCTAAATGGAGAAAAACCGTGGATCAAGTAGGCGTTGGATTCTATGATGCATGGTGTGGACTCACCAGCAATTATAACCCTGAATGGGAGCAGAAAATTTGGGGACCCCCCGCAGAACGCCGAGACCCATGCCCTCGACTGTGGGGTACTCTTGTTATTCGATCCGACGGAACAGTGGTTCCCTGCTGTCTAGACCATGAATGTAGCATGCCACTAGGAAACGTTCATGTTGAAAAGGATATATTCAATAACCGTAAGTTTCAGGACATACGAAGATTGCATGTTGAAGGGCGACAAGATGAGATTCCCCTATGTAAAGATTGCAGTCTCTGGCGGTATGAGCATCCAAAGGAGTGGACTGACTATTGGAAAAACACTGTAATTTCTGTGAGAATCCCCTACATGAAATAAGACTGGGTCCCAAAAGGACACGATTATGGGTTCACCGGGGCAAAGAACTGGAAACCTGCAAAGCGTTTAAGCTGGACAGAGATATACTGCAAGACCTTATCAAGGTTATGCATAAGCTTCGCAAGCATGGACCCCTAAAGCTTATGCGCAAAAAAGATGGAGAAGTGGTTGTGTTTGGAGAAGAAAATATTAGTACAGCAGATTGATAAGCTAATCATGGAACGTTTGGCACTGAAGATTCCGCATACCTGTGCAACCTGTGCCCTTTTCAAGTTAAGCCAGAAGCCTCCACGCAACAGAAACTGCACCTATCCCAAAGACTTGACGCCCAAGGACTTTAAGCGGGGCGTGTGTTTAAGGTGGCGGTTGGCTTCTGACTTGAGTGCTAGAAGACCAAAAAACTATACAGTATAATTGCATGGTTTACCTTACCTAAACACGTTAAACTTATGAGGTGATTTTTTGGTAGCTATAACAGCGCAGCAAATCTTAGATGAAAACGGATGGGTAGTAGCAGATATAGCAATTGCAAATCTTGAGTACCTAATAGACAACGCAATAAACTACATCAATATGGAAGCAGGAATAAGCATGAGCAACCTAACAGGGGCAAGCCCAAACAAAACTGTGACATTAACATCGGCGCAAGAAGTCGTAGTTAAAATGTTAGCGGCACTCCTAGTAAGAGCATATCTAGACAAGGGACCAAACGTTGCAGTGCAGAGCATAAGCGTTACAAGCATCATTTCCGATCCACACTACAGAATTTTCATGAAGCTAATTAATAAGGGAATCAAAAGACTGCGCGGAACAAGTTTTGAACGTGTGTAGGTAAGGATTTAATGTGCCAAACATATTTGATGCACTCATACGGCGCGTAGAGAAACTTGGCGTAAGCACCTCAGTCACATACTACGCTTTGGTTCTTGGCGCACCAGACGGCACCACAGGACAGTATGCGCGGGGATATACGCCATCAACGATTGACATGCTACTTTTTCCTCACGCTCCCATAGTCTTTAGCTTACCGTCTGGAGTGCATGCACAGAATGTTGCTACAGCCTTCACGGATACCCAAGTGTTTGAGGGAGACAGAGTAGAAGACAGTACTGGTCTTGATTACGTCATATCTACCGTGAAAGACGTAACCGTTGGCGACAGGACAGTCTATTATGAATGCGAACTATCAATGCTTTTCCCCGGTGACATAAGCGATACTGTTTACCCGTGGCCCGCACCGCCAACTGAGGGAGGAGTATCATTGAATGTTGGAGCAGCATCGTTTAAACCATTGACGATAGAGTCTATTCTTGATGATGTAGTGGCGTACGATAACACTGAGAAAACCTGTTCAGCAGGCACAGTCTTGGACGTTGATGGTCCAAGAAATAATCAAACATTCACCTGTTCAATAGGCACGATTTTAGATGTTCAAGTAGTATAAAATGGAGAAACACAAAAATGTATACACCATTAAAACTGTATTTTCAGATAACCGTAACTGACACCAAAACAGGAAAACTAATAAGAAGAACACGCAAGCGACTATGCCGTAGCTTTGTAAAACAGTACCTACAACTACAAGAAGCATTTTTCAGACATGCTATTGGTGCAGACGGCGATATTGTAAACATCATTGATACTTCTAACACTTCAAGAGCAGCACAGATGGGAAGCATTTTTACTGCGATGTCTCATACTCCAAAATATATTTTAGCGGTTGACGCAATAGAAGATGACGACACTTATGGTATTGTTGTTGGAAGCGACAACACTGCAGTAGACAACTTAGACTACAAACTGAACACTCAAATAGCTGACGGTCAAGCAGCAGGAGAACTTGATTACTCCTCACACACTTGGGTAACTTCAGCAGAGGTTGGCGCAAACATTGACTTCAAAGTACAAAGACCATTCATAAACAACAGCGGCGGAAACGTGACCATAGAAGAAGCTGGAATATACACATATACATGGTGCAGAAAAGGTGACGCGTATGATACAGGATATATTTTCTGTATTGTCCGTGAACTCACAGGAACCATCACCGTAGCAGACGGACAAACCGCCACAATAAGCTTCACATTCAGAACCACAGTATAAAGGAGGTGACATAAACGCCAACAATCGAGAAAACAGCAACCATGAAAACGCTCCTTAAGATAGTGGTCACTGATAAAGACGGCAAAGTTGTGTCAACCACAGAAGACAAAAACATGGAGAAAAAAACATGAGTAGCCTCAACCCCTACGCGCGGCTAATAAGAAGAATCAAAAGCCTAGGCGCAAGCGTAGACGTAACCCACTATGTCCTATCATTGGGCGCACAAGACGGCACCACAGGAATCTACGCCAAAAGCTTTGCGGCAGGAGCAACAATCGAAATGCCCATAGTCGGCAAAGCCGCAATGCAGATGGTCACAAGCATGGGCGTAATCTTCAGAAGCGACGCAGTAGGCTTCACAAAAGACACAATCAGCGAAGGAGACGAAATCAAAGACAGCAGCGGAGTCTATTATGTGATAGACTCGATAAAAAGCCACTATGTTGGCGACCAGCTAATCTTCTATGAATGCCAACTCACCCATCTACCACTACATGAATAGGAGCCTAAACTATGGTTTACGATGCAAGAGACCGCGCAAAAGTTTTCTTAGACACGAAGTTGACAGCGGCTAACATGAAAGAAGACGATAACATAACAAACGCTGCCTTCATCGTAAGCTACGCGGATCCGCCCTACCCGCTAAAACTTGTCTTTTATGGCACAAAAGACATTGACATAATCTTTATTGTGGATAGTCCAACAACCACCCCGAAAGTGGACTGGAACGGCAAAATCATAGGCTACAAAGAAACCGTGCCAATCCACATATTCACGGTAGACAAGACTGGAATCACAGGAACCGAACTGCGATTTAGAGCAGAAGTGGAACTGCGTAGAATCGTAGAAACATACGCCTTTCACCCCACAGTTGTGACCTACCATAGCCTAAACAGAATCAGCAAAAACGACAGGTGGATGGGCGGCTGGA
>Ga0315543_1002309_pt1 | contig 18714 bp, 16 predicted proteins | sample SalMarSW160210MG_2_FD_203098 | JGI IMG/M metagenome (GOLD analysis project Ga0315543, IMG submission 203098) | Salt marsh sediment microbial communities from the Plum Island Ecosystem LTER, Massachusetts, United States - Salt Marsh Sediment SW1601-210 ...
GTTGATGGCAAGCTTGTTCGATCGACCGAAGAACTTATCAGTGAGATTTCTTTCAAATCCGTTGGCGCGAACGTTGACTTGGAGATTGTTCGCGAGCGGGAGACACTTCACCTTGACGCTATCCTTATGGAAAAGCCAAGTGAAGAAGAACTCTATGGAGAAGCCAGCCCTGAAGTAGTCGAGACACAGTCCGTAGAGAAGTTCGGTATCACCGCTGGTCCAATTACATCCAGCATTGTGAAACGTCTGGGATTGCATTCTACGCAGGGAATCGTGATAATGGAAGTAACGTTAGGCAGCAGAGCTTATTGGGCTGGGTTGGAGAAAGATGATATCATTCTGGAGATCGACCTTCACCCAGTTGGTTCATTAGTCGATTGGAATGCAATTGTGGAAGAGATGGACGAGGATGCTACTCCGATGTTCACCATCTTCCGTGATGGAATGACTCGATTTGTGACATTGGCTGACTGATCGGTGAGGTACGGAGAGTGGCGCAGCTTGGTCAGCGCGCAGCGTTCGGGACGCTGAGGTCGCCGGTTCGAATCCGGCCTCTCCGATTAACACAAAGCGCGGAAGTAGCCCAATGGTAGAGCTCTGGCCTTCCAAGCCAGTGATGCGGGTTCGATTCCCGTCTTCCGCTCAGACAATAGGATGCGCCCGTAGCTCAGTGGACAGAGCAACGGCCTTCTAAGCCGTTGGCCGGAGGTTCGAATCCTCCCGGGCGTATATACGTGGGGAGCGTAGCGCAATTGGTTAGCGCACCAGGTTGTGGTCCTGGGGGCTGCGGGTTCAAGTCCCGTCGCTCCTCCCAAATCTCCTTACAATATGCGCCTGTAGCTCAACTGGATAGAGCATCGGTCTTCGGAACCGGGGGTTGGGGGTTCGAGTCCCTTCAGGCGTACAGTTCGCGCTTTGTGATTCCCAACGCGTGCCCTCCTCCTGCAAATGAACATCGTGAGATGAAATTAGTTATCAGTTATCAGCAAACAGCTATCAGCCCCTCTGCTTTCACTGGTGACTTACGACTCAAGACACTCAACTCTTGACTATCTTCTCTCCCCCTAATCCTTCCTCCATAATCCTTAACCCTGTGTTTTTCAGGCATCACTCGTCACTGTCTTTTTCTCTTATCCCTCTCCCTCTATGAGGGAGAGGCTGGGTGAGGGTGAGATTGTTTAATATTCCTGGAAATGCGGCATGTAGCTTGTGGCGATTAGTAAGTGGTTAAAGGAGAACGACGGCAATAACACTTTCATGTTCTGTAGGTTTGCAGATCACCAGTCACTACAAGCTACTAGCTACCACCTACCAGGCGCGAAGCAATAACGCATGCGTTCCCTTGTATTCGTCATTCCGGCGAACCCTGGATCGGGGTCCGGGGCAGGTGCCGGAATCCAGTCCAGTAATCCTCCCATACAAATCCTGCTCCTCTACAGCTAAAAAGTGCTACAAAAGGGGACTGCCTCCTTTTCCACCAGGCTACTCTCAAGCGAAAAGGTGCCTGTCCCCTTTTTCCCTCGGTAAGGGAGAGGTTAGAGCCTGCCCTGTGGAATCTTGTTCTGCTCTGTATTTCACAGGTTAAGTGAGCCTAGTAGTCATACTTCTGCAGCGCTCGTTACCCGTGAAACACAATCAGTCCATATGATCCTGACTAGTTTGAGAACTCTCAGTTGGATGGCATCTCAATTTCCACTTCATACCCAAAATAGGGAGTGTTGGTAGGATGGGGAGCACCTAACACGTATAGGCTCTCTACAGATACATTGGGACAGATCTCAACACTCCCAATCCACGTGTTACCAATGCAAGTAACGCTTAACAGTACTTCTTCAAAGATATACCCAAATAGATTCTGATGCAACCACTTCTCTTGTTGGCTGTAGCCCTTAATCGCATTTCCCACATCCGAGGCGTCTGGCACAAAGCGGACTGCAAACCGAACAGAAGGAGAACCAGGCTCGCCCGTTACATAGTCTGAGTTGTAGATCCGGATTCTGATCTCGGTGCTTTCACCTTCCCGAAGTGCAGTATCCCAGCTCATCTCTCCATCTCCAGCAACATTGAGGACATGGACCACGCCTGGGCCACCTGAACGACTACGTTCTAGCCTCGTCGAGTAGGAAACCGCATGTAAGGGGTAGGTTGGCCGGGAAGGTGTCACTCCTGGTTTGTAGACAAGATAGCAGTTGCGAGGAGTGCGCCAAAGCCATGGGAGATAGCCGTCTATCCCTGTTTCAGGATCCTTGGGGACCGCCAACAGTGTCTGAAATTGCTGATACGTGTACAAAGAGTCCTGATCGCGTTGGGTAATATGTTCCCATATGCCCCATACCCAAACCCGAGAATCGCTGAACCCCTTCACAATGCCAGGTTCAGCTGGCATGTCACCAATTCGATGCGATGCGATTACCGGTCTCCCAGCCTCTATTTGTTTGATGATCTGATCCACGTTCCAATGATGAGCCTCAAACACGAAGCCTCTTGACTCCACGAAGGCAATGAGATCCCCAAAGAAGCGGACACCTGCGAAGCATGCTCCAGGTGGTTCCCCGACCTCTCTACAGATATCGGCGAATTCGACATCTTCCCCGTAGTAACGCATCACAGCAACGATCGCATATGTCTTACAGTCATAGCACTTCTTCTCAGCCGGTGTTACATCGATCTTGGGAACGTATAGATACGTGTCTGGGTCAGTAGACGAAGAAGCGCTTAGTTCGATCGGCAGTTCAGGTTCTTGTGACTGACCCGGAATGTGGTATGAGATGAGCCATTGTGTTGATTCGATAATCGCCTCTTGTGGGGTCCAGTTGAGCCATTGACCTTCCCAGCTGCTGACTTCACCCACCGAGAAAGTGAACTTAGTGGATGGGCCTGTGGGCTCAACCTTGGTGAAGATATCCCCAAAATTATCGAGCGTTACTGGCTCTGAGAACAGGATCTGTAAACCCGTTGCTATCAAACCTGTGTCATTCATCAGGTACTCCCCGCACAAGCTAGGGGCAGTTGATAACAACACTATGACAGCAGCGCAGAAGAACGTTGTTTTCATAGCATCTCCTCCTTTTCAAGAATATAGTGTACAACCAACTGCTGATGTCAAGAGAACGTTCTTGCTGCTAGCGTCGTCAGCAGCTGGAAATGCCTTCCAACACTTGACAGAGACCTCGTAAGCGAAGGTTCCTAGTGTTGCGGAGAAAGAAAAACTGACTTTTCCAACCCGTCAAGATTCGAGGGACATCTTTGAAAGCGCACGCCGTGTTAAGCAAGGTATCTCTGAGTTTGCCCCGTTGAATTCGAGTGACACGGATTCCATCTCAGGCTGCTCCTTGAGAATAAATGTGACGTTTTTCCCGAAGTACGTGAGAGCTGTGTGAGATATTCTAGAGATCTTCTTGAGGCAATGTTGAGGTTCCTGAGAGATAAACTTGAGGAAGCCGGGAGCGGGAAGGGCACAGATGGCGAGGAAGTAGCGAGAAGAAGGACATTCCCGACATGAATTCGAGGGGGCATAACCCTACCTCATAACCAGCATAGGAAATATGTAAGATTGATTCAAGAACGATGCAAAAGTGATCTAGACTTGAGAAGAGATTGAGTTTGCTGCAGCGAGGACCAAAACATGGCGCCAGGCAGAGACAAGTATAGTGTCTGTGGGATTACCTGAATTGGCGGCGGGGTATTCTGAGTAGATTTGCCAGACAGTGATTCCCAAATCGGAATTCGAGTGACATAAAGGCTATCTTAGGCTGCTCCTTGAGGAATTGTGGTGTGCGTTCTCGGGATTCTTTGTAGATCTATTCCTTTCGTTAGCTCCTTTTGGAGGACTACGCTTTGGTTTTGCTCTGAATCCCACTAAGCCATTGCTTAGGATGGTACGGATCTAACAACTTCTGAGTCAGTTTCTTTCCAATAGCTTGATTAGTTGCTCCAACTGCCAGCCCTAACAAAGCGGCGAGGGCAGGATTGCCCGAGAGCAAAAGTGAAAGGCCTGTAGTAAGCAGAGACACACTCCCGAACCTCAGCCAGCCAGTCCAAAGTTTCTTGGATGGCAATTGGCGTAGAGATCGGAAATAGCTATGACGTACGTCCATGCCTGGCTCAAGGTTCTCTTTCAACCAGTTTCGGAGCTTGGTTGCATCGTCGCTCTGAACCAATCTAAGTATTCCATCCCTGTCAAGCGCATTGGCTAGTATCATTTCTGTGACGGTCGGTAGGTGGCTGATCGTGTGGAGTACATCCACGGGATTTCCCAATTCGTTTGCTAACTTGCCCAGAACCTCAGAGCGCGTAATATCGGAGAACTCCAAGTATCCTAGCATCTGTGGGTCGAGATATACTTCCAGAGTACCTGTGCTCCAAATGTCCAAGATTCTGTCTATCCCGTTACGAAACCCAACAACGTGGTAGTCTATATCCTCTCCTCTTGGGCGTGGTAGCTGCTCGATCTCCGGCCGAAGGCTTTGCTCCATTTCTTGCCTAAACGCAGCTGCAGAGTCAGCTTCCACCTCTTGATTTGGAACCGAGTAGGCCTCAATTTGGCGTACTACCCTTTTCGGATCTGAAATAACGAAAAGCTTGGTAAAGGACATGTAATCATAGAGTTGGCGGAAATACTCGCTTGTGGGTCGCGAAGAATTGCGATCCAAGACAGGGGCGGTTCTGCTCCCTGCGCTTGCAGCAAAGAAACGCAGTCTATCTTTCTTCAACAGCGGCTCCAATTCTTCGGCTGTCAGACAACTGTATAGAAACTGTGAAGTGGAATAATCACTGCGAATTAAAATCGTATCGTACAGCAATAGCAAGTCAGCCAAATAAAGGAGAATGTATAAGTCGCTCGTTATGGGAGGAGTGGGTACCGCCGGGATAGTGAGGTCAACAGCAAAACCGATAGTTGTTGGATACACCCACTTCTTTTCCGTTGTTGAATTCTTAACCATCAAAGCTCACCGATACACCTCACGCAAAAACTTTTCCTCCTATCGGAATTCGAGGGACACAAACTCTATTTCACGCTGCTCCTTGAGAAATTATGGCATGCGTCCCCGGGATTCATTATACAGCCCGAAGTGGGAACACAACATGTTATGCTAATCCTTCGTCTCGACATGTAGAGAGAAGCTCCTCGTAGCGAGCAAGATCGTCATTGGGCTGAGCGCCTGTGAGTACGGCTTCTAGGATTTGCTTCGGAAGGCGATGACCCCTGACGAAGGCCATGACCCAGTTAATGTTCTGCTTGCCCTCGAGAAACGTACGGACACAGCTGGCAATATAGTTTCGTTTAACCTCGTCCACTGACTTCGACATGCCTACTCCCCCTCTTGTCGATCATACTCTACATGCGACGTGAAGACTACACGCGATCAACCAGCGCTGGCACTAAGCAGCCCGCTCCATCAATGATTATTGTGCAACTCCGAAACATAGTATTTCGAAAAGCGGCAGGGGTCAATTCTATTTCTGTCATCTCTTGAGATGCTATAAGAAGTCGAGGGACATAGACCCTATTTCAGGCTGCTCCTTGAGGAATCAAGCTGAAAGCAGGTACTAGGTACCAGGTATTAGGTATCAGGTACTAGGTATCAGGTATTAGGAAAGGAAGTTCTCAGTTATCACTTTTCAGTTCGCTCTTCCTTCTCACTCTACGAACCCGACAAACTCAATGAACTCAACGAACTCTTTCCAACCTTGGTTGGAATGCGAGGTGCACAACCCTATTTCACAATCAATCGATCTGGAAACGATCAAAATAGATCGAAAAACCATGTGGAATTAATCTAGAATTGAGAAGCAATTGATGTTACTACGGCCAGGGCCAAACGCAAGATCAGCCAGAGATAAGTACAGCGTCCCCAAAATACTCACTGGAGACATACGAGCAAGGACAAACAGTGCTTGTATGCCCTCCGCATTGTTTCAATTGAGCGGTTTTGACAATGGCACACTGTATTCCTTAAGATGTTTCTTGTTGAGAGCTCTCTATTCAAGTGCGTGCAAGACGAGTGAGATCTGGCTGCTATATGGACAAATTGATATGACTTGATGCAGGCGGAGGGATCAATGAAACGTGATGTTTCCGATAAGCTAGTTTCGCATCTAGATAAGATCCTTGCGGAATTCTATACCCTTCAGGAACGTGCCGGACGCGCGCCGGTGAGAGTTACAGCAAACTCTCTACGTTTGACACTCAGGGGTTCATCACAATGGCCCAAGCAGCTATTGAACAGATAAGTGATTCTAACTCTGTCTATGCAAGGGATGCCAGAGAGATCATGGATGCAGACGATGGCTATGACTGCCAAGTTGAGCCAATAGCAGGGGTCGTAAAAGCCCTGCGAGCAGGAGTTGAAGCAGGGTATCTTCAGGGTATTACTGAACTTGTTCATGGTGAACTGTTCGCTGATTTCTTGGACATGGCGAACCACCTTCTTGACGAAGAGTATAAGGATCCAGCTGCAGTGATTGCTGGAGCTGCTCTGGAGACCCACCTGAGGCAGCTCTGCGGCAAACAAGAGATACAGATTGAGGTAAATACAACTACGGGCATACGCGCGAAGAAGGCAAACCAAATGAACGCAGATCTTGCTAAGGCTTCCGTTTATGGCAAGCTGGACCAGAAGAACGTTACTGCATGGCTCGATCTTAGGAACAAAGCAGCTCACGGGAAGTTCAACGAGTACACAAAGGAACAAGTAGAGGTGATGCTCCTTGGGATCAAGGAGTTCATTGCTCGCAATCCTGCATAAGCTGATGATGGCTGTAGTGCTGTTTAATGCACTGGACCATCCCATGCCTGCTACCAGTGCCCGATGACTCTTGGGTATATGAGTGCACAAAATGCCTCTATGCTTGTCCCCTATATTGGAGTACTCGGACTCTCCATATCGAGAAACAGGAGTTTAGAACTCGCCCAATAAGGCCTCCCATCTCATGTGCTTCGCAACAGGTTATTCGAGTGACACAACCTTATCTCAGACTGGTGTCTGAGGAATGCAGTATGTGTGTGGGAATGGAAATACAAGCGGGTCTCTCATCACTCACGATCAGTATAGTGGGTCTTCGAGCCATTGTCGGAGGACCGCTTGATAACAGCTGAAGAACAAATCGCTAGATCATTAATTGAGGCAGGAATGATGTGAAATTGAGTTAGAAGTAGTAAGAAAACGATGTTGCTGCAGCCAGAGCTTCGAACAATACCCCAACTGAGATACTCCAAGCGCCTTGAAAACGCTTTGGCCGGTAAGCTCAGACTGTAATCTTACCCCTTCCTTTTGGCGACTAGGCACCACCGAACAGAGGACAACAACAGCGTTCTCACAACACCAACGAAAGGTTGCTTTCCACGATTATGCAACCTATGATTTCCCTTCCTATCTGTATTTGCTGGGATCCCCTCCCCTATCAGGTTGCAGAATCTATAACTACCAATGTAAAGCAAACAATGAGGTGACTACTATGGAACACTATACAGGAGGAGCTAAAAGAGTAGCAGCACTCACTCAAAAGCAAGCGTTTCTTGTGTTAACCTACTTAAGAGGGTTAGCCAACAAACGTAATGTGTTGTTATGGGCGCTAGGTATCACAACCGGCCTTAGGATCTCCGATCTTCTCAACCTGCGAGTCTCTGACTTCCTTACGCCAGAAAGCGAGGTTGCAAAAGCAATCACAGTGAAAGAAAGTAAGACTGGTAAGGGGAGGACTATCCGGTAGCTCCGATAGTAGAGAAGGCAATTAACGACTATCGTGAGTGCTTAGAGGACGATGACAGACTGTTTAGGATTACAAGAGAGCAGGCCCGACGCCTGATCAAGCTATGGTGTGACGATTGCGGTCTTAAGGGACGCTACGGAACCCATACCATGCGTAAGACGTTCGCCACTATTGCCTATGATAACTCAGGGTGTGACCCCGTATTGACCGCGCGGGTTACTGGTCACTCAAATCCATCTCAATTACTAGCATATATCGGTAGAAAACCAGCAAGCGAGATCAAGGTGTGGGATGCATTAGGGAAAGCGTTCCCAGTGTGATCGCTGCTAAATCCCCAAAGCGCTGTCCGTCTCAAAATAGAGTGTTATGTGAGGTGTTTTTGAGGAGATTTCTAGGCTCTGTTGAGGTGAAATTGATGCGAATGTGAGGGCAACGCCGATAGAGTTCCCTGGCTAAGCTCAATGTGACCAAGTTGGCGTCGTGCCAGCGCATGTGATGGGCAGGCCTGCAATAGATTCCCTGCGTGGGGTATCTTGTTGTGATTAGGTGATGAGCTCACTAGTCAACGGAAAGGTCTTTGCTTTCTTGATCCTTAACGTATTCCAGCAAAGCCTCTCGAATCAAGAAACTGACTGACCTCTTGCGCTTCTTGCCGATCTCACGTAACCGTTCCAGTACATGGTTATCATGCATCTCTTGGTTGACTCGTAAGTAGAACCTTTCAGTAGTGGGCATGAAGCGATGGTATGTAGCATGAGAACTACCGTCAAGGCGCCTACAGGGCACCTATAGGTATCCTAGTTGACATCCCATAGACGTCTAGTGTACACCTCTTTAGGAGGTGATATACATGAAACGTATAGCGTTGTTGTGTCTGTCGCTGGTTGCCCTGTTTACCTTTACGGTTCTAGGTAACTGTACATGTTGTTCCGTAGAAGCTTTCTTCGTTTCTTCCAGTGTTGATGGAGCGATCGAGTCTCGAATCATTGAGTTGTTAGATGACGGAGAGGATTAAATCTATATTGCTATGTACTCGTTCACGGATGATGAACTTGGCCAGGCTGTAATAAATGCTTATGGGCGAGGGGTAGACGTCAAGGTGTTACTCGACGATGGACAGGATAGTGAGGCGGGAGGCAGAGAGTGGCCTAAACTTAAAGAAGCGGGAGTTTCCGTTAAAGTAGAGCATAAAACAGGTCTTCTCCATCACAAGTTTGCCGTGATTGACTGCGATACTGTCATTACTGGGTCCTACAACTGGTCAGACAGTGCCGACGACAAGAACTTCGAGAATGCAATCATCATTAGCTGTGCGGCAATTGCTAAGGACTATATTAACGAATTCTGTCGCATGTCAGAGGAGATCGGAGTTAGCTGGATCTCTAAATGCCCGCTGGATTGTTCAGAAGACTGCGAGGAATGCTTGAGGCGGATTAACGAGGCTACCTTTGCAAGGCTTGAGAAGTGCGCAAAGATTGGGGACATCCTAGCTCAGCGAATCGTCGAACATCAGCCTTTCACGGTTCATACCTGTACACGCACAACAATTAGGACCGCTCTTGAAAAGCTCTGGTACATAGACTCTGTGCGCTCTGAGGCTGTGCTGGAATGTCTTTGTGGTGGTCTCGACTTAGACTGACCATTTACTCCTCTCCAATAGGTGGTCCAGGAAAGTAGTCCTTGTCAGTATGTGAGATATGTCGTACATTACAGAAGTGTACGACTCCTGATCGTCAAGAAAAGGAAGGAATCATGTGAGTTACGTGATTTTGCGTAGTAGCGTGATTTCCCCCCGCTGAAGGGGCAACATGCAGACAACTGCAGAAGTAAAGGAAGCAGTCGCCATCGCAACGGAGTTTCACGCCTTCCTTATGGGTGTGATCCCTGAAAGTGTTCAGAATATCGGCCTACATGTCTTCTTTAGACTCTTTTATGGCCCCGCAATCCTTAATATAGCACAACTGGCTAGGCAAACTGGCTATTCTAGATATACAGCACAAAATACAGTCTGTTTCCTGCTAAAGTCTGGCAGAATCACACGGATTGAGGAAGACCTCACAGGTAAGAGACGGCCATGTAAGTACAGGCTTATAAGGGAAATGAAGTAGTGAAGCTGATCGAGAAAGCCCGTACCATTCAACCTACTCCTCCATCAATACGACTAGAATTAGTAATCTCTTAGATTATTCCCCGTTTGAACGGCCACTACCACCGACCCTTAAGGCAATGCCAGCGGTGTAAGCTGGCTGACCTGATTACGTACAAATCACACTTCTCCTCGAATGGTTGCCATAGTGGTATAACGATAGGCCGAGGAAAGGTCGGCAGTGGACACACGTAACCCCTTTGGAGGTGATTGTAGAGAGATTCGTGAGGTATTCTTGAGCTCCTTTTGAGGCAATGTTGAGGTTCCTGAGAGATAAACTTGAGGAAGCCGAGAGCGGGGAGAGCGCAGATAGGGAGAAAGTAGTGAAAAGAAGGACATTGCCAACATGAATTCGAGGGGGCATAACCTTACTTCATTATCAATGGAGAAAAGATGTAGAATTGATCCAAGAACGATGAAGAGTGGTGGATGGAAAGATGGTACTGAAGGAATTTGCAGCGCAGGTTGCAGACCAGTGCCAATGCTTGTGTTGGACGCGTGGGCAGTGATCCCCAATCATGTACACGTATGATCACATACACGTTGGACTGTCGGAACGTTGTGACGCTTGAAGGCCGTTGGGCGACAAGGAAGATAAATGTCGGCTAAAGAAGCTACAGCCCGAATCAAGATTAACAAGCTGCTCGAAGCGGCAGGCTGGCGTTTCTTCCCGGAAACGGATGCACCTGCCAACATCCGCCTCGAGCCAAGCATCACCATCAAATCATCTGATCTTGACGCGCTTGGTAACAACTTCGAGAGGACCGGCAAGGGCTTCATTGACTTTCTGTTACTCGACACCAAGGGTTTTCCACTCATTGTCCTTGAGGCTAAATCAGAAGATAAGAGCCCGCTCGTTGGCAAGGAACAGGCCCGCAAGTACGCTAGATCCCAGAACTGCCGGTTCGTGATTCTCTCTAACGGTAACCTGCACTACTTCTGGGACCTTGAGCGCGGCAACCCTTATCTCATCACATCGTTTCCTGCGCCCGACTCGGTTATCAGCTACCAGCGGGTCACACCTAACCCGCAACGGCTCATCGAGGACCAGGTAGACGACGACTACATCGTCCTGACCCAGCACCCAAACTACCAATCTGAAGCAGCATGGCGCAACAAAGAGGAGCGTTCCAGTTACATCCAGGCCAATAGACTGTGTTTCTTGCGGCCCTATCAGTTGAAGGCGATTCACGCCCTGCAACGGGCGGCAAAGAATGGTAAGGACCGCTTCCTGTTCGAGATGGCCACGGGTACAGGTAAAACCCTTACTGCCGGTGCGGTCATTAAACTGTTCCTTCGCTCCGACAATGCCCGCCGCGTCCTCTTCTTGGTTGATCGTCTTGAACTGGAAGAACAGGCTAGAAAGACCTTTGTGGCGCTGCTATCCGCCGACTTTCAGACAGTAATCTACAAGGAGAACCGCCACGACTGGCGGCGTGCGGAAATTGTGGTTACTACGGTGCAGTCGCTTCTGTTCAACAACAAGTATCAACGCCTGTTCTCACCGACCGATTTCGATCTGGTCATCTCCGACGAAGCCCATCGCTCCATTGGTGGTAATGCTCGCGCTGTCTTCGACTACTTCATTGGCTACAAGCTCGGCCTCACCGCTACACCTCGGGACTACCTGAAGAAATTCGACACGGCCAGTCCCACCACCCGCGATCCACGCGAATTCGAGCGCCGTCTACTGCGCGACACTTACCGCACCTTTGGCTGCGAAGACAGTCAACCCACCTTTCGCTACTCACTGCTTGACGGGGTGAAGGATGGCTACCTTGTCAACCCCATCGTCGTGGATGCCCGTACCGCAATCACCACCGAACTACTCTCCGGTGAAGGCTTCGTCGTCAGCTTCACCGATGACACGGGCGAAGACCAGGAGGAGACGTTCAAACAACGGCAGTTCGAGAAGCGCTTCTTCGCCAAGGCAACCAACCTACTTTTCTGCAAGACCTTTATCGAGAATGCGCTGCGTGATCCGGTGAGCGGCGAGATTGGTAAGTCTATCATCTTTGCCGTCAGCCAGAATCACGCCGCGAAGCTAGCACAGATCCTTAACCAGATGGCCGATCGCATGTTCCCCGGCAAGTACCAGTCCGACTTCGCTGTGCAAGTCACCTCACAGATTCAAGACGCCCAGAAGTTCAGCATCAACTTCAGCAACAACAATCTACTTGGCTCGGGCAACTTCTTGCCCGCTTACAAGACGAGCAAGGCGCGTGTCTGCGTAACGGTTGGCATGATGACCACGGGCTATGACTGCACCGACATCCTCAATCTCGGCTTGTTGCGTCCAATCTTCTCACCGACGGACTTCATTCAGATCAAAGGGCGTGGCACCCGTAGGCACAACTTCCTCGAACAGCTTTTCGACGACAGCCTCAAGGATGGCGTCTTGCAACCACAAAAGACAGCTTTCAAGCTTTTCGACTTCTTTGCGACTTGCGAGTACTTTGAGGAGGAGTTCAACTACGATGAGGTACTAAAGCTCCCCTGGCCAAAGGGCAAAGCCGGAGAGGGAGACGGCAGCGAAAGCCCGGTAGTAATTGATGGCACCTACGAGCACCTGGGTGCCGACATCATCGCTATGCTCAAGGAAGAGACTATCGGTGATGAGGGGATGAAGATCGATCGGATGTTCTTTGAGAAATTTGAGGACACCGTATGCGAGAACAAGACCATTGTCGCCGCTGTCGAAGCCGGCCGATGGGACCAAGTTATTGACTACGTGAATCGCGAAGTCTTTGACAAGCCGGAGGAGTACTACACTCTTGATAAGTTGCGAAAGGCTGCTGCTGTGAACCGTCGCCTGAGTCTGCGCGAGATCCTGGAGAAGATCTTCGGTCTCATCCCACGTTTTAAGTCCAAGGACGAGCTACTGGAAGAGGAGTTCGCTAAGTTTGTTGCTGACTACAAACCCGAGGAGGCTGAGGCCATCCCTGCCATTAAGACCTACTTCAAGGCATACGTCATCAGCGATCGCGTGCGTCACATCATCGAGAGCAAGCAGTTCACTGACTTGGCCACCAACCCCGTCTTCTCTACCCGCGACTTTCGCGCTGTGCCGAAGAAGTACCGTTTCCTCATTCCCGAATACGTCAAGGATTACGTCTCATTGAACCAGTTCGTCACGTAAAGGAGACCCGATGCTCGACACCGATACCAAGCGCCGCATCGACACTGCGCGCGATATCCTCGTAGGAAAGGTGCCTGACCCGAAGTCTCAGGTGGAGCAGATCACCATTGCCTTGATCTACAAATTCATGGATGATATGGATGCCGGAAGCGAGGAAATGGGCGGGAGCCGCAAATTCTTCGCCGGAGACTTCGAACGTCATGGTTGGGCGAAGCTCATGCACTCCGGCCGAGGTGGCCACGAGACCCTGAACCTCTACGCCGAGGCCATTACGAAGATGCCGGAGAACCCCGGCATTCCGCCGCTCTTCCGCGATATCTTCAAGAACGCTTATCTGCCATATCGCGACCCGGAGACCCTGCGCTCCTTCCTCAAGATCATCGACGAGTTCGAATATGATCACTCTGAACGTCTCGGCGATGCCTTCGAGTATTTACTTTCCGTTCTCGGTTCGCAAGGCGATGCCGGGCAGTTCCGCACTCCGCGACACATCATTGATTTCATGGTTGAGGTCATCGACCCCAAGAAAAACGAGACCATCCTCGATCCTGCCTGCGGTACCGCAGGGTTCCTGATCTCGTCCTACAAACACATCCTTCACGTCAACACGGATGCCAAAGGGGACTCCACCCTTACCCCGGATGACAAGGGTCGCATCGCGAAGAACTTCAAGGGCTACGACATCTCGCCCGACATGGTGCGTCTCTCACTGGTGAATCTGTACCTGCATGGTTTCGCCGACCCACATATCTTCGAGTATGACACGCTCACCAGCCAGGATCGCTGGAACGAATATGCCGATGTGATCCTCGCCAATCCGCCGTTCATGTCACCGAAAGGTGGCATCAAGCCGCACAACCGTTTCTCTGTGACATCCAAGCGTAGCGAGGTCCTGTTCGTCGACTATATGGCCGAGCACCTGAGGCCCAATGGCCGTGCTGGTATCATCGTGCCCGAAGGCATCATCTTCCAGAGCCAGAATGCCTATAAACAACTACGCAAAATGCTGGTGGAGGAGTATCTCGTCGCTGTTGTCTCGCTGCCGGCGGGGGTGTTTAATCCCTATTCGGGTGTTAAGACCTCGATCCTGATCCTTGATAAGTCACTGGCAAAGCAAAGCGACACAATCGCCTTTTTCAAGGTTGAGAACGATGGCTTTGGCCTGGGTGCCCAGCGTCGCCCGATCGGGAAGAACGACCTGCCACAGGTCATGGCGGAGATCGCTAACTATCTCGGCAAGCTTCACGCCTGCGAATCGGTGGATGAATTACAACCAACGTGCGGCCTGATCGTGGCGAAGGGAAAGATAGCGGCAAATGGAGATTATAACCTGAGCGGGGAGAGGTACCGGGTGGGGATAGTCAGCAATCATTCGTTCCCTCTGGTACATCTTGGCGACCCAGAGTTGTTCCGGGTCGAAAGCGGAGGAACGCCGAAATCGGACGAGGAAGAGTTCTGGGGTGGCGGTATCCCATGGGCGACTCTGGTTGACCTACCGGCGACCGATTTCATCACGGATCTCAGATCAACTCAACGAACGATTAGCGAGAGAGGCCTACAGAAGTCCTCAGTAAAGTTGATTCCAGTAAACTCGATCATAGTCTCGACGCGTGCGACGATTGGACGAATCGCTATCAACCGCGTCCCGGTCGCCACGAATCAGGGGTTCAAGAACGTCATCATCAAAGAGCCAGATCGAGCCATCCCGGAGTATATTGCGCTTGCGCTAACCAAGATGGTGCCAACTATGGACGCCTGGGCGACAGGTGGCACGTTCAAGGAGATTTCCAAATCGAAGTTCTGCGAACTCCAAATCCCCCTACCACCACTGGAGATACAGAAGAAGATCGTGGCGGAGATTGAGGGCTACCAGAAGGTCATCGACGGTGCCCGTGCTGTCATCGACAACTACAGTCCCCACATCGCCATAGATCCCGATTGGCCGATGGTGTCACTTGCTGACTCCTGCGAGTCCATTATGGATGGCACACACATCTCGCCAACGAATACGAAAAGTGGTGAGCGTCTGTATATCACTTCAAAGAACGTGCGCGAGAATTGCCTTGATCTTACAAATGTGAGCTACATTTCAGAGGAAGATCATAGATCGATATTCTCCCGATGCTCGGTCAGACAAGGCGATGTTCTTTACATTAAGGACGGCGCAAACACGGGATTGGCCGCCATCAACACTTTGGATGAGGAGTTCTCGCTCCTTTCTAGTGTTGCCGTTTTGCGTGGGAAGCCCGATCTGTTGGACAACCACTACCTTGCGTATTACCTCAATTCGGAAAACGGGCGTCAGAGAATGCTTTCGCTGATCTCTGGCGTCGCGATCACGCGACTTACTTTGACGAAGATAAACAATGCTATAGTTCCCCTCCCGCCCCTTGAAACCCAGCACCAAATCGTCGCCGAAATCGAAGCCGAGCAAACCCTTGTTGCCGCCAATCGTAAGCTTATCGAGCGCATGGAGAAGAAGATCCAGGCGGTCCTCACCCGCGTTTGGGGGAAGGACGAACCAACTTTGGCGGAGGACTGAACCATGGAAGAAGCCGCCGAACTGGGCAACTATTTGCCGCTCTCCTTCAAGACCCCCAGCGAACAGGATTACATCGACTTCCTATGGGATGCCTTCGAAACCAACTACACGCACGGAAAGAATCAGTTCGCCTTCCTCGTGTATCACATGCTCACAATGAGCTTTGTCTACTTCAACATTTGGCAAATCAGACAGTCCTGGCCGGAAGACTTCGAGAAGGGACTGATCGGTTTCGGCAAAGACATCGAGAAAAACCTTCTCACGGCAACCTCGCCTTTCGGATTCAGCACGGTGAACGAGCGCAGCATCTTCCGTTTGCTTAAGCTCATCGACTGCGATAACGACAAGATCGGCACCTACGCCAAGTTGGTGGATGACCGCAACAACATCGCCCACCCTAACGGCAATATCTTCTTCAGCACGCAGGTGGCTCTGGAGCTCAAGGTCCACGAGATTCTGCGCGTGGTAGAACAAATCCAGAACCACTCAAGGCCAGTTATCAAGTGCTGCTACCGGGAGTTCCTACTCCAAAACCACGACCCAGAGGAACGCGAATACCTCGACGACGTCGACCAGATCCGTGAAGTGTTGATCCACGAGAATTACCTGTCTCAGGAAGATATCGACATCTGTCTCACATGCGACCTTGCTAGCCTGACCGGGTGCACGAACTACGCTAGCATCCGCCAACTGCACGACACGCTGATCAAGGAATACGAGACAGACGGTGTCCACACGGTGCGTCATATGGTTATAGCTGATGGCGTTTAGCGCCGCCACAGAACCGGGATGTTAGGCACACCCGAAAGAACTTCACCACCCATACCTTTCGCAACAGAAGAATCCTTCTGATGCGGAACACGGAGAGCATGCGTAACCTGACCTTTCAGCTGGCAGTAAGCTCGAGATGGAATGAAGAGGTTGTGGAGGGTTGGAAAGTAGTCCTCTACGGGTCCCAGGACCCTATAGTACCCACTGTCATGCCCTGCTCCCTACAACAAGCTCCTCAAGATCGCTCACGCTAGGCCACTTAAAAGTTCCAAAGTCGTCCACTAGCGTGACGGGGACGGGCAAGAGGATACCCGAGAGTTGCCAGATGAGTAGATAGTGAATAGAGTATTCATGACGAACCAGTGTGAGCAGGAGGTGTGAGAACGTGGAAGGACGAGTAGACCCGGTGTATGGATACTTAGAGTTTGATGATGAATACCTAGACTGGTGCAGAGACGTTCCCTTCCTGCGAAAGGAGAATGACCGTCTAAGAAAGATGCCTCAACTGGGCTTGGTAAGCAAGATCAACACTCTTGCAAGACATACTCGACTAGAACATCATGAAGGTTCCTACTACTTAACCCGGTCAGCCATAGAACATCTTCCTGGATCAATGTTCAAAGATGTCAATAAACAGACCGTTCGGTTCGCATCTCTGATACACGGAATAAGGCATTTGCCAATGGGCTACGATGCAGAAGACGCTGTTTTCCTGGTACTCAATTGGGATCTAAGATTTCGAAGCGAACTTGAGAAAGAGTTTTTGGAGGTCAGGGAGCGCATCAAGAAGGCTGGAATGAAAGGCGTTCCAGGTCCATTAAATGACTCTCCCTGGAAGTTCTGTCGGTGGCTCACCGCAGTGAAATTGCTTCGGAACAAGGGAGCAATACGGGACTATGACACAGATGTGCATATAGATAAAGTCATGAGGTTGCTCGTAGATGATCGATGGGAGATCGCTCGTTTACTACGATTGCTGGATAGGTTTGATCATGTGATTCGAGATAGCTACTATGCCGGTGAAATGGAAACAAGACTGGTCTTGCCTGCCTTTTTGAGGCGACTGCGTCAAGTAGAGTCCACTTCTCGACTTCCTTATCAAGACATGATACACGGAATGGACAAGGTTCTGCGGCGCAATGTGTACGAAAGTGACAATTGCGTTGCTCTCAGAGCAGCGTTTCAGTGTTCACTCATATCCGCGTTGAGAAATGCTCACGTGACACTCAGCGAGATGCTACAAAAAGACGATATGCGGCTGGAATCAAAACTAGAGAAAGAGAACAAGATGAACTGGTCTGTGGATCGAGAGGCAAGGCAAATTCGTGATGGAGGAGCCACTGAGGTATACCACGGGAAGATGCGGAACGTTACATGGCGAGATGCAAGAAGAATTGCCTGGCAAGTTCACACGGCTGGGTACAGGAAGTCACCGTTCCAAAGGCACCAAGAAGCAAGGGTTTTCTCGAGTTTTTGCGCTGATAGACAAACACAAGACCCACAGCACGCTGATACGCAAGTTTCGGTCTGGGCATTCGAAGAAGCGGACCTACAGGTCGCCCTGAAGGCTATCCGTAAGTATGAGAAGCTTGGATTCAGAAGCAGTAAGCCTGAACAAGTACTCTATGCCTTTCTAGGTCCAGTAAAAGTGAATTACGACAGGCACCTACCACTTTTCCGTGAGGCACTGTACAAGGCACAGATTCTTCAACCGGGGGACTTCTTCAAGATTCTTGATGCACTCGTTCCGAGTAGACACCTCTCGGAGGATTTCGATTCCTTCCTTAGAGCTATCACTCAGTGGGTCCCTCAGATTGCAGCAACAAAGCTGCTAGAGAATCTGGAAGACATCATAATTAGCCGGATCTTCCAGAATTTCAATACTGTGATGCCCGCTGTTAGGGATAAGGTCCTACAAGCACTGAGCAATGCCAGAGGGAAGAAGAAAGAGAAAGCCAAGGAATTGCTTCTCTATCTTAATAGACAACTAGAGCCAGTGCCCGAGATAAAGTCCAAACCGACGGGAAGCTGGGTTTTTCCTGAAGTCTCCGTGCAGACACACGGAGGGAAGCCAAATACGGTGGATTGCATAAGTCTGTATCTGTTCGGCTCACAGCGAAAGCCCGTGTTAGATCTTTCCGAATGCACAGTTGACACAAGTCGACGGAAAGAATTGAAGGATACAAAGAAACTCGAGACAATATGTCACTGGCTGAAGAACAGAAGAAACATGAAACACGTAAGGATTCGCTATTTCTTCAATGAGGAACTGAAAGCTCAAGTTCGACAGTCGTAGGCACATTTTCGCTTCTATGAACCAGCAAATGCCCTAGGGCTGCGAAGTGATATTGTCAGAACCTCGAAAGCTGTAGGCACACGATTGATCTGCTTCCTCTTGACACA
>Ga0315543_1002316_pt1 | contig 18670 bp, 16 predicted proteins | sample SalMarSW160210MG_2_FD_203098 | JGI IMG/M metagenome (GOLD analysis project Ga0315543, IMG submission 203098) | Salt marsh sediment microbial communities from the Plum Island Ecosystem LTER, Massachusetts, United States - Salt Marsh Sediment SW1601-210 ...
TCCAGCAGTTGCACCGCATTGAGCTTGAAATCTCGATCAAAATGACACCGCAACATCATAAACACCTCCTAAGATCAATCTACTACGACCTTCGTTCAGTGTCCACTTTATTGGGGCAAGATCAGTTCTAAGTCCGCCTCTGGCGGACGAAAAAACCGACATTTGTTTCTAAACCATTGTTGGGTTTCTCATTCCGCTTTGCTCCATTCAGAACCCGACCTACCTTTCTTTCAAGACCTCGTCTTAACACCACTTATGTCACAGCCTCCTCCGACTCCTGTCCGCCTTTGGCGGATCTCGGAGAGACCTGCCCTACCAGTGGAAACCGGCTCTATTTTATTGTAATACGGAATAACGATCCATACAATAGAGATTCGTCAAATAATCAACAATCTTTCATGCCTCGGTGGTCCCAGCCTGACTAATCCCCCTTGAACTGGCCGACCACCCAAAATCCCAAGATGAGTAGGATAACAAACGCAACTGCCAGGATATTGAAGTACCGGTCAATAAATACTTTAATGCGATCGCCGTTCTTCTTGTATAGAACACCGATCAGTCCTGCCACAATGAAAAAACGAGCCGAGCGGCTAAGGGTAGACGCCAGAATAAAAACGCCAAAGTTTAACTCAAAAAAACCGGAGGTAATAGTGAACACTTTGTAGGGAATGGGCGTAAAGCCGGCGATCCCCACCGCCCAGGCGCCAAGCGTCATGCCCCACATCTCTTTCTCGTTGAACCAGTACCGGGCCTGACTTAGCAGTTCAGCCGGATCGCTGCCGGAGAGAGAAGCTGAGATGGAAAGGATTTTCTCTCCGATCAGCGCATAGGCCCAGTGACCGATCATATACCCCAGGACACCCCCGATAACTGAGCCAATCGAGCAGACCAGAGCGAATCTAAACCACTTACGCCAAGCCCCCATGCAAAGGGCTATGAGCAAAGCATCTGGTGGCACCGGGAAAAAGGAAGCCTCCGCCAGAGAAAGAAAAAACAGGGCCATTGTGCCATAACGGGAATCACCCCAACTAAGCACCCAATCATACAAACAGCGCATCCACCGCAGAGGCGCACCAATCATTCCAGTTATAACGCGAGGTTTCCTCACAATGTTGCTCTATACATAGGTAGGACTCATACGTACCGCAGAGATTCGTATGGCCAGCGTATGTACTGAGGCTGTCCCCAAGGAAATGTAGATCGAGTTCTCCAGACAGTTTGCATATAATTACCACTTGTGGAGCAGCTCCAATGCTGCCGCCAGGCATGAGAAAGAGTACACTATTATCGTATTGATTGCAACTTAGTATTAATTGGGAGCTTCTGGGGTTATCTTTTCCAGTTTCAATCGCGTCAGGCGGTTGTCCTGTTGCTCGAGAATAATAATCCGCATGCCGCCGATCTCTACCGTTTCATTCTTTTCCGGCAGTCGGCCCAGGTGGTCTATGACCAGCCCGGCAATAGTTTCCGCTTTCTCTTCGGGGAGGCGGCTGTTCATCAACTCGTTTATTGCTCCCGGCCACACGGCACCGTCAGCGTAAGCAACTGTGTCAGAGTGTCTCACCAGGGGAGGCGCCTTGGTATCATCCTCATCCTGAATCTCCCCCACCAGCTCTTCCATAATGTCCTCAAGAGTGATAATTCCGGCGGTGCCGCCAAATTCATCGAGCACCACAGCAAACTGGTTTTTCTTTCTTTGGAAATCCCGCAAGAGTTTCGATAGCGGCATCGAGTCAGGCACGAATGCGGCCTTCCTGATCAGGTCTTTCAAAATGATCAGTTGGGGATTCAATTTCTGATGAATGAGGTCCTTGGTAAAAAGAACCCCGACAATGTTGTCGATGGTTTTGTCGAACACTGGGTAGCGATTATGGCCGTTTTGGGCGATAACGGTAATGATATTATTAGGTGGAGTGCTAATCTCAATCCCGATCACATCCGTCCGGGGCGTCATGGCTCGGCGGACGGTAGAATCAGCGAAATCAAAGACGGAGCGGATAAGCTTCTCTTCAGTAGCGTCGAATATACCCTTCTGTTTTCCTTCAAAGATCATCAGGTTGATCTCTTCCTCGGTAATAACGGTTTTTCCGGTATCGCGGGTGACACCCACCAGCTTAAGCACCAGATGGGCAGCCTTGCTTAGCAGAGTGGAGATGAATGAGGTGAGCATAGTGAAGACCGTTATTGGCCTGGCCACATAACGGGCGTATCGTTCCGGATAGGACAGCGCCAGATATTTTGGCACCAGTTCGCCAAGTACCACCGACGTTATCGTGATAGCAACCGCAACCAACCCCACTGAGATCAGCGTCGAAGCTTGTGCAATAAAGTGAATCGGCGTTTGGCTGAGGGCTTGTTCCAATTTGACAACGATTGTCGCACCTCCAATCACCCCTGCAACGGTGCCAAAGAGGGTTATTCCAATCTGAATAGTGGCCAGGAACTTGTCAGGATTTCGGTGGAGTTTTTCCGCACTGGTCGCACCAAATTTGCCCTCCGCTACTTTCTGCTGCAATTTGCTCTTGCGACTGGCGATGATGGAAAACTCACTCAGAGCAAAAAAGCCATTGGCTACAATGAGCAGAATAATCGCCAGCAACTCAAAGAATATCTCTGAGCCCATTTTAGGCTGGTGCTCCGCTTACCGATAACGGAATATCGGACTGATCGCTTTGACTGGTATCGTCCATCTCAACTATATATAGATTGTTCGGCCAATTTGTGCAGATTCTCTATCCTTTTCTCAACCGGCGGATGAGTTGAGAAGAGGGCAGAAAAGCCTCGTCCTGAAAGTGGATTGGCTATCATGAGATGAGCGGTGGCCGGATGCCTGTCAAGATTGAACCGGATCGGAGATTTGTGCAACTTCGTTAATGCCGAGGCCAACTGATGGTATTTGCCGGTAATGCGGGCACCTTCGGCATCAGCCTTGTATTCTCTCTGGCGGGAAATCGCCGCCTGAATGATGATCGCGACCAGCGGAGCCACGATAGCCGCTGCCAGCAGGCCTAAGCCTCCGCCGCGATTGCTTTCCCGGCTGTAACCGCCAAAGATAGCGCCCCACCTAGCGATGGCGGCCAGAATACCGATAGCGCCGGCGAATGTCGCCGCTATCGTGCCGATGAGCATATCTTTATTCAGTATATGAGCCACCTCATGGCCTATTACGCCTTCGAGTTCATCTTCCGTCAGTATTTCCAGAATTCCCTCGGTAGCTGCCACTGCCGCATGTTCGACATTCCGCCCCGTGGCAAAGGCATTGGGCGCTTTTGTGGGGACAATGTACACTTTCGGCATGGGAATCATCGCCTGAGTGGACACGCGTTTCACCACGCGATAGAGTTTGGGATGATCTCTCTCAGTAATCTGATGTGCCCTGTACATTTTCAGAACGATTTTATCGGAATACCAGTATGAAAAAAAGTTCATAACGCAGGCCAGCCCAAAGGCCATGACCATGCCGTTTTGCCCACCGAACATGTAACCCACCCACATGAACACCACCATAAGGGCAACCATGAGAATGAAAACTTTAAGACTGTTCATATTGGCATTTGTCCTCAACGCCATTGTAGGGCAAGTCTCTCCGAGACCTGCCAATCCACCTTAGTTAGACAGGAGTCAGTGACTCCTGCCCTGCATCTACGTAGGAAATCTACATAGTGCTATGCTTTACGGTCAACAGTTTTGTTCGCCATTAATGTATAGCACGTTGTGTGGTAGAAAGTTCCCGGCGCCAGCCTGTATCGTGGGTGGCCCACCGCTTGCGGTAGGGTAAATATTCGTGGGCGACAGATGTCCCGAAGCTGTCTCATGAGTCAGTTCAGGCCATATTAGGCCTTACACCAAATGAAATTACAATTCGCCAACTCCGCGTAGCGGCGGGCTTTATGTCCGCCGGTGGCATTGCCACATTTACTGGCGGGAGACAAGCCCCCGCTCTATGCGAGGTGCGGTTTCTATTTTTTATCACAGCCTCCCCGCGGTTCCGACACGGAAGACAATTTCAAAAAACATCCTCACAAAAATGATCCAATATCCTGAGATTATGTATCACCACTGCATAAGGTTCGGGTAAGTCTTCCGTGTAAATCTTCAGAGCTTCTTCAAAAGCTCTTTTCGCTCTCTTACAATTTCCAGGTTTGTCTTCAACATCTAATAAGGTGCCGTATGCTGTACCAAGATTAGACTGCGTATCTGCATATTGCATCGGGAAGCGATCAAGGGTTCTTACCTTAAGAGCTTCCTGATAGGCGGCGATGGCAAGCTGACAGTTGGCCGACTTGTTTTCTACCTCGCCCAGCGTGCGATAGGCAGTACCTAAATTGTTCTGCGTGGTTCCATACTGCATCGGGAAGCGATCAAGGGTATAAACCTTCAGCGCTTCCTGATAGGCGGCGATGGCAAGCTGACAGTTGGCCGACTTGTTTTCTACCTCGCCCAGCGTGCTATAGGCAGTACCTAAATTGTTCTGCGTCATAGCGTAGTCCATCGGGAAGCGATCAAGGGTTCTTACCTTAAGAGCTTCCTTAAAGGCGGCGATGGCAAGCTGACAGTTGGCCGACTTGTTTTCTACCTCGCCCAGCGTGCGATAGGCATTCCCTAAATTGTTCTGCGTCATGGCATACTTTTCAGGGTTGTTGGCGTATGTCCAGACTACAAGTGTTTTATCATAGGCTTCAACTGCAACTTTCATAAAAGCTGCTTTCTGAAGATCAACAAGACCCCTGTTATTCGCCTCATTTCCGATGTCAAAAGCGGCATCCGGGTCTTTGGCAAAGATAGACAGCATTTCAAGCAGATTATCCAACGGCGAGAAATCATCTTCAATGACCTGTTCGAGGTAGGTTTCTTCGGTCTTCAGATCATCTTTATCTATTTCTATAAAGCAGTTATTCTTCAGTGTTTCAATCCAATCATCCCATTGATGGGCTTCACCTTTTACTCCTTTGATTGATTTACTGGCACGCTTGAGTCTTTTTATCGAGAAAACTTCTTTTCCCCTGTAGATTCCCGCCGCATGCAGCCGCCTGAGCGAGCGCAAGATGCCCTTTTCAACATCACTGCAATCTCTGAACCGCTGACGCATCGTTTCTATATCAACAAAGATCGAGCCGATATTGCCGTCAAAGGTCCCCGGCAGCGTCTTGCCTATTTTCTGGGCGACCTGCTTTGCTTCTTCTCTCTCGACCTTGGGGATTTCCACCGGCTTGCCAAACCATTCAAGTTCTCGCTCCAGCAGGTTACGCACCTTTTCATATTCCGGCCCTGACCGGCAGGTGGCGAGGATGATATCATTACGTTTGAGGAATTCATTGAGTAAATAAGTAAAGCCTTGTATCCCTGCAAACTTGTTTATATCGTCGAGAACAAGAACTTGCTTTCTCCAGAAGGTGAAACGCTTAGGGATATAAATGTCGAGTGAAGTATACGTATCTGGGCGCTTAAAAATGGTTACATCATACTTCTTTTTTGAGTTTTTCAACGCTTGATAGATGGCCCTTGTTTTGCCCGCCAGCGGGTTGCCGATGACCAGCACATGGTCACCGCTAGCAAGTCTTTGCTCAATTTGCTCGTCTTCCGGCCTGCGGAAATATAATTTGTTGAAACCGAATTCCTTTTTGCCGCGTATCCCTAACACTTCCTCAGGTGTCAGCCTCGAGGACTTTTTCCATACGGTTTCATAGTACTTCTTAAACTTCTCGCGGCGCATCTTACGCTTCGAAAGGAACTTCGAGATGTATTTCCAAAAGCCGCCGATCACGGCAAGCAAAAATGCGACTAGCAACCCAATGAGAATTTCATCCTTGTGTAAACTGATGAATTGTGTGAATTGTTGAATGAATTCCTGCATAGGGTGCTCTCTTACCCCTCCTCACATCAAGCGGGGTATTTTCATATAGGAAGATAGCAGGCTTCCTCTTGCCCGTCAAGGAAAGACATTGTTCACCAGCGGCAACCGCTAATCTGACACTTAGGCTGCCCCAGGGTGTATAATTAGCTAAGATTTAACGGCGATTATGTCGATATACTCAAAAGTATGGGACTTAGAAGCACAAGACTGCCTCATTTGCTGGGATTGATATTGTTGGCGCTGCCGGTGACAATCCAGTGGGGCTGTAGCAGCTTTCCCAGCCAAAACAAGCCCCAGCCGACTTATTCGTACCGGTTGGAGGGGGCTTTAGTCAAGGACCTCAACACTGATTTCACTCATATTGTAGCCACCCCAACTCGTGACGACTCAACCCTGCCCGGGGCCGAGATCAGGTTCGGCGGCGATTCCCTGGCCTACTTAGTAGACTCGACCTACTACCGGGTCGTCCTGCCCGCCGGTGACTATCCCGCCGGCAGCTACAAGATCGAAATTCGGGACTCAACCTTCTTCCATGACTCAGCCATGACGGAAATTGCAGGTGATTTTGCCATTCAGAATGTTCTTCCGGCACGCCGGGAGAAGCTTTCATTTGAGGACGTGAGTCTGGAATGGACAAGCTCGTCGGCGACTGACGGGTATGTGATAGCGGCCGTCAAGCGGGATTCAGCCTATGCCGCAACCGGGTACGTTCAATATGTTACCTTAGGGACACCGAAAGAGACCTTTGAAAACGACGCCTTTAACCTGCCTTCCGGCGAGCCCGACACCGGATGGTATTACCTGTACGTGTACTCCTATGTCGGCTCACCCGACAGCTCCCTGTCAGCCACTCTTCTGCCCGTGCCAATGCCCAGCCAGTTGCCTGACAGTATCTCTGTCCACGACCTGGAAGGCCGCTTTGGGACAGTACTGGTTGCGCCTTTCGACTCGATGCACGTCATCGCTTCCAAGTAACTGTCAGTTAAGAACCCTTCCGTCAACGGGACGGGTCTTTTTTTGTTGCTCCAACTTACTCAGCAGTCTACATTTTCCCAATGGTCACCTATGAGGAACTCATTAAGCAGCTTTCCCGCCTGGGGACAGAGCAGGTAAATCCAAACACAATCGACATCGACCGACTGTCTCCCCTTGAAATAGTTAAGAAGATAAATGACGAGGACAAGAAGGTTGCCGGAGTTGTAGAGAAGGCCTTACTGGAAATAGCAAAAGCGGCTGAGATTTTTGCAGATACTCTCAGAGCCGGGGGAAGAGTGTTTTATATCGGCGCCGGCACTTCCGGACGACTTGGAGTGCTGGATGCCGCGGAGTGCCCGCCGACGTTCGGTACTGACCCAAAGCAAATAATCGGCCTTATCTCCGGAGGCTATGACACCCTGGTGCTCTCAAAGGAAGGTATCGAGGATGACACCGAAGCTGCCGTCAGTGACCTCAAGCGACATAACTTCTCTAAAGGCGACTTTCTCATCGGTCTGGCTGCGTCCAAACGTACGCCGTACACCCAGTCTGGTTTGGAATACGCTCAGTCGGTGGGAGCCAAGACTGCCTGCATTGTCTGTAATGAATGGGATCAAAGCTTCTCCGGTGTGGATGTGGTGATCCCGCTGCCGGTGGGACCGGAGGTGGTTACCGGCTCGACGAGAATGAAATCGGCCACGGCCCAGAAAATGACGCTGAACATGATCTCGACCACTGCCATGGTTCTGCTGGGTAAGACCTATGGCAACCTGATGGTTGACCTTCAAGCGTGGTCTGAAAAACTGGTCGCCCGTTCGCGCATGATTCTTATCGACCTGTTCGGCTTGTCTCTTCAGGAAGCCAGTGACCTGCTTGAAAATTCCGGTAGGTCGGTAAAAACAGCAATTGTCATGCACAAGTTCAAGTGTGATAGAATGGAGGCGGCAAGGAAGTTGGAAAAGGCGGGCGGGTTCGTTTCAAAGATAGTATGAGACCCCGTCAGGACAGTATGATGAATCGAGACTGCTATAAGGAATATGAAGATGGACCACAGTAAACAACTAAACCGCGAGATGCTTCAAGCAATGCTTTCCGATTTTGCCAAGAACTGGCTGGCTCATGACGGCCTCTGGTTTCAGGCTGTAGAGAAGCAGTTCGGTATAGACAAAGCCATCGAGCTTGATAGGGAGGCCTGGGAAAAGTTTACCGTCATTGAAGCCAAGCGAATTATGGCTCGCCACAACATATCCGAAAATGGCGGCTTGGATGCATTAAAAAAGGCGCTTGGCCTTCGCATGTACGCCTTTGTCAACGTGCAGGAGATCAAGAACGAAACCGATAGTTCGTTTGAGTTCTACATGGTCGACTGCCGGGTTCAATCGGCTCGCCGGCGCAAAAAGATGACGCTGTTTCCGTGCAAGTCGGTCGGGATCGTAGAATACTCAGGGTTTGCTAAGACTATAGATCCTCGGATCAAAACCGAATGCCTCGCCTGCCCGCCTGATGAGGCAGCCGGCAAGGATTTCTATTGCGGGTGGAGGTTCTCGATTTAGGTTGCCGGGGAAGCAGGATAAAGACAGGCAGATGTGGACATCTGTCGCCCACGAAATATGGTTCTACTGTATCTGACTCGGCTCAATTTGCCACAGATACTCATCCTCGAAGTGCCTCACTCTTCCCTGTTCTTTATACCTGTCTGTTGGAACAACCGCAACATATCAGACCGTCCGCAAGTGCACAGCGGAAAAGCGCAATGACCAAGAGGCAAAGATCCCCTTTCCGGAATCGTGCCACAGAAACATGAGGACCTGGCCTTCCGTTCGTCAAGGATCGTCTATTTAGCTGGGGACTAGTTTTTTGTTGAGTGTCGTTCGAACCGCTTCGCCCGATTGTAGGGAATGATATCTACAATATCACCTCTTCTCACTCGGCGTTGCATGGTATGCCAGAAGTCAACACTGAACAAATTCCCGTGTGTCTGGAGGAAAACTCCGCGGAGCGTATCTGGAATCCCGAGAAACCGCTCTATCTCGTCCATAAAGAAGTCATTCGGTGTCGCAGCGATGCGTTGTTCCTCTGGAAGCAATTCGTCCAGATCATCGTGGGGCTGTGGTTTGATCATGAAATTGATATCTGTCAGCAACTCCACATCATCATAGTCAAACAGTACTACTCGGCGACGGCTAGTGACGCCGCAATTCCATACGTTGAAAAGATCTGCCGGGAAGATACCAACTGCGGCGAGGTCTTTCAGGAAGTAACCGTAGTCGATGATAATCTGACGTACCAATTCAGGGTCCTTTTCATTTATTAAGTACATAGGTAACGGGACGACTCGTCTTTGGAGATAGAGATGATGAATGGTTACGTAGTCTTCATCGACCGTGACGCTGTCGCGTGCGGCTCGCGTGAACTCTCGTAGCAGTTGAGAAGAGAAGCGCTTTCGTCTGAATCTCAGGTTCTCAAATTCCTGCGTATCGACCATGCGTCCCACCCGATCACGATAACACACGCACTGATAACGGTGCATGACATGCTCACGTGTGACAAGTTTAGTCGGGATGTCGTGTGAGCGTAGGTAACACGGACGATCCTTGATCACCTTGAAAACAAAATTGAAATGAGGCAAGGTAAAACCGATCATGACTGAACCTTCCTTGCCTGGCGCGATCTCAAACCGCTCTTCGGAAACATGAACAAAGCGGTGTAGATCTCTGTAGAACTCTGTCTTGCCGTGCCTATTATAACCGATCGCGAAATACAGTTCGGCGATTGGTTTGTGTGGCATGATTGACCGGAGGAAATCGATAAGAGCATCGTGGAGCTCTATTTCCACGCGGAAGCAGGTGTGGGCAAAACCGAAAACGATGCTTAACTGGCGCTCGCGGAATAGTGCAGCATCTACATAGATGCTCTTCTTATCGTTGTACAACGGTAAGATCAAAGGAATGAGATTACCATTGGTGCGGATTCTACCCACGAGGTAAGCCACCTTGTTGCGATAGAATGGCGCTCTTACCATTTCGATGGCTTCCAGTTTGTTGTCGCTGATCATCGGCCATAAGTATAGGTTGATTTCACTAGCGACGCGCGCGGCATCTCGACTGAGATCCTCGAACGGAACCCGAAAGTGGTAGTCCTTAAGTACTTGGCGGATGGCTGCCTCGGTTGTTGACAGCACCCTGTATGTTCGAAAAACGGGCTTCGATTTAGAACGATTTTGATGTCTCGGATGCCTATGGAAAAACTCCACTTTGCGGTTCACTCCAGGTGTCTGCAGCAGCCTGCGAGTTACAGAGTTGAAGAAGGTCTCGGCCAGTTCTATGTCATGCTGCCCGGCAATCAAGGCGGCATAAGCTTTCTTAGCCGAACTCCAAATAGGGAGGTATCTTGCACGATCCCCGAGACTGGCACAAATGCTATTCTTAATATCATCGAGCATGTCCCCGTATAGATCAAGCCGGAGCAGGGCATCTTTGCGTATACCCCGCCAGTCCCTGTCCTCAAACCGATGCTTAGCCCGAACCGTCAGCTCGCGAAACGACTTGCAGTAACGACGGTAGTAGTGTTTGATAAGTGTGGCAAGTGATCGCCCGTCGGCGGAAATGGGACCTTGTTTTATCGACTTACTCATAATTGATCCAACGATTCATAACAAATATATAGCCAATCAGATCAGTTGACAACCAGAAACAGGCTATATCTCGGAGGATGGTAATATCAAGAATAGGGGCTGTTGCCGAACTCTTATTGCTGATTGTTGATGAATGGGGGTGTATTCTGTCTGTGTCAGGAGGTAATTATTATGCAAGGTCAGAAGCGTTTTTCACCGAAGCTATTTTACAATGTCAATCTGGAGGATCTGGTTCCTCAGGATCATATTCTAAGACGTTTTGAGTCGTTATTATCGCTGGACTTTCTCTACGAGGAGACTAGAACGCATTATAGTCACACCGACCAGCCGTTGGTGTCTCAGGTGTTGTTGTTCAAGATGATGCTGGTGGGATATTTGTTTGGCATATCTTCCGAGCGTAAGTTAGCCAATGAGATCAGGGTCAATTTGGCTTTTCGGTGTTATTTGAGCTACGACCTGGACGAGTCAACGCCGAATCACTCGGTGCTGAGCAAAGCGCGGGCTCGCTTTCTTAAGACGGTGTTTGAGCGCTTTTTCAGCAGAGAGCGCTCTTTCGAGGCAAGGTCAAACTGAGGATTTAGCTTCTGCTCACGGCTGCCGTTTGTTTACTCTGCACCTGCCTTGGAATCCTGATCCGTCAAGTTGGCCTTCGGCAACAATCCCTAATTTTGACATTACCCTGGAAACCAGGTCTGTTTTTTTTAGTTGCTTAATTGGCGTAAATGAATATCTTATAATTATTAAGACACTTACTTACGCTGCTTAAGTACATACACGTGAGAATTACAGTTGTGAAGATAAGTTAAGGAGTGAACATGAGAAGCTACCTTAAAGTTATGATCATTACCATCATCTTGTCTGCCTCAGCAGTGGCAGCTTTAGCGGAAACGATTTCAGTAGCTCGAATTCAAAAAATGACCAAACAACAATATCTCTCGATGGCCAAGATGGGGTTGGATATAATCGAAGTCAAAGGGGAAGAGTTTAAGATACTGGCCAAGCCAGGCGATCTCAGGAGATTGGAGAAGGTGGGAATTCCATTTATAATTGAGCAAGCTGACATAAAGGCGTTCTATAAGTCCCGCTTCCGGGAGGGAGAGACTATGGGTGGGTTTCGGACCTACTCAGAGATAGTAGCTTACCTTGATACGCTCACCTCAACCTATCCTTCCATCACCACCGACAAGTTCTCGATTGGAACCTCCATTGAATGGCGCGATTTGTGGGTCGTTAAAATATCCGACAATCCGGATGTTGATGAAGACGAACCGGAGATTCTTTACGTCTCACTCATTCATGCCCGCGAACCTTGCGCCGGAGCTGCCGTACTGCATCTGATGGAGCATTATCTTTCCAACTATGGCGTTGACCCGGAAATCACGGAGCTGGTGAACACCCGCGAGCTGTTTTTTCTGCCAGTGCAGAATCCTGATGGTTACGTGCACAACGAACAGACTGACCCCGACGGGGGCGGCATGTGGCGCAAGAACCGCCGCAACAACGGCGACGGAGAGTACGGGGTTGATTGTAATCGAAACTATGGGTACCAGTGGGGATACGACAACATGGGGTCGTCTTCCACCACTTCGTCCGAAACATACCGCGGTACCGGACCATTTTCGGAACCGGAAACCGACTACATCAAGGACTTTGTCATATCTCGCAGCTTTGCGATTATGCACAACTTTCACACCTACTCTAATCTGGAACTATGGCCTTATGGCTATGATCGTTTCTTTACAAAAGAGGAGGATTTCTTCAGTAACTTAGGCGACTCGATGACTAAATTCAACAGCTACACCCCGGAAATCGGCTGGACTTTGTATCCGACCAATGGCGATGCTGATGACTGGGGCTGGGGGGATACTATTTCCAAGCCGAGGATAATTACGATGACCTGTGAAATCGGCGGGCCATCCGATGGCTTCTGGCCCGATCCGAGCCGCATTCCGACACTTGTGGCGGAGAACGTCTGGCCGAACGTCTTTCTGGCCAAGATAGCCGACAATCCGTATGTCATCGCACCGCCGAAAACGCCGGTAGTTGCTGCCCCCGATTCAGTCGGCAACAACTTCACTCTTCAATGGCAGGTTGTGGACTCGATTAACTCCCCGGTGTCGTACAGACTGATGGAACTTACTGACAAGCAGACTGTCACCGATGATGCCGAATCAGATTACGGTTACTGGGAGACTGCCCGGATGGCGCTAAGCAGTAACAGGAAGCACTCCGGAAACTACTCCTGGTACACTCAGAGTGTCAACCGACGCCATCACTGGCTCGTTTCCACAACACCTTACGAGGTGCAGCCTGATGACTCGTTGAAATTCTGGACCTGGTATGGCATTGAGGATGATTGGGATTATTTCTACGTTCAACTATCTACCGACGACGGCTTTACCTTCACCAATCTGGCCAATGACCTTACCACCGACATCGATCCTAATGGATTGAACCTGGGTAACGGCATCACCGGCTCTTCCGGCGGATGGGTGCATGCCAAGTTTGATTTGTCGGCGTACGTGGGCCTGCCCGTTATTTTCCGTTTCGCCTATTTTACTGACCTTTACTATCTCGAGGAAGGAGTCTACCTTGACGACATAGAGAACGTCGATGCGTATGGTTTTGAAACCGAGATTAGCTCCAGTATTACCGACACATTTTACACTTTTATTTCCAAGCCTGCGGGAGACTACTGGTATCGTATGAGCGCCACCGACGCCGAAGACCAGCAAAGTCGTCTTTCCAACCTTGCTTACGCCAGAGTTTACGACCAGCTTCTCGTTGGTGACCTCGACGGCGATGGGACTATTAATGTTGCTGACCTCACCTTCTTAGTTGATTATTTGTTCCGGGGTGGGCCGGCTCCCGATCCTGAGGCACTGGGAGATTTGGACTGCAGCGGCACGATAAACATTGCCGATCTGACGTTCCTGGTTGATTATCTCTTCAGAGGTGGCCCACAGCCAAGCTGCCCGTAGCGGAATCTGTCCCATTCTTGTAAGGCAGGTCTGGAACAGACCTGCCGCCATAGCTGCCAATGGTTGACAGGTCTCTTCGAGACCTGACCTACAATTCTCGTATGTATTACCCAAAAAGTTTTTTCACATTTGGTGTCAAAAAGTGAGGTAATGTCAAGAATAGTGTGTAAAAAGGTGTATCCATGTAAGTCATGCCGCTTTTGCAGTTAGCCGTGCGATCTCCTTGATTCGCTGGTTATGGCGTTTCCATTTGGTGTTGAAGTAGTTGAAGATGGCATAGATGATACGGTCGCAGCTCTTGGAGTTTTGGAAGTAGCCCATCACCTTCAGTCGCCGTCGGACTTCGCGGAAACAACGCTCTATGACGTTGGTGGTGCGGATTATCTTACGTAACGGCTGGGGGAACTGAAAGACCGGTATTAGCTTGTCAAAGTCTTTCTCCAGGCAGTTGACAGCCCTGGGTATCTTGTTTTGCCACCGTTTCTTCCAGGCTCGGAAACGTTTGGCAGCTATTGTCGAAGATGAGGCATACATGATCTGGGCCGCCTGAGAGACGCACTCGGCTTGGTATCTCTTAGGGCAATATTTGGCGATATTACGCAGCTTGTGCACCCAGCAGAGTTGATGTTCAACCAGGGGATAGACCTCCTGGACAGCCGCCCACAAACCGTCGCCACCATCCATCACGATCAGTTTCAGATTACCGCCAACCAATCCACGGACCTTCAGATTCTCTAAAAAAGCTTTCCAACAAGCTGTTGACTCCGAATTAGCTCGCTGGAAGCTGATGAGCTCCCGGCTTCCGTCTGTTCTGATACCATAAGCCACCAACAGCTTGACCTTCTTCGCTTTCAGCTCAAAACGAATCTTCACTGTCAGGGCATCCGCAAACAAAAACAGAAAATCATCGTCGAAGGGGACTGTTGGCAAAGTCGATAACAGCCTGATCGAGCTCTCTAACCACTGTGAAAACCTTGCTGGCCGAGAGTCGCTCACCGCACAGCACATCAAGAATCTCGCCCACCTTCCTGGTCGACACACCCCGCAGAAACATCGCCCGGATCGTCTCCTCCAGAGAACTATCAACTCGCTGGTAACGGGCAAAAAGATCAGGCCGGTACTGACCCTCACGATCCCGCGGCACTTTCAAATCAAGCGTTCCCACCGAGGTCAACAAGCTGCAGCGACGATAACCATTGCGATGCCCCCGGCGCTTCCTGTTGCGCTGGTATCGGCCGGCATTGATAAAACTGTCAAAATCTACCGCCAATATCCTGTCGTACACCCGCTTGGCCACATACCGGCAGCCCTGGTCAAAGTGCATCCGAAACATATCCTTGACTTCACTCATGGCAAAAGATACGTTGTGACTGTCGAAATTCAGTTCTCGATAAGGCATTTGGTGTATCCTTTCTGTAATTTGTTTCAAACCAAAGGATACACCTTCTGCCTTTTACGCACTTCTAAAGATATTACCCTTTAGAAAGATTGCTCTGTTCCTGTTTTTTAGTTTTCAACCACTTATGGAATAATAAGATTAGGTTGATTTTGCTAACGTATCAAAGAAGCTACTTCAAGCCATCAGTCCCCAGAGAGCTTGTAATTGATTGCCAGCTGAACTATATATTAAAGTCATTGTGATTATGATGGTGAAAAGGATAGCCGTTCCAAGATGGAGACCTCTGGCAGCCGCCTTGTCATGGTTGGTTGACGTGTTCGTGCCACCCGAAGCGGGAAGTCGACGCCCAATCTTGGTCGTTTGCATTGTAGCGGTGGCTTATGTTATTGTCCTCAGGCTCGTTTTCTCCGGTCTTATAGACCTTATTCCGGAAGAAGCCTACTATTGGAACTACGCCCAGCATCTCGATATCGGTTATCTCGACCATCCACCGATTGTCGCCTGGCTGATATGGCTGTCTACCTCGGTGTTGGGAAACTCTGAATTTTCGGTTCGTCTGCCGGCATTCATTTGCTGGCTGATTACAGCCTTCTTTGTATTTCGCCTGGCCTCGAATCTTATCGGCAAACCGAGTGCGCTCCAAAGTGTTCTGCTGGTTGCAGCGCTGCCGGTTTATTTCTCAATCGGCTGTCTCATGACACCAGACGCTCCCCTTTATGCTGCCTGGGGGGGATGCGTTTATTTTCTTGAGCGGGCGCTTGTCGCCCAAAAGCGTCGGGCATGGTGGGGGGTCGGTTGTTGTATGGGGCTTGGAATGCTTTCGAAATACACCATCATTCTCTTGGGACCGGCTACTGTTGCCTTTTTACTTGCTGACCGTAAGTAACGACGGTGGTTGCTCCGTCCTGAACCTTACTTGGCGGCATTGACTGCAGTAATCCTCTTCTGCCCGGTGCTGCTGTGGAATTACAAACACGACTGGGCATCATTCGTATTTCAGGGCCCCCGCCGCTGGTCGGGCGGTATGGATTTCTCATTGCACCTTCTTCTTGGCGGGGCTCTGGTTTTGCTGACGCCGGTCGGGCTGTATGAGGCTGTTAGAGCTCTTTTCCTCCGGTGGCCCCAAAAGGGCGCCGATAAACCACCAACTTATCCGGTTAACAGACAGCGCTTGTTTATGCTTATCTGCACGGTTCTCCCTCTGCTGGTATTTGTCATTCACAGTCTGCACAGCCAGCCGAAGCTTAACTGGACAGGACCTATCTGGCTGGCCGTTGTGCCCCTGGTTGCCTGGAGCATGTCTCCCCACCCGGGAGAGCGTGTCAGCAGATGGACACGACTGATCAGAACTGCCTGGTTTCCAACTATTTTCCTTCTGTTGGTTTTCTACACGGTGGGGCTAGGTTACATTTATCTCGGTCTACCCGGTTTTCCTTCTCAAACAGGAATGCCTTTACCGGTAGCTTGGGACGAATTTGGTAAAAAAATAGTGATGATTAAACACGGGATTAAATCAGAGACTGGCTCAGAACCGCTTATAGTGTGCATGGACAAGTACTGGATTTCAAGCGAACTAAGCTTCTATGATAACAGGAATCACAGTGCGCTACCTGCGGTAGAGGGACAGCACCTTTTTGGAAATGAGAGCCTCATGTGGAAATTCTGGGTTTCTAAGCAGGTGGCTTTGGGTAGAAATATCCTGATAGTCAGCTTTAACAGTAGGGACCTGGAGAATTCGCAAATAACCAAACATTTTTCCAAAGTCAGTGAAGTCTCGACCGAAGCTGTGAAGAAAGGAGGGCATGTGGTTACATACTTCTCCTGGCGTGTCGGCTATGGCTACCGGGAATGATACGGAGTAAGGCAGTGTGCGTGTGCCCACTTCAGAAGTCAGGGGAGGTGTAACATCAACATAAACCTCTACCGTATGAACACTCGTAGAAGTAGCGAACTGCCCACCTGGGAGCTCACTCACTCACACACAAAAGCTGTTTAATCGCCCATGAAGGGGTAGCGGTAGTTCTTCGGGGGCACGAAGCTTTCCTTAATCGACCGCGGTGACGTCCAACGCAGTATATTCTGGATGCCACCGGCCTTGTCATTGGTCCCCGACTCCCGGCCGCCACCGAACGGCTGCTGCCCGACCACTGCTCCGGTCGGTTTGTCGTTAATATAGAAATTGCCGGCGGCATTGCGGAGGGTCCGTTCAGCCAGTGCAATGGCATTGCGGTCAATAGCAAAGATCGCACCGGTCAAGGCATACGGCGAGGTGGTGTCCACCAGATGCAGCGTGTGGGCGTACTCATTATCGTCATATACATAGATCGTAACCACCGGACCGAATATCTCCTCTTCCATCAGCTTGAAATGCGGATCGGTCGTAACAACGATAGTCGGCTTGATGTAGTACCCTTCTGAGTCATCATATTGGCCTCCGCAGAGAATCTCACAGTCGCTGGAGTCCTTGGCGTAGTCAATGTAGGCCGCAATGGACTTGAAAGCAGCTTCATCAATGATGGCATTGACAAAATTCGTGAAGTCCTCAGGGTCGCCCATCTTGAGCTCGGTGGTCTGTAAAACAAGTTTCTCTTTTGTTTCAGGCCATAGAGATTTCGGCAAGTAACATCGCGATAAGGCCGAGCATTTCTGCCCCTGGAACTCAAAAGAACCCCGCACGATTGCCGTCACCAGTTCGTCGACGTTGCATGAGTTGTGAGCGACGATGAAGTCCTTACCGCCGGTCTCGCCGACAATGCGGGGATAGCAGCGGTAGTTGGCGATGTTCTCCCCCACCGTTTTCCACATCGTCTGAAACGTCGCCGTGGAGCCAGTGAAATGAATTCCAGCCAGGTGCTTATTTCTCAGAACAGTATCACCAATCGCAGCGCCTCGGGCGAAAATGAGGTTGATGACGCCTTTTGGTAATCCGGCTTCGCGGAGGATTTTCATGAGAAAATGCGAAGTGTAGGCAGCCGTCGAGGCCGGTTTCCAGACGGTCACGTTGCCCATAATAGCCGGAGCGGTGGGGAGGTTGCCGTTTATGGATACAAAGTTGAACGGCGTTACCGCAAATACAAACCCCTCAAGGGGGCGGTGGTCGAGACGATCCCATATATGGGGAGCGTTATCGGGCTGGATGTTGTAAATCTGCTGGGCGAAGTAGCAGTTGAACCGGTAGAAATCAACCAGCTCGCAGACGGCATCAATCTCAGCCTGAAAAATAGTCTTGGAGTGGGCCAGCATAGTGGCCGCATTTATCATGTGACGATAAGGGCCGGCAATCAGATCAGCCGCCTTGAGAAAGATAGCGGAGCGCTGTTCCCAGGGCATGTGCGCCCAGGTTTTCTGAGCTTCTACAGCAGACTCTACCGCCCTTTGGACTTCTTTTTCTCCGCCCTGATAATAGTATCCCAGCAGTTGTGAATGCTTGTGCGGAGAGCGGATTTCAATCTTGGTATCAGTTTTGACTTCTTCGCCGTTGATGACCATCGGGATTTCAAGTGTCTGCGCCTTCAACTCAGTCAGCGCTTTTTCCAGCTCCGCGCGCTCTGGTGAACGGGGAGCATAGCTTAGAATCGGCTCATTTTGGGGAACAGGAACTCGATACATATCTCTCATTACCTCCAGACACAAGTGTCATTTTTTTTTACATCACCGTTCTTGCTTGCCAACATGCCTAATCTACGGGTTATGTAAACCCACCGCAACACGACTTGTGAGCCGGTATAATAGTAGCAATGAGGTTACCGAGCAAGAGGGCAAGCATATTTTTCACAAAGAAAGGAGCTTTTCTAATAAGGGATCAAAACGGAAGTGTGCAGCAAACT
>Ga0315543_1002321_pt1 | contig 18638 bp, 12 predicted proteins | sample SalMarSW160210MG_2_FD_203098 | JGI IMG/M metagenome (GOLD analysis project Ga0315543, IMG submission 203098) | Salt marsh sediment microbial communities from the Plum Island Ecosystem LTER, Massachusetts, United States - Salt Marsh Sediment SW1601-210 ...
ATCGCTGAGCCACTGCTGGCGCGCGATCGGGACTTCTCGATTCAAGGTGAAAAATAGGGCATCGATCACCGTGTTTCCCGTGACAAAGATGTTTCCGGAAGGGAATCCTTCCCGGAGCAGGTTTGCTTTAGCTTTTTGTGTGGGGGCAAACCAGAGATCGGACAGAACATCCACAAGCCTCCGATTGATCTCCTCAGGGAAGGGGTTGAACTTATCAGCTGTACGCAGACCAGCCTCCACATGGCCGATCTTGATCTTTAAGTAGTAGGCAGCAAGGCTGGCGACAAATGCCGTCGTGGTGTCCCCCTGGATCAATACGATGTCAGGCCCTTCTTCCTTTAGCACATCCTCGAGCAATCGGAGGGCACAAGATGTGATGTCAAACAGGCTCTGATCTTCGTGCATAATGTCCAGATCACAGTCGGGTACAATGTGGAACACCTCCAACACCTGGTCGAGCATCTCACGGTGCTGTGCCGTGACGCACACCCGCGATTCGATCAGCGGGGACTTTTGCAATTCCTTGATAACCGGAGCAAGTTTGATCGCCTCAGGCCTTGTGCCGAAAATCGTTAGAATCTTCACAAAATGCCTCCGCTATACGCTACAGCTTGGCTTGAGGAAAGAGAAGAGAATCTTCATTTTATTTCTCATATGGGAGGAAGAGAGCCTGAACGCTGTAGGATTCGGGCAACGAAACAACGACAGTGGTGGTCCTTGGCAGGGAAGCATCACCCCAACCGGTAAATTTATAACCTGGCGCTGGTTCAGCCTGTAACTTCACCGGGATGCCTTGAAAGTACGAGCCATGCCAAGGGTAGGTCGTTGGTAAGGTCGTGTTTACCCTAACGGAGCCTTCACCTGATGGCGGTTCGATGGTCAGAAGCGCTGTGCCCATAAGCCCGAACTCCTCGATGATGTGTTCTCGTACAAAGCCCGGGCGCTGTTTTGCAAAGTCTCTAAGCCCTTGAACATTCGCTAACCATTCTTCAAGAGTTCCTCCCCACTCGCTGCTCCAACGAGCCACCTCCAGAGGGATATCAGGCTCGATGATCGAGGCAAGCGCATCAATTTTGGCGATGACATTCTTCGGGAGCAGTGCGGTGTTCAGTAAGTCGGCAAACCGATTGATGAAGTAGTTACGGTATTCCTGATTTTCCAGCAACTTCCTTAGTATCAGGGTTGACCACGAAGTGCTTTCATCATCCCAAGGCGGTCCGAGATCGGGCTGTGGTCTGGTCCGCGTTGCCCAAGCAAGCGTGTTGTGTGAAACGGGATTGTATGATTCCAGCGCGAAGGCATGATCTGTATCCCACATGATCCACTGCCATTTTCCCTCGGGGATCCTAGGCCTGAATTTTACTAGATTGGCTACTAGATCGATATTTGCACCATATATCTGGAAGATCTGGAAATCTGTAAAGTTCTTGACGTCGATGAGCTTTTGTGCTTGGGCGTAATTAACATCTGAGGATAAATCATGGCCTTCGAAGAATGAAAGCGTGGCGTCCCAGTGGACTGCATCACCTGCCTTAACAGTTCTTTCCTCAGTGATCAAATCAAAGTCTTTAACGCCGAAGTTTGTGGCGATATAATCTGTGTCGATATGCTCGCGGAGGTTGTAAATGCCCCATGGTGCTCCGTTGAGATAGACGGAAACAGACCTTTTCGCCGAAACCAGCCCGCCTTCCTCTGACCATAGAGTATGCATTAGAGGATCGCGGATTCGGGGATTGCTGCAATAGCCGTCTTCCCCAGCATTTCTTACTACAAGACTCTTCAAACTTTGCAGGTCAGGCTTACCTGGTTCATCCCCGGAGAACACGGGGTAGTCCAGCCGATCTTGGCCATATCGCTCGCGAAAATGCAAGACAAAGCTCTTTTTCGGGTAAATTCTAGTGTATCCTCCAAAGATGCGAATGCCTGCGCCCAATGCGAACCCTAGTGAGCCATCCTTTTCGAAGAATTGTACTGACACCGGTCGTTCCCATTCTCGACCGTGCTGCACATAGTTGGGGTGAGCTGGGTAGCATCCTTCTGCATAAATACCGATCTCATCGTCCCATAAGTTTGCCGGATCGGACACCAATGAGAGGACCGGCAGATGGACGTCTTCGTCTATGAGATAGGTATATGTCCTGATTGGGCTTGGAATCAGGCCGTTCCTGAAGGCGCGGGCTCGGAGGACTTGCGTCCTGTCGATGACTAAGGGATCAATGTATCGCGGGCTGGCCTCTGTTGGTATTGAACCATCCAGAGTGTAATAGATCGCTGCCTCCTCTGGCATTGCGGGCAATGTTACTGTAATGGGCCCCTCGTAGAATCCGCTGCTCGTGGAAGGTTCAGGTGGCTCGGCAATCCCAGTTGCGCAGGCTGTATCGTTCGGGGCGCTCGGGGTCGGTTCGAAGAAGAGACACCAGCCTTCCCCTCCGTCAGGCTGACGGCCGAAGGAGACATCACGCACCTGACTAACGAACTTCCCAGAGTCGATTTCAGTCCCATCGGGGGCGTAAAGGCCCAAAAACTCGCCATCCTTGTTGATCTTGAAATTGGTGTGCAAAGTCATCTTACTTGCAAGCCTGGCCATAGCAGGGCCCTCACTGCTAGGCTGACAGTCTTCTGCGAGCTTCCCCTGCCCCACTACGCTAATCATGCCCCAAGAATCCTGATGCCCTAATTGCCCTATATATTCACTGCCTAAATCTTCTAAGGCAGATCTCGCTTGTGAGTTCAAATTGTCGGACGCTTCATCTCTGAGCGCAAAGATGACGATCTCTCCATTCGACAAGTTCTCTAGATAGCGAACCATATCATCATCAGCATCGGGGGATTCAAAAGTATCATACACTGTGCTTTCTATATAGCTGCCCTGCTCATCAAGCCTCACAATATTCGTGCCCCTGAGGTTCAGGGACTTGTCCTCTCCATTGACCAAGATCCTCGCAAAATCTCCGTCATAGTAGCCCGCACTTTCAAACTCTAGGATGAGCGGTCTTTTGAAATCCCAGTTACCTGGCGTGCGGCGATCTTTGCCGGAGGCCCAGATGAGCAGAAATCCATTCGATTGGATCGTGACTGCTGGGAACGTCCACTTATTAGGGATATCCGGCTTGTCGGTCAGGGTATAGCCGTCCAGGTTGATTGGCTCGGTTGAAGGGTTATAAAGCTCGATCCAATCTTCGTAGTCTCCATCTTCATCGGCTAATATCGTGCCGTTAGAGGCCAAGAACTCATTTATGACGACCGATTGCGTCTGGGCAGGAACGACAGTAACTGCCAGAAAAAGGCTCAAAAGTGCGCCTACTATGCACCATCTCAGTTGCAAGTTTCCAACGCTCAATGAAGAGTTCATCTTACCCTCCTTTGTCGCCATTAAAAGATATTCTGAGTCAGCTCCTCATCTTCACTAACTATTACGGATACCTTCTCGATCTGCGGTATGGAAGAGAGCGCCTGGGAGAACTTGATCATGTCCGTCGCCTTCAGGGGTTTGACAAGAAATGTGAGCTCCAGTCTCTTGCTCTCATGCAAAGACCGGGCATTGATGAGCTTGTACTCTCGAAGGAAGCGTTCAAAAATCCCCCTGTGATAAAGAGAAGTCTCTTCGCCGTTAAGGGGTACGGTGAACTTGACCAGAGTCTCTCTCTTCGCGCGCAAGCCGAATTTTGCGTAATGTATCAGTAACATGAAGACGCCGATAAGAATTGTACCCAAGGCTGTCTCTAGATACATGCCTACCCCTGCCCCCATGCCTGCGGCAAGCGCGAGAAATATGAACGCCGCATCCTTGGCGTCCTTAATCGGCGTCCTAAAGCGGATGACGGCAAGCGCCCCGACAAGGGTGAATGCGCGTGCGATTTGATTTGAGATTATCAGCATCACTAGGGAAACAATCATGGAAAGGTACAGAAGAGTATGCAAAATGGAGACTGAGTAGTTAAATCCAGGAGCCACTGTTCTATATACGAAAGCTACATAAATTCCAAGCAGCAGACTCAGCGATATGACGCTGAGTACGTCAATCCAGGCAACTACGATAGGTTCAGATTCTCCGAACATAGGCCAAACCATCCTTGAAAGAGGGGATTCCACCGATGAAATGAGCCACAGATGTGCAGTATTTGGAGCAAGCTTGTCGCTTCAAATGAAAGAGAGTATTTAGTGTTCCCAACCACTGCGGGACAAGATCTGTAAACTTGATCTCTAAAATGATCCAATGGTAAAGTAGATACTCTAATCTCTCTTCGTCATATATCTGTGCCAAATTGGGAAACATCCTCGCCCTGAGATTTTTATCCAATGTTACTCTAATTGTATCTTGCCCCGGATAGACATACGCCTCTCGGTCATATACTACTAGCACGACAGGAGAGTAGGCCGTGCGATAAATATAGAAAAAGAACTTGTCAAGGATCCGCTTATCTTTGTCATGCCTATCCACCTCGCTTAAACTGTCATAGTCCAGGTTCTTTATTGCTTTAAGGATATCCGCATTGAGAGTGACTTTGTCTTTTACGTAGGATAAACCGTCCTTTATCTTATTCTCCAAAAAGAGGGGTCCGGAGCCCGGATTGTTGTAAGTTCTGATTCTAAATTTCTCCCTGTGTTTCTGCCCTCCAAGCTTTTCGTGAAAACATTCAAAATCAGGGCTATCGAAATATATACTTCTGACGGTATAGGAATTGCTATCCCTTCCACGACAATGCTCATCCATCTCAAGATGGGATGCTAGGAAATCGACCACTCTTTCAGCAACCTCCGGCCTGAGCAAGTATTTGAATTCATATCTACCCCTGGATATATGGCGATATCCACCCAGGTTGCTTAATGTAGATACTCTCATAGCTTTATTCACTGTACTCCCTTCTCAGCACCTCTTCTGCTAGTTTCCCTAGCACATCATAACCTAGGGGCTTCGGCGGCAGCCCTACTTGCTCGGCATAAATCCCGTATCCCTTGAACCAATCGATACCTTGAAATGCATTCAGAAATGCAGTCCAACAGTCAGCCTGCTCACCCTCATCCACCTCACCTGGGCGAGGGTAGTTCCAGGGATAAACGTTAGTCTCATCCTTACTAAAGTAACCGATCTCCCAAAAGACGACCGGTTTTTCATATTTCCTGTTCAAGCCCTCTAAATCAGCCAAGATATCCTGTTCATGGCGATCATTATGCCAAGCTGCCTCAAGTTCTTCTACGGAAGGATTGTTCTTGTCGGTAAGTTCGAAGTAGCCTGTCACCCCAATGTAATCCATGTGCTTCCATTGGGACATCTTCAGGACTTGGTGATACCCATCGTGATTGGGCCAGAAGTTGACCGAGTAGCTGAGCTTGCCGTGATAACGATTTCGGATGGCCACTATTAGCCTGTTCCAATCATTCGTTCGGTCGCGCAGGGTGACGAGCTCCGAGCCCAGGAGCAGGACCTCCACGCGGGTCTCTTCCGCCAGCTCAGCATAGTGGAGAAGGATCTCTCGCCAGTGCTCGAACCATACGCTGACATCTTCGGGCGTGATTGCCCCCTCCCATGTTCCGTCGTCGGGCAATAGGGGAGTGAGAAGGATTGCCCCCATCCCCATCCGATGGATTTGGGAGATCACGTGGCGGAGGGCCTCATCGCTTGCGGTTCTCTCCGGATCGCGATAGGGGTCGGAGGAGGTCTTCTTATCTTGATAAACGATGGCGGAGAGACCGATATAGTTTGGACAGAGCCTTGACTGAATCTGCCATAGATCATCTACTACACTGGGTTGAAGATAGCTTTCCTTTTGCCAACCAAGATACCATACAGCATGAATGGGCTCCTGCTCTGTCACAGCCGCAGGACCTCCACGGGTCACTAGGGCCAGAAGAGCCTCAAGTGTGTCCGAGGCATAGGCATCATCGAATCTAACTGTAAACGCACCATAGACAGGAGGCTGCGGGTCCAGTTGTTGGAGAGGCAGGATCTTCTCCTCGACGATCTCCTCAGCAAACGAGGAGTCCTCAAGCTCTAGAGCAATTCGGGCGATCAGCGCATATACAGCGATGTTCTCCCAGGTTGTCAGCGGTATGCCGGTCTCAGGATCATATCGTCCGGGTATCCTGTCCTTGGTTGTATACTCCTCTTTGACAAAGGCAAGAAATTTTTGCGCTGCATCTAACGCAGCAGGATCACCAAGACTTCGACCATAGACGGCAAGATGATATGCAACCCGGGCCATCTCGATCATGCTACCATTGCCTGTTTTATACTTCTGCTGCTTGGGAAGATAGTCTTGATAGCATAGTCCTTTATCGGTCATCCCCGAGAGAGCTATCTCTAGGTTCACGGCGATGGACTCCTCCCAAGCCCTATCCTGCTGAGTCAATCTGGCCATAGCCCCAAAGTTAAGCTGGGATAGGATGACCCGATCGCCATATCCTGCTGCCTCAAACTCGGGGGTCCAAGAGGAGTAAAAGCGCAGCGTCTTATCCGGCGCGATGTTATATCTTTTGAGCCCTTCACCGATTTTGAGGGCCAGCTCCTGATAGGATTCATCTTCCCAATATTCATAGGCCAGGAGGAGAACCTCCGCCACCCGCAGGCTGTCCCCGGGGGAATTGGAATAGGTACCCCAGGAACTCTCCGAGTGGTGCATTGTGGGGGCCAACTTCCAGTGGAGCAACCCGAGGTTTTCTTCCAGGAAGTAATCCTTGATTACCTCCACTTGTTGATCGAGGAGTTGCTGGTCTCCTGTTCGAGCGGCGTAGAGCATCAACAGGCTATTGTTCTGGAGCAGGGCCTCGTGGCCCGCGGCTGCTCCTTCTTCAAAACTGGGGAGAGCCCGATATTGAGTATAGATGCCCCCTTGTTCGTTCATCATCTCGGTCAGGATGAATGAGAGGGCCAGGTGTTGAGGCGAGACAGAAGCCACTGCGCTGAAGGGCATCAATCCCAGGCCGAGTAGTAGGGAAACGACGATGAGCACTTTTTCGGATCTCACTTTGCTATTACCTCCACTGCGATCGTTTCCTTTTCTGTGCTCATTTCCACAACCGCGTAGCGTTTGGTCTTCACCCAGTGCGGCTGCCTATGGGTAAGAATACTCACTAATCCTGCCAGGAGCACAGGAATCCAGTGATAGGCATAGATCACTGCCAAGGGGACCAAATACAATATCTTATGTGTTGGCACCTTGGCCCACGCCAATCCCAAGACCATCATTGGAATAAAGCTGAATGAGTTAGCCAGCAGGAAAGCCACGCCGAAAGTATTCGTGATCTTCAAAATCCCTGCGAGGTCAAGAAGGGAGAGGAGAAAGGAGAAGAGAACGACAAAGGGCACTATCCAGAAGCTCAGGTAGTAGTGCAAATCCAGTTTCTTGACTAAGGAGATCTTAGCGGTCATGATTCTCCCACTCAGCAGGTATTTCAAGAAGACCTGCAGCGTTCCCCACGCCCAGCGATGCCGCTGCTTGAAGAGCGCTTTAAAGGACTCTACTCCCTCTTGCCCCACCCATCTGTTTATAAATCTGATCCGTCCACCAGCTAAATGAATACGGATCCCGATATCCAAATCCTCGGTGAGGGCTGAAACATCCCAGCAGCCTCCCTCCTGGTTCAGCCGATCTAGAACGGCGGCGCGGATGAACTGCCCGTTGCCTCCAAGGGCCACCGCCCCTGAGGTTCGATCACGGACGGTTTGGGTGATAAACGAGAAGGTGGCAAACTCGACATCCTGAAGGGCGGCAAGCAGATGATGGCCGTTCCTGATCCGTACCCCGCACTGGGCGGCGGCAACCGAATCATCACTAAAGGTCCTTCCGGCCTCGGCGAGGAGGTCTTGTTCCATCGCCCGGCCGTCGGCATCGAAGACTCCGATGACCCAGTTTTCCCTATCTCGTTTGGGGAAGCTGGCGAGTAGGTGAGAGAAGCCATGGTTCAAGGTATCCCCCTTTCCGCACCGCGAACAAGAGGGGCCTCTGCGCAAAATATAGACCCTCTCAGATGCAAGGCTCAGCCTGTCTGCGATGGCTGCCGTGTCATCGTCGCTGTTGTCGTCGATGATTAGGATCTCTAACCGACCAGGATAGGGGAGGGCGAGCAGCCTTTGGACCGTCTCTTTTAAGACCTTCTCTTCGTTCAGTGCAGGGATCATCACCGTGATGATCGGCGGCTCTTTAACTGAATCCGTTGCAGCCATGCCTTTACTAGCCGCCTTTCTCCGCCGGAAAAACAATTGGAAGACGAGGAAACATAGACAGAGGAAGAGGTTGTAGAGGACGCAGTAGAAGAGGAAGAAGAAGGTGAGGAAATCAGTCGGGATGGTCATGGTCTCGGCTCTTTTGTAAAGGAGTGAGCACCGGGAATAGCGATGGTCTCTGATATCTCCTCATCCCCTACCGCCGCGATCTTCTCACCTTTTGCCAGCCGTGCCATAGCCCAATGCATAAGCTCGATGGCGGTCTTTAGCACCTCGGTTCGCGAGGAGGCCCCCATCTGCTCCTTCAGCCGGTCAAGCTCCTCGATCGTCTGGTCGGGAAAGATGAACTGGACCCTTCTCTTCGCCGCTATGTTAGTTTTCCTCACAGTCTCTTCTTCTCAAGGTGTTATTCAGTGTCCAGCAAGGAGGAGACCGGTTTGAAGGTCCAGCCTTGCTCCTTTAAGCCCTGAATGATAGTCCTTAACCTTTCGAGCCCCATCTCCGGATGGTAGTGGAATGAGGCCAATGCTCCGTGTCTTAAACTAGCTAGTAGACTTGCTTCCTGAAGTATCGTGTTTACATCCGTATCTGGGGAGTCCGCCCGCACATAGCCCAAGCTTGAAGGGACATATAGGTTATTTTCAGTCTCCACCGGGTAGGGGATGCGTTTCAGGTCGAATCCCCAACGGGGGTCCTCATACAACAATTTAAAGTATCTTTCAAACACGGTATAGGCCGCTGCACCGGCGGCATAATGCGGCGTCTCCCAGCCAGCAAGATAGGCTCTAAGTCCGGAGAACTCGACCTCCATCAGCGCATCGGCCACGCGCTGTTCAGCGTAGTCTGCACCGCCTATAGGACTGTCAGTTTTCTCATCCCAGAACTCATAATCCACAGCGGTCACCCCATCGTATCGATGGGTATCACCATGGAGGACGAACTCTCCTCCATCCAAGAGGGCGTTCTTAACTTTGATTCTGAAGTCTCTATCCTGGCTTAACCGGATCTCTACCTCATCTCCACCCACGTATACCGGAATCAGGGCCAGGGTGAAGGGGACGCCTTCGCTCCTCAAGAAGCCGGTAATGGAGAGTAACTGCTCGGAATCGGTAAAGGCATGAATGTCCTCCAGCCTCACTAAGGCTATCTTCCCTCGCTCGATCCCATAGACCTCATTTAGGACATCTAAGAAGACGAGATTGGCTCCGAAGCGACCAATGTATGAAGTGGGATGGAAGCCGACGAAGTAGAAGCACTCACCGTCCTCCGGATGATCGGTCTGCTTGGCGCTGACGATGATTGGGGCGTCATCCACGGTGGCACGGGCGTGAGCGAGGTCGTCGTTGATCACCTCAACGGAGATGCAATCAGGGTTGCGCAGGTCGTAGCTCACCGCGGGATCGAGGTATAGCAGCCACCCCGGCCCATTTCCCGTGGAGAGCGTTCCATAACTTAGGCCATACAGCCGCAGGTAGGCCTGAACCTTATCCAGGTGGTAACCGATCCAGACTACCTTCTTCTTGGTGATCCCGTCTCCTTCGAAGATGTCCTTGATCAATTCCGGGGGCGGGGACTGCTGATAGTCCGTCGCGTAATAGATGAGCATGTCATAATCCTTATAGAGTCCGCTTCGGTAGGATTGATAGAGCCCTTCCTGGTAAAGCACCTGAACGTCAGTCTGATAGGCAGCCTCGAGCCAGACGGCCAACTTAGAGGCGAATGGCTCTGTCAACTTCGTCCGCCTTGAGGTGACGATGAGCGTCCGCGTGCGGGGCATCCTCCCAAAGACACTGTCAATAGTGAAGGTGGTATAGGACTCGCAATAGATCTCACCGGCCTGCGAGAGAAGCACCGCATGGACTTCATAGTCACCCATGTTGTGGAAGGTCTCCCCGGTTATGGGAAGGGAGAGCAACGGTTCATCCCACTCCGCTCCCTTGCGCAGGGAGATGCCTCCTCGATGGGTTAGGGTTACAAAGGTCCCGAACGGCTGCCTCAATTCCACTTCCAGGCGCGCATTCTCTATTTCTGGTAGGTCTAGATTGGTATTTACCTTAATCCACATATTGAGCTGAACGGGCTCATCCGGATGGTATACGGACTTGTCCGTCGCTATCTCCATGACGCACAGAGGCGGTGCCGCTTGCACACGATGGGCCAGCGCCTGTGAGAAGAGGAGAAGCAGCGCGATCCCAACTAGCAGAACCAACCGCCCTCTGTGCTGTCCCTTCCCTTCTCCAGACTCCGTTCGACTCCCGATTCTCCACATCAATTCCTTCATTCTTGATATCTCCTTTTTTCTCTTTCTGCTGTTGTAACTGCCATTACGGCAAAACGATGGCTTTTGTGGTATAATGAAGAAGGCACACAGTGAATAACTCAATTCGGTTACTAGCGTGGGGACGCTTCCGGAAAACAGTCATAGCTGTGTGCCTCCTTCTTCCTAGACTAGCCTCACTCTCCTCTGCGTAAATCTACTCCTGAACCGCGATCTACAGTACAAGAAGCTCCGGAATTCAAGAACATAATGGCACAATACTGAGAAAATAATACGGGGTAAAGAGAAAGATCTCCTAGCTACAGTCAAGGTTGCCCTCGACAGAGTAAACATTTAACCCTCGCCCCCCTGTCTCTGGCAACCTGGCAGTCTCTGAGAGATCCACGGTTTTGCGCTGCCACCTCGCGATGGCGATGCCTTTTTTAGATATAATGTGTGCGCATTATAACGCAAGCCGCTACTGATGTCTGTAATATATATCACATTCAGCATGGTTTTTCAAGCAAATTCGACATCAATAATCCCGCATGCATGTCGCCATTGCTAGACCTAACCCCAAATACCAACATTGTAACTGTGATTTTTTTCACAACGCACCTCCTTGAATGCGTAAAGCTGTTTTTTTGTTTGCGTAATTCATCTTGGGGAAACGGTAACCCGCTTCTGGGTATAAAAGATACAAAAGGAGGGTAATGGGTGGGTCAGGCGAAGGTCACAACAAGGTCACAGTACACGTATGCCATCAAGAAGGAGAGGCTATGTCACGAACTTGTATCCAAAGCCGCGCACGGTCACCAGGAGTTCAGGATGCTCGGGGTTCGGCTCAAGCTTCTTTCTCAGCAGATAGATGATCTGCTTCACGTCATGGGCATCCGCTAGATGGCGGTTGGGCCATAGTCGCTGCACAATCTCCTCAGCTGAGATCACCGTACCGGGTTTCTCAGCAAAAAGCCGGGCGAGCTCAAATTCCTTGGGAGAGAGATCAAGCGCTTGTCCATCCAGTTCCACTGTTTTCGTTGCTTCGTTCACGACGAGCGGCCCGGCTGTTAGGACGGTCTCTGTCTCAGTCGATCGGTGCGCCCGTCGCAATACTGCCTCAACACGAACCTCGACTTCAGGTAGTTTGAACGGCTTGTTGATGTAATCATCAACCCCCAGGGTAAACGCCTGGACGATGTCGGAGACCTCATCGCGAGCGGTAATCATGATCACTGGGACAGCGCTTTCGCCGCGAACGGCTCGCAGCACTTCCCAACCATCCATCTCCGGCATCATGATGTCAAGCAGAATGAGGGAAACATCTTTCTCCCGTTGAAATACCTCCAAGGCCTCAACACCATTTCTGGCAGTGAGTACATGAAACTCCTCTCGACGACTGAGGAAGGTTCGAAGAATATCGACGTTGCTCGCTTCGTCATCAACGATCAAAATCTTGTAAGGCCTAGCGAGCAAGTTTCAGTACCTCCTCTAGTTTCGTCTTTAGTTCTTCGAGGTTTACTGGTTTAGGCATGTAGGCGTCACAACCTGCTGCAAACGCCTTTTCTGGATCGTCTCCTGCGGTGTAGGAGGTGACAGCAAGGATCGGTACATGCTCGTCGTCTTTCTCGGACCTGCGGATTTGCCTTGCCACCTCCAAACCAGAGATCCCTGGCAGGCCAATATCAAGGAGAATGATATCCGGGTGGTGCTCTCGCCATGCTGGGATGGCACTCTCACCATCCACGGCCTCGACGACGGTGTAGCCTGCTGGAATCAATACGTCCCGATACAACTGCCGGTTTCTTGCATCATCCTCAACGACCAGTATTCTTGTCATCCTCCCCTCCCGCTGGAATGGTCACAGTAAAGGTGGCGCCCTTACCTAATTCGCTTTGTAGATTGATTCTGCCACCATGCAGGTTGATAATCCGCTTTGCAATAGGCAATCCTAGGCCTGTTCCTGCTATCATGTCCTTGTCACTGCTTTCGTTGTTTTCGACCCGGATGAACTCTTGAAAGATGCGACCGTGGTCTTTTGGCGCAATTCCTACTCCAGTGTCCGCTATGCGAATGGCAAACTGGTTAGCACCTTTGGTAAGCGTGACACTGACCTTGCCTCCTTTAGGAGTGTACTTGATCGCATTCCCTACCAAGTTATCCATTGCCTGGCGAAACTTCACGGCATCGAGAATGGCCTCATCGTCTACGACGTCTTCATCATGAAACGTCAACTGGATGCCCTTGGCCTGAGCCGCCAGTCGATGATCTTGGTCGACCAAGCTTAGTAGGGGCTTTAAGGGTTGACTCTCACGCTTGAGCGTGATGTGTCCGCTGTCCAGTTTGGACAGTTCAAAGAAGTCTTCAATCAATGGGACTAACCGCTCCCCACCTGCAAGGATGTTGTCCACAAATCTCTTTTGTACATCATTCAAGTTCTCTTCCATCGACAACAGCTGAGCGTAACCAAGGATGAAATTCAGCGGGTTGCGCAGCTCGTGGGAGACGTGGGAGTAGAACTCGGACTTCATCTTGATCGTCTGGCGCAACTCCTCTTCCATCTTCTTTCTTTTCGTGATGTCTCGGAAAATGCCGCGCGAGGCAACAGGGATGCCCTTCTCGAAGCTACAGTTTACGTTTCCCTCAACCTCGGTTGGCCTTCCACCTTTTGTTACGAACGTGGCGGTAACACCAAGGACTATTTCTCCCTTGAGCACGCGCTGGAATACTTCCTCGCAGTGGGCCAGACTGTCAGGGTGAATGACGTCGCGAAAAGAGAGATTGGGAATCTCCCCTTCGCTATATCCGAGTGTTTCCCGCCAGGCGCGATTGACATAGGCGAAGGAGCCATCGGGCTTTATACTCTGGATGAGATCGCTGGCGTTCTCGAACAGGTCTCGGTATTTCTCTTCACTCTTCTTCAGCGCTTCTTCCGCCCGCTGTTGCTCAATCCACAGACCAAGGTCCTCCCCGACAGTGTTGAGGAGGTTCTGCTCCTCGGGAATCAAGAACGGTTTGTCCTTGGTATAGTAGACCGACAAGCGCCCGAAACCCTTCTTCCCTATTCTTATCTCGCTGTGAAGGCCGTGTGACAGCCCCTCAGTGTATCCCTTGGAGGTGTATCGTGAGCCATCCAGCTCAATCACCACCACGGCGATCTCTGGGAACTGCATAGCGGGAACCAAGTATTGAACGATCCGCCTACAAAGTTCTTCAATGGCCAGGCCTTTCTGTAAGTCGTGGTTTACTGAGTAGAGACAAGTCAACTCTTTTACTCTCTTCCGCAGCGCATCCTCCCTCCGCTTGCGCTCCGTGATATCGCGGGCAGCGCTTATAAGAAGCTTCTTACCGTCCACTTCAACAACTCTAATACGTGCTTCCAGCGGTATTACAGATCCGTCTTTACAGAGATGAGCGTTTTCGATGGTTATTTCTCCTTTTTGCATCAGCTCTTGTATCCACGACTTGGTACGCTCAGCGTACCCTAGAGCATTTAGTTCTTTAATATTCATCCCCAACATTTCTTCTTTGCTATAGCCTCGCGACCTGCAACACTCCTCATTAACATAGAGCAAATTCCCATCAAGGTCGCTGACAAGGATTGAATCAGTAGCGCTATCCAGAAGTCTTGCCCTAAGCTCCAGCTCCTCCTCTGCCTGCTTGCGCTCGGTGATGTCTTTGAAGTCCTCCACAATACCGATGACTTTGCCGTCTGGATGTCGGAACAGCGTGGCCGTCACGATGCAGGGAACTGTCGTCCCATCAGCTCTTTGCATCTCTTCTTCCTTCTCCACGCCTTCCGCGCTGGCCATGATCTTGGTCAGCGGACACTCGGGAGTGTGGCACAGCCGCCCGCCCAAGACCTCGTAGCACTTCATGTCGAGTGCATCTTCTCTGTTCACGCCCGATAGATCGCAGAAGGTCTGGTTGACACGAAGCACATTGAAATCCTTGTCCACCACGCGCATACCATCGGCCGCCGTTTCGAAAATCTGATCCAACTCTGCCCAGGCACGCTGGATTTCCTCCTCCGCCCGCTTGCGCTCGGTGATGTCCCTTAAGATGGAAACCAAGCCAACGCGATTGCCAGAAGCATCCTTTAGTACCTTAGCGTTTAATTCCACAGGAAACTCAGAGCCGTCTGCTTTAAGCATAGAGTATTCTTCGACTGTAACTGAATCCTGTTCTAGAGCTTTCTGCATACTTACCATTGCTCTCTCAATTTCGTGCTGGGGAAGAAGTTCAGGAACGCTTTTACCTACTATATCATCCTTGCAATCAAAGCCATGTATCTTCGCCAAACTGTCATTAGCTTCGATGATAGTACCTCTCAAATCCGTAATTGCTATCCCGTCGCCGGCAGACTCAAATATGCGCTGTAACTTTTCCTGTGACTCCCGTAGTACCTTCTCTGCTCGCTTGCGCTCGGCCTCTAATCTCTCTAACTCACCAACTCGTTGGCGTAATTCCGCCAGTTCACTCACCAAGTGTCGTTTTGATTCATTGTTTTCTTTCATTGTCCAGATCTCCTGTGTATGCTCCCTAGTCAGTTTAGATATTCCCAGGGACATGAGGTGGAAATCCTGCACCACTCTAGGAACTAAGAAGTGCTAAGTCAAGGATCGGTTCTGGCAAGGTCACCTCTTGACTGACATAGGTTCGCGGCGCGAGATACCCCAGCGCCGAATGCCTCCTCTGGGCATTGTAGTATTGGATCTGCGTATCAATGGAGCCTGTTGCCCAAACCTCTTAGTTGACCATTGACAGGCTTTTTCAGGACCATCATCCATGGGGAAAGCCCTCTTCTTCGTCCAGTCTTAGATACAGGAGGCTCTCCCGCATATGTGGCCCCTTTCAAACACAGTCCGAGCCTGGGAACAAGTGGGCTCCCCGCTTGCCTCTAAGCCGAACAGCCCTGTCTTTACTGCATAGCCAGGTGGAGCTTGCCACTCCGCCACAGCTTGAGCAGGTTGTGCGCTGCACAGATGAGTCGCCATTCGCTCCTCGCCGCTGCTAATCCCCGTCGTAAAAATCTCCCGCACGCACGGCCTTCTTTGATCTGCCCGAAGACCGGTTCCACTGTCTGTGAACGCCACTTGTACAGTTTCTTACCCTGTTTCGTGAGAAGCTTTTGCTCCATCCGTTCCTTCACCGTCGCGTCGTTGGGGATCCGTCCCCGCGGGCAGGCTTTTCCCTTCATCGCCTGCCGTTGCTTGGAGTCCTTGCTCATTGCAAGCAACAGTTCCGGCCCTCCCGGATCTGCATTGAGAACATTATCTTCGCTGTAGTATCCCGCGTCGGCCAACACCACTTTCACGTTCCCTACCGCTTCTACTGCTGTCAGTTCCTCATTCGTCCTCTCCAGCATCGGATGTAGTTGGTTTACATCGTTCTGCTCTTGGGTGACCTCGGCCGCTACGATGATCTGCTCCTTTGTTACCATCGCCTGAGCATTGTAACCCTGGAGGTACCCATTACGAGTCTTCATGATCCAGCTGTCAAGGTCAGTCAGGTTGGCCTTGGCCTTCTTCTGGTCTGGTTTCTTATCTGGTTCCTTGAGCTTTCGTCCTCGCTTCTTCTTACCGGTCGCCTCTTCCTCCCGCCGCCGTGCTTCGATCTTCTCTTCCTGTAAGGCAACCTTCTCTTTAGCCTGCTGTTCAAGTTATGCCTTGGCCTCTTTTAGCCGTGCCAGTCGGCTCTCTCGATTTGCTAGCTGTGCGGGGAGTTCATCCCCACGGCGCCCCTCTCCGTAAAGGGCATCTTCCTCCGCATCCTTTTCCTCTGCTTCCTGCAGCATCCGCTTGACCTCTTCCTCCAGGTACTCGTAGGTTCGGTTCGCAGCGAGGGAGGCGTTCCCCTTCATCTTCGTCCCATCGAGGGCAACCACCCCTACCTTTACCCCATGGAATCCTATTCCACGGGGTGAACCAACCCCGCCTGGGCACACAGCTGCAACACTGCAGTGAACAGATCTGCAAGTTTCTCCTCGTTCTCCTTGCGGAACCGACAGATCGTTGAGTAATCGGGCTTCTGGTTTGCCGTGATCACGCGAAAGGCTACATCGACTACACAGGCACGTTCGATCTGGCGGGAGGAGCGTACTCCCAGACAGTAGGTATACAACAGTAACGACACCATCATTCCTGGTTCGTATGCGGCCCGCCCCCACCCGTCGGCACGGTACTTCCGGTAGAAGGAAGTGAGGTCGAACTCCTTCACCGCATCGAGGATGAACCACGCTAAGTGATTCTCGGGCAACCAATCCCGTATCGATACCGGCATGAGATACATCTGATCACGATTACATTCAAGAAAATATTCTTCTTTTAATTATACGCTGCAGGGAGGGTTTGTGCAACAGGCTGAAGAATAGCGAGTGATAAGGCGGGCATCCGGTTATTCAAACTTTTCGACGAGCGTGGCCAAGGTGCCCGCGTCATTGAAGTCGACCCTTCCATCGCCATTGAAATCAAACAGAGCCGGGTTTCCCTGGATCACCTTGCTACCAAGATTGAAGGCCAACAAAAGCGGATCGGCAAAGGTCAATCTCCCATCTCCATTCACATCCTCGTAGAGCCCGTCGTAGTCCAAATCCTGTGGACGGTGGGTTGAGTCGCCAATCGGGGAGAGGAAGACGGTTATCGTTACCCCGCCTGACTGAACCAACGGCTCTATCAGGTTTCCTTCATCATCCGTCATCACCCTGACCTTGATGTCGAGCTTCGCCTCGCCCTTGCTCATGCCTGTGAGGATAACCGTTGCCAGGGTAATGCCATCCGTCCCAGGCTGGATCTGATCCCTGAAGTCCGCGGCCCGAAACTCGATGGAACCAGGGTCCTGATGAACGATCTGAAAGAACCGCTGATCTATCGCATCACTTTTTAATCCCTTGATCTGGGCCACTCGGGGGTCAGATACAGAGAGAACCAGATCGTAGGTCTGCAGTCCACGAGCTCCTCTGACCAAGAGCAATTCGAGGGCAACCTCCTTTCCTGTTTCCCCTCTTCCCTGTTCCAGCCGCAGGCTAGTAAGCGTGGGATTGGCCTTCTCGGCCAAGGCGGCCAATGCTTGGACATCCTCAAGGCCTATCTTCCCATCCTCGTTAAAATCAAAAGATTCTTCATGCGTTTGGATGGCCTCACTGTTGATATCAAGGGCAAACAGGGAGACATCCTCTGGGGTGAGCCTCCCATCCCCGTTGATATCTTCATAGAGACCGTCCCCGTCCAGGTCCTGAGGAACCTTCACAGAGCCTCCGATCGAGGATAATTGGGGAGCGGGGGTAAACACCTCCAACGAGATTGACTCCACCCGGGGGACAACCCTGTGGTCCCGATGGTCGATAAACTTATTGACCTCCACATCGATTCCCGTTCGTCCCCTCGCCAACCCTACCACGTCGATCTCCGCCAGGATGACATCCCGAGCTCCTGGCAACACACTGTTCCGATCAAGGTCCAACGCGCGAAACTCGATCGAGTCCCCGCTTGTCTTTACCACTTGAAAGTAGAACCCTGCGATCGCTATTCCCCTGGCCGAGCGGATGCGTACGATGCGACTATCCCTCACAGAAACCGTAATATCGTACATGTACACTCCCTCGGGAGCGTTTGCAAGGATGAGTTGAAGTGTCCCCTCCTCCCCCTGTTTCTTCTCCAGGATAATAACTGGAGTATCGCCATTGGTATCGGCGCGTGTCTGATATCCAAGGGGAAGAACCAGGATCCACAGGGTTAAGACGAGGACGACCAACCCCTTTCTCTTGTCTCGTAAACAAACCCGGTCATGATTCATAGTCCACCCCTTATTCCTGTTTCATTGGTTTAGCATAACACCCTGTGGTTGGCCGGGGGTGGACAATGACGGTCTTTGTGACACGCCGAATAACCCGCTTTAGGTGATGAACTTCTCCGCCGTTTTGAATCCTACGCCGAAGGGAGGGGCACGCTAAGAACAGGGATCGATCTCAGCTCCGGGGCTTCGGTTTAACTGGCCGCTTGCCGTCAACATCAAGTGCAGGAGAATCAAAAGGGGGAGGTTGACGACGAAGCGATCGCTCCCTACGCTTGCAGCGTTGATCGACGTGCTTGTTTTTTCTAAACGGTCACTCCGAGCTGCGCGTTGCAGATCTCGCTCGAGTTCAATCTTCATCTCCCTTACAGGGGCACCAAGAGAACTAGGATCTCTATCAGTGAGATGCTACCTGGACGGACGATTCAT
>Ga0315543_1002328_pt1 | contig 18602 bp, 22 predicted proteins | sample SalMarSW160210MG_2_FD_203098 | JGI IMG/M metagenome (GOLD analysis project Ga0315543, IMG submission 203098) | Salt marsh sediment microbial communities from the Plum Island Ecosystem LTER, Massachusetts, United States - Salt Marsh Sediment SW1601-210 ...
GGACCAAGGACTTCATGGAGGCTGGGAAGGAGCGGCTTACCCGGGATACCGTCAGGGATGCCACGCGCCAGGAGATAAACGAGATAAAGCGGGAGAGCACCGACCTCAAGCACCTGGTGGCTGACCTTTCGCTGGATGTGTACCGTCTCAAAAAAACGGCTATTCCTCCATTGGACCAAAACGGCGACGGAGCATGAGTGCTGGGGAAAGAGCCATTATCCTGGCCCAGGTGGAAAACAAGTCCAGGGGCAAACGGCAGGCCATCATGGCGCTAGGGATACCGAAAAGCAGCTACTATCGGTGGCGACGGGGCGATGGCCTGGAGTCACATTCAGGAGACAGGGGAAGGCCGTGGAACCGGATCACTCCCGAAGAGGAAAGCAAGATACTGGCGGTAGCCCGGGAGTCTCCTGAGCTCAGCAGCCGGCAACTCTCAGCCTGGATCACCGATAATAAAGGCTTTGCCGTATCCGAATCAACGGTGTACCGCATTCTAAGAAGGGAAGGGCTGGTGAAACGGCTGGAGGTGCCGCTCGTGGCGGGGAAGGAATACCATACCAAGACCAAGCGGCCACACCAGATGTGGGCTACCGATGCTTCCTATTTCCGGGTGGTTGGCTGGGGATACTATTACCTGGTGACCGTGATGGACGACTACTCCCGTTTCATCCTGGCCTGGAAGCTGCAGAAAGACATGTCGGCTAACTCCCTCATCGAGGTAATCCAGGATGCGGTGGACGCTACCGGCATGACAGATGTGCCTGTCGAGGACCGCACCAAACTCCTCTCGGACAACGGAGTGGGTTATGTCTCCAGAGCCTTCCGTGGCTACCTGAACCTCGTCGGTATTCACCATATCCTGGCGGCGCCCTACCATCCCCAGACTAACGGGAAGCTGGAGCGCTATCACCAGAGCATCAAGCGAGAAGTGAACCAGGTCACTTATGAGGCTCCCAGCCAACTGGATAAGGCAATTGCCGACTTCGTCGACTACTACAACTACCGCCGGTACCATAAGGCACTCGGCAACGTGACGCCTGCCGATGTCTTATATGGCAGGAGAGAGGAGATCCTGCAACGCAGAAAGGAGGTGCAAATACAAACAATCAATCGCCGCAGAGACTACAACCAGGGCCTCAGGGAGCTTGTTAATGCCGCCTGATTATGCCAAAGTGTTCGGTTTAAAAAGTGTCCCATTTCGCTGATTGACAACACTAATATAGATACGCGAGACGATAACAGAGAACTAGAGAAAGGTCAATAGGATAGTGGTATAAGTTTTAAGGGTAAAACGAATCATTTACCTTGTTTATTAACCGCCATGAGATTATAATATGATTTACTTTGAGGATATCCTAATTTACACATCATTTCCCTCGCTTAAAAAGGAGTTGTAGTGTGAGTGACGTAAAATTACCAGCTATAATAGATGACAGCGTACCAGCTTTAGCCAAACTTACCGCAGCTTTAGGTGTGCCTCGTGAGATTCTAGCTAGCGATGAGGAAATTCGAAGAGCATGGTCACAACTACCCAGATTGATCGGTCAAATACCCCCAGTGGTTCGCAGTGAACTTCATGCAAGAATGTGTATTGCAGTTTCTACGGGATTATTCGATGCATCAGTTAACTATGCATGGAATTCAGCAATCATAGCCTTACGCGACAAAGTTCGTAGTTTCGGCCTTCATATAGTTCCACAAATTACTGGGAATCCATTCGACGAGCAGAAGCTCGTAGATATCACGGATTCACAACTTCTTCAGCTTTGCCTGAGCCTGAACCTTATAAGCGAGGACGCCTTTTTCTTCTTGGAACAATGCCGCGATGTTCGTAATAACTTTTCCGCTGCCCATCCGCCAATGGGAACTCTTGATGATGCCGAATTCATCGTATTTCTTACCCGTTGTATAAAATACGCGCTTTCGGCGACAAGTAATCCAAAAGGTGTTGATACACAAGCCCTTATACAGTCCGTAAAAGGCTCTAGTCACACTGCGGAACAAACTCAACAATGGCTGGAGCGGATTAAAGCGACCCACGAAGCACAACAAGGACTCATTATCATTATGCTGCATGGCATCTACTGCGATACGACATCAACCCAAGATACTCGGAATAATGCTCTAGCCATATGTCAAGGGTTCGCTCCACAATTAACACCGACAACCAAGTCGGAATTGATCGTACGCCATTCGGACTATGTTGCCGATGGAAAAACTGACCAAGTACAATTATCACACCAATTCTTCGCTCGACTAGAGCTCCTCGGTCTTTTATCCGAACAAGAGCGCCACATTCTTGTAACCCGCGCGTGTAAAAAGCTACTTTCAGTTCATCAAGCGTACGACAATTTTTATAATGAACCCCCTTTCGCAGAACACCTTCTTGAAATCCAGCAACAATCTGCAATCCCTGACACGGCGAAAACCGAATTTGTAAGTGCCGTTGTAACCTGTGCTGTTGGAAATAGGTATGGCGTTTCAAATGCAGCCATGCCTGCCTACGAGACGATGATCAGGAATTTCGCACCGGCTGAAATTGCGATAATGTTGGAGTTACCTTCCACAAATTCGACAGTAGGCGTTCGCTATAAAAGCTTCACAAGTTGTCGTAGCCGTTACATCCACCTCCTGCAACTTATCGATCCGAAATCTATCCCCGTAGCGCATACAACAAAATATAAGACTCTCTTAAAAGGATGATTAGTGGATAGGAAAAGTAGACCCACTTCTCGATAATAAATGAGGATATCAATCGCAGAAATTACCGAAGATAAGCGAAACATAAGTGGCAGCGACTGGACTTGAACCAGTGACCAAGGGGCTTGAAAGCATTGCAAAACTATCGCAAAATTCACGCGTAAAAGTTAAGTAAAAAGTTAAGTAAATTTTTAGGGGGACTTAAGAAATGCGCAAAACAGGCACAAAAAAAGTGGCAGCGGGTGGATTTGAACCGCCGACCAAGGGCTTATGAGTCCCCTGCTCTACCACTGAGCTACGCTGCCGTGAAGCTAAAATGCCCGTTTTTTACCGCTGAAAGTCTAAAGTTGGCGACAATTTGGCGACAGAATTTTTATTTACCCCGGCGGGTAGCACTTCGTCGAGTAAGGCCATAGCGTCGCTTTGCATCCCCTCTATTATATGAGAATAGGTGTCCATTGTAAAGGCTACAGAGCTATGCCCCAAGGCCTCAGAGATAACCTTGGGCTTTGCCCCGCGTAGCAACATTAAAGAGGCAAAAGTATGTCTCAAGTCGTGAAACCGGACACCGCTGACGCCCGCCTGTTTCGCTAGTCTGGCAAATTCATGGCTTAGTACGGAAGGGTCTAGCGGCCTTCCGTCCGGATAGGCAAAAACGAGACAGTCCAGGGTAAGCTCCTTTCCTAGTTCACGGTAAAGCCGCTCGCGCTCTGCGCGGTATTCTCTTAGGAATAGGGCTAACTTCGGGGTCATGGCGACGCGGCGGCGGCTGTGAGCGGTCTTAGGCTCTTTGAACTGGCATATACCACGTCGCTTATACAGCACCTGGGAAACTGATATCGAGAGAAAATCAAGGTCAACGTCTCTCCATCTGAGTCCCAATAGTTCACCCTGTCTAAGTCCCGTGCTCACGGCGCTATAGTATAGCGGGTAGAAATGGCTATCCTTTGCCGTATCGAAAAGGACTTCAACTTCACCGGGGGTCAGGGTGCGCATGGGCTTCCCCTTCCAGGACGGCGGATCCACCAGCTCGCAGGGATTACGGCCCAAATAACCTTGCCTGACGGCGTACTTCAGGGCCTGGCTTAATAGTCGGTGATGTTTGTGTACCGTCCGGGCTGATAGCTTTTCGACAGCCTTCCCGTAATAGCTCTGAATTGCCTGGGGATGAAGGCGTTTTAGCTGGACTTGACCCAGGGCTGGTATGAGATGGTGCTCTACAATGTTCTGGTAGCCGTCCTGTGTGCACAATTGACAGTTAGTCTTAACATAGCCGGCTAACCAATTGGTAAGGTGCTCTGCCACTGTGAGGCGTCCGGGCGGGGTATAGACACCCTTGTCCAGGCTGGCTAGCAGCTCGGTCAAGCGCTTCTGTGCATCGGATTTCCGGCTGCTATGTACCGTCTCGAAATGACGGCGGCGCTCACCGTCCGGACCGTTGCCGGTGTCTATGGTGATCTGCCAGGAACCTTTAGACTTCTGCCGAATGTGTCCTCTCATAGTTATCTCCTTTCTTTAGATTTTAAATTTCGACTTCCCCATTATACAGGACACAACTCACACCGCGTGCGAACTAATAGTGGGCGCAGTATGAATGGGTCCAAAGCATCATCAATCTCCTCAATTTTTTCATCCATCCTGTGACGCATCCCCTGTATCTCGTCGGCCATGTATGGCGGGTACAAGTTTTGGAGCGCAAGGTTACACACCGTTGCCACCTCTTGAGCCAGTGCAGCCTCAGTTTCACTGAATCTAAGTTTTAACTCATAAGTGCCGGTTATAACGCTAAACTGTTGGTCAGCTGGTAGAACTCGAAACTTCCGACGCTCAAGCTCCTCCTCGGGATTGCTAGCCGTGGCAACTTCCCATGCTGGCCAACGCAACACATCGACTATCCTTTCTAGAACATCTTTTTTGCCGGTTTTCTCCTCAACTTTTTCTTTGAGGCCCGGCTTTTGGTTCATAAAATCCTCCACCACTTTGGGGGCTCCTTTTCTGATTTCTGCAAGAGCACTAACACAGGTACCCCAAGCCTGTTGCCACTCCTCGAAGGCCTGCCACCAAACTTTTCCACCGGTATGCTGTCGAAGGGACTCAAAAAGCATTTTGTTCTGGCGCTCCGTCTGCCGCTGTTTTCTCCTTGCCTCCCGAGAAGCCGAATGAAGCCCCTGAGGCAAATCCTTGGGCAATAGAGTATCAAGTACTGCCACAACATCCCGGTCCTCATTAGGTGAATCGGGTATAGTGAGACGACCTACCAGGGAAGCCGCAAATTGGGTCAGGTCATCCAGATGCTTCTGTTGCTCGTCTGTCAGCAATTGCTTTTTAATTTCGTCAGCAAGGATATCGCCTCGCCGTCCTGCCAGATAAGCCTTGACTGTCTGACGGTGGCACCCGACGGCCCGGCTTATAGCTGAAATCGACTCGCCTTGACGGTGGAGCTCGACCATGCGCCTGGCTTGTTCATCAGTCACCCGACTACCTTTGTGTCTTACCATTTTAAGGCCTCCTCATTTCGTGACAGTTTCACCACTGGCGCTACTAATAAGTGGACAATTATGTACATAAGTAGAAGCATTTAATCATCAACTGTCACTATTGACAAGCTCCTACCATATACATTAGCATATCAGTAAGCTAATGTCAAGGGAGCAATAATATGGAACTAATTGGCTACCGAAAAGCTTACCGCTTACGAATGGCCGTACCTGGCAGGAAATCCATAGAGGTAACCTTCCCGTATGAGGTTGTAGAGAAAGAAGCGAGAAGTAGAGACTTAACTGTAAACGAATTCCTCGACCGTTTTCAAGCCGTTGTGGAGTATGACAATTTCGACGGTGTGATTTACAGATTTCAAGAAATACCTAAAGAGGAGCCTCGGACCAAGGAGGTCGGCAGTGGAAAGCAAGGATGAGTCTCTGGTTCTAACCCCAGAAGAGGTGCGTCAGAGGCTAAAAATTTCTAGGAGCGTACTTTATTCTTGTCTTCGCCAGGGGCGGATACCTTGCATTCGGATATCCCCCAGAAAAATTTTGATTCCTAAACATAGGTTTCTCGAGTGGCTGAACGGGGGAGGCGGTAATGATCTGCATCCCCCAGAGTGAAGAAGCCTGGCAGGGGGTAGCCATAGCTACACCTGCCTATTTTATTGAAGGGGGGAAATAAAGCACCGGAGACTGGGGGTTGATTCCAGGTCTCCGGTGGCCTGAGGGTTGAGCCGATGACAAGCTCTAACAGTAATGATATTCCAAGTCAGGGCAAAGGTCAAGGACCTTTCTCCCGTGAAGTCCCCGAGCTCCTAGAGATGCATTTGGAGCATCTCAGAAAATCTGCCATCTCCATGAAGCCGGCTCCCTCGCTAGACCAGTTCCAGGCAGCCCTGCGTAGGGAGTTGGCCCATCACCGTTGTCCGCTGCCGGCGCCGCTGAGTGGTGTCGTCATTTTCCCACGGGCTTTCAGGGGCCGGGCCACCCTGATCCGTTGGCGTCAAGGTGACAGCTCACCAGCTGACTGGGCTGATGCTATCCGTAAGCCTCACGGTTGGTGCTGTGAAATCCCCCGGGGTGTTTTCCTCCTGGACCTTGACAGAGAGGGTGCCCTGGAACTCCTGGTCACCAGGCTACCACATGGTTTCGGCCTAGTACAATCCAGCCCCGGCCGTTACCATGTCTGGCTATCCGGGGAAGCGCCGCCGGGCCAGCATCTGGGACACATGGAGGATCACATCCTAGAGGTTCATGGGCCAGGTAGGCTGGCGACTCTGCCACCCTCACGCCATGTTGATACCGGCAAACCCTACCATTGGCTAAATCGCTTCCTGGGTACCGTGCCCGTAAAGCCGGAGGACTTGGGCATCGTGCTGGTGGAACGGCCTACTAGGTCTACTAACCGAAGTTATATCCCTGCACCAGCCGGCGGATCCCCCTTGCACGAATTGATGGCCCAGCTCACCGGCCAGGACGGGCGCCCCCAGGGTCAGGAGTGGGCTTTCTTCTGCCCGCGCCATGATGACCACCATCGCTCACTCATGGTCAACGATGAGAAGGGGTTGTTCTATTGCTATGGTGCCGGCTGTGGGTTCAAAGGCAACAGACGGACCTTGGAGAACCTGCTTGGGCTGAGGCCACGGAGACAGCGAAGGGTCAGAGTAATAGCAGAGGTTAAATTAGAATGAGCTACAGTTTGCAGTGTCAGGGGTCCCGCCGAACCGCGGCTGGGGAAATTCTGGCCACGGTGGTACTGGTTGACGAGAGCGGGGCAGAGCTCTTTAGTGATAGGGTTAATCTGACATTAATAAGAAGCCGGGGTCAATTCGCCAAAGAGTTGCTGAAGCGATTTCCCGACTTGAAAGGCCAAGACCTCGAGGGACAACTCCTCGAGTTGATGCGCAAAATTCCACTAGACCAAGGGCAAGATAGTGCTGAGCGGGTACCTCAAGCGCAGGTCCTCGTCGCTCTGGCCCGGAAGTCCGGTCATGAGTTTTTCCATGATGGCCAGAAACCGTTCGTGGCCATGGAGCGCGATGGCCATCGGGAGATCTGGCCTATCCGGTCTCAAAATTATAAAAGATGGTTAGGGCGGTCGTACTGGGAGGCGGAAGACCAAAAAGTGCCCAACCAGGAAGCGTTAAGTGCTGCGCTTAATGTTCTTGAGGGGTTTGCAGTGTTCGATGGACAAGACCACAGGCTTTGTAACCGAGTAGCGTGGCTTGATGAAGAACTTTGGTACGACCTGACTGACACTACATGGCGGGCTGTGAGGATTAGTTCCAAAGGCTGGGAAGTGGTGGATAAGCCGCCAATTCTCTTCCAGCGGCATAATCATCAGATTCCGCAGGTTACACCCGTCCAGAGAGGCGACCCAAAGGCTATCTTAAAGTTCTTACGTCCTGTCTCGGAGAGTGAAAGTGTGCTTTTATTGGCCTATATCGGGTCATGTTTTATCCCAGATATTCCTCACCCGATCCCGATAGTTCACGGTGACCCGGGGTCAGGTAAATCGACGCGGCTACGGCTGGTGCGCCAGTTGCTAGACCCTTCAGAACTCCCGCTTCTGTCCCTTCCCCGGGATGCCCAGGCTGCTGTCCAGCTCCTATCTCATCATTGGATAGCCTACTTTGATAACGTCAGCTCCCTTCCTGACTGGCTTTCCGATTTACTGTGCCGAGCTTGTACTGGTGAGGGGGCATCCAAGCGTCAGCTCTTTACGGATGACGACGATGTGATTTATAGCTACCGGCGGTGTGTGGGCCTCAACGGGGTTAATATTGTGGCTGACAAGCCAGACCTGCTGGACCGGTCCATAATACTACGCCAGACTAGGATTGTGGAGAAAGTCCTCCTTGAAGATAGGGACTTATTACAGGCTTTCAAGAATGAGTTGCCAGAAATACTGGGCGGGTTCCTGGATGCGCTGTGCCGGGCCATGGCCATCAAGTCAGAAGTTAACCTCCTCTGGCGCTCCCGAATGGTTGATTTCGTGGTCTGGGGCGCCGTTATTGCCAGGGCCCTAGGCTATACTGAGGCGCAGTTCCTACAGGCTTATTCTGAAAATATCCATGCCCAGAATCAAGCGGTTCTGGCAGCCAGCCTGGTGGCCACCGCAATTCTCAATTTTATGGCCGATAAGGACAGCTGGACGGGGACGCCGGCAGAACTGCTCGCGGCCCTAGAGCCTGTTGCTGACAGCCTTAAAATCAACACCAAGCAGCAAGGATGGCCCAAAAATCCCAACTGGTTAACGCGTCGAATTAACGAGGTACGTGTCAATATTCTCGCGGAGGGTATCTCCGTGTTGGATGCAAAGCCTAGCAAACGCGAGCTAACCCTCCGCCAAGAAGTGCTCGAAAATATCGTCTTTATCGACGGGGGCCAGGAAATAAGCACGGCTCCAGCTACGACAATAAAATTGAACGATATCGTCGGGTTATCGTCGGTCTCGTCGGAATTTATCGACGGTAAAGGCTCATCCGTTGATAAACCGACGATAAACGCGAGAGATATTGACGTATCTGGCTCTGAGCCTACCGTCGATAAAGACGATATTTCTGCTCTACCTTGGGAGGAGGGTCATGTTGAAATGTCAAAAGACACAGAGGATAGGCACCCTTTTCCTGATGCTCTTGGGATGACCGTTGACCAAGCGCTTGAACTATGGCGGCGACACGGCGCGCCAGTAATTCACTTAGGCCAGGGTGTTAATTGCCTTGACCTGGGGAAGTTACTAGACCGGGAGGATGTATCACCGGAACATCTTGAAAAAGTGAGGGCATGGCTAACTGACATCCAAGGCCTAGGGAGTAACAGGGCGTAACACCCTGTAAGGAGGTAATCGATGAGATGCTATGACCCATATAGCGGGGAAGTCGTTCATTGCTGGCACCGGGTGAAGATAGGGCCTGCCACAGTTACTTACAGGTGTTGTGTCTGCGGGGCTACCAAGCGCAGGTACCGCCCGGGCAAGAGGCCAATTAGAGAAAGTGTTTTTGTCTATGGCTAGAAGAAAATTATCCGACCCGCCGCTAGAGCTGGGGGTGAGTATTGAAGAGGATACAAATGGCAGGAAAAATTGAGGTAGTCAGGCCAGGCGTGGTTGACAGACTGAGAGTTGCCAGAACGCCAAAACACTGCTCTTTGTGTGGGCGACCGATTAGCCCGGACGACAACTAGGGATAGAAAGCGCAGCTGGCAGAGGTTTAGCGTGCCAGTGTGTGAGAGATGCGGCTAGAAAGGAGGAAAATGACAATGGCAACGAGGAATCAGACACCAGGGGAAATCATGACCGAGAGGGCGCGCATAGCTTCAGAGGGGAGCTGTAAAACGTGTCAATACTGTGACCCATTGCCGGAACCAGTCCGGGGGTATGTGGCCCAATGCGCTATTCAGGGGAATGTCAACGCTATCCTGTTTACTTCTGAGGACTTGGAACGCAAGGCTTTCCCCTATATCTGCGACTGCGGGTGGTGTGACTTTCATCACTCCATAATTTGCCAAGCCTATGTGGAGAGGGTTAGAACACCTGCCGAACAGAGGGAATTTTTGGCGCAGCGAGCCATAGAAGAGGCACGGGTGAGGGAGCGCGAGCGGGAAGATACCTGTATTGACGAACAAAAAACAGCCGAGCTATGGGCGAAGTCCGAACCGCGATATTATGTTGACCTTATTACCATCAGTTACCCGGGCTATAAGGAAGTTTCCTTTGACCTGTTTCACACGGAAATGACTAACGAGGAAATTTGCCAGCTTGTAGTCTTTGCTGACGGCAGGACAATTGACGACCTGATGTACCCACGAAGTCATGTTGAGCAAACTTTCAGCAAAGCCGAAGTCCGCCAGCTTTACGAATACTTCTCGCAGCACTATGAGGGGGACCGCTTGAAGGTCAAGAGGGCCGGACCGCCTGATAATAATTGCATGGGTTGTGGGTCCTACCCTATTGGTGGTGGAGACGATTTTTATATGTTTGATAAAGTGGAAGGCTACTCAGTGCCGTTTAGGGTTTGGGGATACTTTAAACTGCGAGCCTGCGAAAAGGTGAAAAACGAAGGCCCGGGCCGCGGCAAAGGCGCTCCTTACCTTGTCAGGAATGATACGGGTGGAGAGGTGTGAACATGGCTAGAGTACTCGCTTTGGAACGAGAGGAAAAGAAACAACAAGCCCTCATTCTCCGCAAAATGGAAAGTAGAAGAAGCCTGGAAGCTCACGAAGAGAGGATGGCGAAAGGAAAGATAGCTGCCATAGCCGCTCCAGGTTCACATCCGCTGGCCCGCCAGCGAACAGAGGTGCCAGGAGTAGAATCCTAATTGGTCGATTAACTAGGGCAAGTGGTCAGGATTTTGATTGTAGTGCGTCAAAAGGCTCCGGAGAAAATCAGGAGAGTTAATTTATGAGTGAGCTAAAGGTGAAAGTAGTAATTTATCTCCGGGTAAGCTCAAGTGAGCAGACGGCAGATAATCAGCTACCGGCATTGGAGAAGTGGATAGCTGACAAGAACCATGAGCTGATTGAGGTCTATCAGGAGAGTGAGAGTGCTTGGCGTAGCGGGCATCAGCGTGAGCTATCAAGGCTGTTCGATGACCTGAAAAGGCGTAAAGCCGATATATGTTTGGTTTGGGCTTTAGACCGGTTAACCCGTGAGGGGATAGCTAAAATCTTTGAGATGATAAACAGGTTCAAGATGTATGGTGTTCAGGTCATCAGCCTTCAGGAGCTCTGGACGGAGCAAACTGGGCCAATGGCTGACCTGCTTTATGCCATAACAGCCTGGGTAGCTGAGTTTGAAAGCAGGCGCAGGAGTGAAAGGACTTTAGCTGGTCTGGCTCGTGCTCTCCAAGAAGGTAAGAAGTTGGGCAGACCGAAGGGTTCTAAGGACAAACATAAAAGAAATCGCCGGGGTTATCTGCTACGATATGCCAGCCCAGCATTGCGTGAGAAATACACCAAATAAAGGGGTATCAGAAAATAGCGGACGTTTTTAGCTTTGTGAGCGTAGAACTGCAAGTAGGCTAAACTAAGGGTCCTTTTTATCGGAGCTAGACCTATAACAAGGTAATTAAAAATAGTGAGAAAAGAGGATAACGAAAAACGATGATAACAACCGCAATTTCTGAATCTTGGCTGCTGTTTGGCCTCTTCAGCAGAAGTTGTCCGAGGTGCGTAGGCGGTTTTTTATTATGGGATCGCGGAGAGCATGAAGCGGTTTGCCTAAACTGTGGTTTCAGGACCTATCAGCTAAAAAATAAGCGTCAAAAGAAAGAATTGGTAAGTACCACATGGAGGAAATCACGAAGAGTATAAGTTCCTATCAGGTTAACGGCACTCCCCAATATAACTGCTACACCATTCATCGGAACCTCCTGATTCAAATATACCACTTCTGGATGGGGGTTGGTCTTATATACAAACTTTAGTATAATTAGTTAAACTGCTGCAAGTCGGATGTTACCTTTTAGCCCGCTTAGGAGGTGATAATAGTGGAACGACCGGAGTTCCCCAAAAAAGAAAAGGAGGGCAAGGCAATGAAAAGCGGGCTATCTAAGTACTGGACACCTGGAAAGGAGATTGAATATCAAGAGCAGCTAAAGAATTGCCGGACATTCGCCGAGCGACATCTGATTATGACCATACGGGACCTCTTGAAGTATGACGGGCGAACAAAAGAGGGCAAGAGAGCAGTAGCCCAGGGTAGATTACGCATAGCCACTGCCACCGATGCAGATATTGAAGAGCTAGCAAAGCTAGAGGCGCAAATGAAGGGTGGTGGGGGTCCCGACTCGGTGCCAGATAAAATTGAAGATTATAAGAGACTACGAGCCGCGTTAACAGAGAGAGGAGTAAAGGGGGTTGAGCTAGAATGCCAGTAGAAGCCAAGGCGATGAAGGATCTCCGCGGGTTTCTGACCCCAGAGCAGGTCGAAGCCATGATTAAGTCCTGCGACAACCTCAGGGACCGGGTGCTGATAAGGTTGCTGTGGAGAACGGGGATGAGGATATCAGAGCTGGTCCGACCAGGCAAAGACAGAAGCCCAGTCCTAGGCTTGAGGGTATCAAATATCCTTTGGGGTGAGAACGCCCTCATAATCAGACATGCCAAGAGAAAAGATAACCCCCCGCGGCGAATAGACATTGACCCTGAGACCCTGGCCATGGTGAGGGAATACCTGGAGAAGCGACCAGACAGTTCCGAATTTGTGATACCCATCACGAGACAGATGGGTTACCTGGTGGTGAGACGGGCAGCCGAGAGGGTGGGCATAACCGAGGTTGGTGACCGCCTGGTATCCAAGAGAAGACACCCGCACCCGCATCACCTGAGGCACAGCCTAGCTGTCCACAGTGTCCGGATGACCAAAGGAAATTATGCGGATTTGATTCGCCTCCAGCAGCAACTCGGACATGCCAGCATCGCCACCACCGCCGGCTATGTCCAGTTCAGCGATGAGGAGCAGCGTAAGTGGTACGATGACTTGTGGAAGGAGAAGGAGTAAATGGTAAAAGAGCTTAAGGTAACTCCCAGGCGTGGCGGCAACAGGCATCCCCTATCGGTCAGGGCTTTCATCCTTGACCACTTGGCTGCCGTGGAGGAAGACTATGGTGCGAATATACATCGGGCGTATAAGGCGGAGCTGGATAGGATAGCCAGCGGGAATGGTCGGCGACGACGGTATCACAAGCCAACATATAGCTCATTCCAGAGGCAGGTTGAGCTATTAGCGAAGGAAGGCTTGATTGAGTTTTCGGGCAGGGAAGAAGAATCCGACTATCCCCAGTTTCAGGATTGGGGAAATAAGCCTATGCGCAGGTACTACAGGCTGAAGTAGGCAAGCCAGCAAAGAGGGACTATCTTGGGTGCTAGACTCTCTTTTTTCACTTGATTTTATATTCAATTTTTCTTCAAAAAAAATTATTCCAGATATACTTGACATATATCTCATAGAGTGCTATTTTTATAGTAAATCATGTTAGATTTAGTGATTAGTCTTTAGTATGTAAAGTATAATGTTGGTCTGAATAAAGCTAGTTATTAGTAGCACCTTAACAATTGAATATGACTGAAGCTGAACTGAACGCTTGCCCTGGAAGGGGGAAACATGACTTCAAGCATTATTGCCCAGAGGCATGACCAGAGCCACCAGAACGCAATACAGGGGCATTGTAGCAAGTGCCATAGGGTATGGACACTTACCGAACCGCAAGGCGTTTGCCAGTGGTGCGGTAAGACCGCCACCTGCCAGACCGCCACGACAAAGCCACGCCGTGAGACTAGCCGAAGGCGAAAGCGGGAGCAATCCAACGGCATCGGGAACGGATACGACCAGTTACCAGAGCCACACCTTACCTATTATAAGGTAGCCAGATACTTTGTCTTTAAGGTAAGACCTGAAGATAGAGAGGACTTCCTACACGACCTTATGATAGAGATGGCAAAGGTCAAGGCAAAGTATGAGCTAATCGGGAAGCCCTTGACGGAAGCGGGACTTATGCGGGTAGCCAGCTATCAAGTAACCGAGTATTGGGAGAGGTTGCGACGCCTTACTACATGGCTAGACTGCGGTAACTGTAGCAAAAAACAAAGGCGTAAGTGCCGAGAAAAGGACTTATACTCGGAGTGCCCAAAGTATCACCAGCTAGTTAGCCTAAACACTACCGTAAACAATGTTGATGGTGAGCCTACCGAGCTGATAGATTTTCTAGCCGATGATAAGGCGATTGACCTTGACCTCAAGCTAGACGCAAGTAATTTTCTACTAGGCTTCCCACACAGAGCGGTTAAGATTGGCTACAAGATTTATAGCGGTGTTCCGTTAGACAATAAGGATAAGATGTATATAAGCCGATTCAGAAAACAGACACAAAAACCGCTATTATGATGTTACTTTTTGAGGCGAAAAGGGGGTGATAGTAGTGGAAGCACCGTTTAGGCTAGCGGGTAGCAGCTAGACGGTAGCTTACTACTAGGTGAAGCTGGCAGATTTGCCCTCTAGCCAGATAGCCAAAAGGGGTGACTAAACTGGAAAAACTTAATATTGTGGGCAAGCGTTCAGGTAACGGCTTTGTAGCTCACAAGGCTACGCTGGTAAACGCCCTGTCCAGGGCATTGGCCGAAAGGCTGATGCTGATGGACTTCACCATAGGGCGGAAAGGCTTACTCGGTTACCTTAAGGCGATTGCGGGGTCAAACGTGGTCAAGGTTGTCCCCGCCAATGGTGCTGATAGCGAGTCGCATGGCATCGGGAAACGCCTCAAGGTGATTTGCGGTAGCAATACCAGTTACCTTGAGGACATGGCATGGGTGGGGGATAAAACCCCCATGACCATCGCCGAGGTCAGGGTAAGCCCTAACAACGCTGTCAAGCCTAACATCGGGAATGTGGAGCTTGCCGAGGCGCTTAACAGAACGCTACCCTTTACCGCTACCGAGGACAATAGACCTGTTTTACAGTGTGTGCTGTTCAAGGCTGGTGAGGGGAAGCTAAAGCTGGTGAGTGCCGACGGTTTCAGGCTGGCAGTCCAGAGCATAGACTTTGACGGTGAGGGACAAGCCCTGATAGTCCGTGACGACCTGTTGGGGATTGCCAATGCCCTGCGGAAAGCAAGGCGGGTCAACCTGAGCTTTGAGGCAAGCGGTGAGAGCCTTGACGGAACGAAGCTGATTATTGATACCGAGGCAATTCGGTATAGCTTCGTGAGTGCCGATGGCACTTTCCCCGATTACGAGAAGCTCATTCCGAACGAGGCAAAAACCGTTGTCCACTTTGACACCGTTGAGGCTGGCAAGGCGATAAGCTCTCTCAAGGTGCTTGCCGATAGCAAGTCATACCCGATAGACCTAACCCTTGATAACGGTATGGTGATACTGTCAAGCCCCGATGATAAAGGGCGGGCGGTAATGCCAGCCGATATTGAGGGCGAGGTCAACAGGGTAAGGATTGACGGTAAGTATCTCGCCGATGCCCTGAGAGCCTGCGACGGTATGGTGGACTTAAAGCTCACCGATGGTAAATCGCCAGTCCTCTTTCAGGTTGACGGATACCTGCTTGTTACCATGCCGATGCTGACCAACGCCGAGAAGCCGAGCGCCGAGCCGAAAGCCGAGCCAGCGCCAGCCGAGGAAGCCGAGCCAGCACCCGCCGAGGACACCGAGGCAACCGAAGCGGTAGCCGAAGCCGAGGCAATCACCAAAGCCGACAAGCCGAAGCGGAAGCGCAAGGCGAAAGAACCAGTAGCCGTATAGCTTAAGCCGAAATTGAACGCTTGACCGAACAGAAAGCCACGCAAAAGAGGCGGGGGTAACTCCGCCTCTTTTTGTCTTTTTCAGGGGTATTCGTTCCCCTACGTGGGAACGGCTACCCCTTTTTGTGTGGCAAAAAGGGCAGGGAGCGCCGATACACGATGGCAGTGCGGAGCACTATGGCAGGGACACTATCGGCGGTTGCGTACTTTGGAAGTCCCCTGGGACAGTTGCACAGTACGAGCCACAACCAAAGAGAGTAGGTACTCCCAGGAATTCACAAGAAGTTCATTCGGAAAGGAGGAAGCCAGATATGGCAGACAAGGACACTATCTTTGTCCTCACCAAAGAGGATGTCCTGGAGTGCGCCAGGATGAAGGGTATTCCTGAAGAAGCAATAACCGATGATGTCTTGCGCCAAGTGAGAAAGGGGGTGGATAGCGGGCTGGAGTGCTGGTCGGAGGTGGTGATGGCAGCCATAGACTTTGCTCTCAAAAGCTAGCCTGTAACCCTATCACTCTGACGCCTAGCTCGGTTAGGCGTCAGGGATGAGCGGGTTACCGCTCAAATCTACAGGGCTACCCATGCCCTGGGAAGGAGGTGAAATTGTGCCTATAAAATGGAACGCCTTAAAGGTCAAAAAGGCCACCGACATGCTTGAGGAAGCCCTGAAAAAAGCGGTAGACCCCCTGGAAGAAGCCAGGCTTATCGCCAGGGAAGCCCTGAATATCCCCGAACTGCCGTTATATATCGGGCAGAATTTTATGACCCTCATCGGCAAAATTGATGATGGCGTAGGCGGTGCCCGCTACTCTCCGGAGGGCTGGATTGACCGGTATATCAAGAGAATCCGCGAGAATATCCCCGCCGAGGCCGTCAAAGCAGTCGAGACAAGGGAAAAATACGGCAGCACGCAATCTCTTGTCTAAAACTGTCTCAAAGTGTTTCAAAATGATGCATTTTGATGCAAATTGTATCACTCCACGGGGAAACTATTGCCAAATTCCAAAGAGAAAGGAGGTGATAAGCGTGACAACCCAACTCGGCCTTTTTGAAGAGGCGAAGGTCGAGATAGAGACGCCAGAGCCCAGGGTCGCGGTCCGGCTTGGTAAGAGGGAAGCCCGGGTCCCGCTGCACAAGCAGAGAAGGGAAGCTATTGCCCAGCTGGTAGATATCCTTGCAGACCTCGAGGGCAAGGATATCAATATCGGCTCTTACGACGCCGGCGGCCGCCACTTCTGGCTGGATAACCTGAAACTCCCCAAGCTTCAACTGGACTGGCATCCCACCAGGTACGGCCACGACCCGAATTACATCCCCAGCGTTATTGTACTCTGGGGAAGCAGGGGAGCCTGTGTCCGGATATTCACCGATTACCTGGTAGCGGTCCGAACCCAGGAATACCAGGGCTACTGGCACTATCTCCTCGACTTCCGCAACGGCTTCTGGGAAAGCCCGATTGACAACTTCAGAAGCCACTATGCCTGCCTGCACATAACCAGGTTTAAGGACTAAAAGAAAGGAGTTAAATTGACAACCGAACAACAAGTTAAGAAGGGCATCTCCGATATTGTCGGCTCCCTCACAGACCCTATTATTGTCTTCCCTGGGGGCTGGGGCGATACCTTGCCCGAATGGTTAAAGACTGCCATCACCTTAGAGCGCATGGTCATGAACATGAAGGCAATCAAGGGAGAGCAGATGACCGGCACCGATGCCGAAGCCCGCGCCTATCTCTATACCGCCTCACTTACTGCGCCCATGGACAGCGACTGGTCAGAAATCTACCTCTACCTGGCCAACCAGGTTGTGCGCCGTAATCGTAAGACGGAGATACCACAAGATATTGTGGTAGAGAGCCTCAGTGACTATCGCATGGGGGAGCTGCGTCGGCTGAAGGACTGGCTCTACCGGCAGCGGGTAAAAGTCCGCCAGGAGAGAGAGCGGGGCGAAAGGCGGGAGCAGAAGGAAGCCGAAGCCCGGCAGGAAGCCGAGCAAAAAGACATGCAGCCGGCACTGTTTGACCTATAATCATATACTATGAGTAATATACCCACAACGTAGGGGCTGGGGGTCTTGCGATCCCCGGTCCCCCTTTTTGCCTTTTTAATTCGATAAAGTTGAAGGGGCTTTGCCCCTTCAAAGAGCGGCGACGCCGCTCTTAACCTCACCTCGGATGTCCCCCTCTCCTTTGATTTGAAGGAGAGGGGCGGCGCCACCTCCCTACTTCCCTTGCTAAGGGGGGAATGTTTAACCACCCCGGGAAAACGCCTAGATTTTGACTACAGAGCGTCTCTCGTTGTAAGGTAGGGGCTCTCCCAAGTATTCAGTGGGAGAGCCCTTCTTTTTTTGTGTATGGGGCTGCACAAATCAAGCGAATGTTCAGCCAACAGGGTGGTAATTAGGTATTCATTGCAAAGCCCTAGAAAACGGGACATTCCCTTATTATACATACTGCCAAGAGGAGGTAAATCGTTACCCCTAGTGCGATTGCTCCTTTTTATTTAGTGGCACATTGCCCTTAACGAAGCGCCCTCTACTATCCCTCATCGGAGTAGGTCCCGCAGGTATTTCGGCCTTAGTCTCAGCTGTACGCCGTTTTTCAATTAGAAAATTTACGTACTGTTTAGCAATTGCACAGTATCCTGTAACCCGGCCGTCTCTACCTACAGCTTCGACTTGCTGCCCACAAGCAGGACAAATGACCTGGACGCGCTCCAGCTTCACCACCTCCATTCCTTCACGAATCTCCTTGCGCACGACCAAGTTAGTCATTCACCTAACCTCCAAAAGTAGGGGCATCGAAGTAACCGGTAGGGTCTTGCTGTGCCTGAGCTTGTCATAGAACTGCTCAGCCGTCAGGTCAATGCCGTCACGGTAAACCTCAGTGCCAAAGCCAACACCCAGAGGGACTACAGTAATCCCGAGCTCTTTGACTACGTCAGATGGCAAATCAGCGACACTATCAATCACAATCTTAACCGTCATAGCTGCTTGCTCCAGAATTCCAAGCTCATTTTATATGGTTATTTCTTGGATGGCAATAGTAAACCGCGAAGTTGTCCAATTATACAATCTGGACAATTGTTACCCCTGAACATTCAGGAGTTTGTGGACTGAGTGGTGACAGCGAAACGGCCGAAGGGCTTAATAATCTCAGTACTCTCTCTGGTG
>Ga0315543_1002332_pt1 | contig 18580 bp, 19 predicted proteins | sample SalMarSW160210MG_2_FD_203098 | JGI IMG/M metagenome (GOLD analysis project Ga0315543, IMG submission 203098) | Salt marsh sediment microbial communities from the Plum Island Ecosystem LTER, Massachusetts, United States - Salt Marsh Sediment SW1601-210 ...
CGATCTTACTTTCGCCGATTCCGTAGCTATTCCAATTTATAACTCCGTAGGAGTTAAATAATGGTAACTACGGGTGTAAATCCGTGGATGGAAAACGGTAAACAAACGCGTTTCGACTACATACATTCATCAAGGAACCAACAACCCACGAAACGCAAACTATTAACTTTCGCAGCGAGCAATAGCATAATCTGTTACGTAAGGGTAAAGCAAGACCGAATGACCGCAAGACCAATTTGTCCTGCAAGTCACCAACTTAGAAACATTTGTAAGACATCAAAACACCATGACCGCAAGACCTGCAAGACCGCAAGACATTTCCCCCCATCCTTTATCTATGCCTCCATACAATTATTTTTTTCACCACATTTTTCGCACGCTGTATAACGAGTTCCTTGATCCATGGCACCCAATTGTCTGTCCAGCGTTGTGGGTGCACGGTGATCATCATCTTAGAAGGGAGCTGATCTTTTTTGGCAGCTTCAATAATATCAAAGGTAGAATGGAAGGAATATTGTTCCGCAAGGGAAGTTTTTCCGCTCATCGGCTTATCGCGTACACTCACCTTTTCACCGTCCCACCGCCGACCGGTATCGGTAAGGTAAAGGACTTTTGAAAAATCAATATCAAAATATGGTTCACCGATGATATCGAAATCGCGATAGTTGTAATGGTTCCATATTTTACGGTTATCATACTTCGACAGGGGACTGCCATGCATGCAGATGGTTGACACAGGCGCTATTGTACGTAGGCGTGAAAGATTTTTTTCAAAGTCATGTATGGCCTCATTGTAATTTCCCTTACAGGCAGATAAATTCTCATAATGATAACCTATCTCATGGTTAAAAGCTGATATTTGTTCAATGATCTTTTCATCAAAACTTTGAGGTTCTGAACGAAAATAATAAGTGCCTGTTATACCCATGCTATTTTCTAAACCAGCGGTTATAAGTGAATTCAAAGGCAAACGGTCTACATCATGGCGTAAAACAACCACACGTTCTTGGGGTGAAAGCAGAAATTCCTTGAAGGGTTGGAAAACATACCCTGATTGTTGTAATGGTTCTAATACTTTTTGATAAACTGAAAGGGTAAAATCAGGCATAAATTTATAATATATGTCTATTGTAAGTTTTATGTATAAATGTATGTTGTTTCACAACATCTAACCCTATCCCTCAGTCATTACGAGGTCGTCGTTCCTTCTCCTTCGTGATGACGGAGGTATTTTCTTTATCTAACCATAAAATTGTTGCAAGCCCCGATGATAAGGAAGAGATCAGAAGCAAAAAACCCAAGAGCAATCCCAATACATTCGCAATCAGATCATTAATATTAAAAGCCCGGTAGGGTAAAAAAAATTGTAACCCCTCTGTAAACAACGCCAAAAAAACACCAAACAGTATTATTGGATACAATTTTATGGAAAGTGCCCTGTTCCCCAGAAACAAAAAGGGAAGAAATAGGGAAATATGTCCCAGGTAATCCAGACGAATACGAATTATATAAGTATTATTGATAAAAGAATGAGCACTGTTTATCGGTAAAATACTAAGTAGCAAAATAACAATTACATAAAAGATAAAAATCCCATTTACATTTCTTTTTGTTGAAGTATTTATCAAATCGCTATTCAATAATGCCTGTATTTTTAATACCTGTTCTGATAATCCGGATTATTTATCATGGAGATACGTATTTTTCGGACTTCAAATGAATACTACCCGATAACACGTTCAATAGTATTTTTAAACAATTCATTCAATTCTCTTACTTTGGTTCTTTCATAATTAATAGTCAAATCCATTGTATCAATAACCTGTTTAAAATCTTTAGGTTCTGCATAGGTTATTCCTCCAAAATCACTATCGAAAAAATAGTTTATACTGCCAAAATCTGTTGTTAAAACAGGCACCCCACATGCCCTTGCTTCCAGGATTGAAAGAGGTAGCCCTATAGACCCACATTTCTCAATAACCGGAAAAATATATAAATCGCTTAAATGATAAATATCCTGAATATTTTCGATATACCCATCTAATATAATCATGCCTTTATTTATTAGTTCGTGTTTTAATGCATCCGGGCCGGCAGCATCTTCCGGCGTCGAGCTACTGCCAACTACTAGTACCTTATAATTTTCCTTACATAAAGGGATTAATGATTCCAGGTTTCTTTCTTTATTTATATGGCCAATATGAACAATAATAATCGAATTTAATGGTAAATTATATTTTTTTCTTAAGTCCTGTTTAAGCGATATTTCTTTTATTGGTTTAAAATTATCAAGATTGGTAAATAATGGAATAAGTTCTGATTCAACTTTCATCATATTCCAAAACTGTTTTACTTCAGGTGACGCTGTTATACCGTATTTTGGCTTTAACCATCTAACCAATAATTTTTTAATTTTTGATAATGGTTTAGGCTGTAAAGTAAAAAATACAACTTTACTTTTTTTGAAAATTCTTTGTAATATCCATTGCCTGATATAACTGGCAAATGTACCCGATTGAAAAGGCAGATAAATTATTAAATTGGGACGGTAAATCTTTATTTGAGTAATTAATTTTTCATCCAGGAATAATTTATTAGCCTTTAATGGCTTTATTTTAGGATGTTCGAAATATTTTCTGGAGAAAGTTAAAGTGTCAAATTTTTCATTAAGGATATTGAAAATGTAAAGTACGGTCTTCTTTATACCTTCATCAAAAGGGGGATTTAAAAATTCTGTTATAAAAACTACTTTTTGTTTTATCATTATTTAAAATGAGAATTATTTCCCCTGAAAAGCTTCTTCTATCGTCTGTGTCTTCTCATAAAATTTTGAAAAACAATGACTTATATCCTTAATTATAATCGGTATTTCATCTGAACGATATCGTTTCTTCATATATCCAATTGAATCCACTAAGAAAGCTTCAATAGGAATTAATTTAACATTTGTTCTATACTTTTCAGTTATCATAAAAAAAATTGATTTAATAGCATTCAGAAAACCAGGGGTTCTTACAAAAGTAATATCAATATCCGATGACGGTTTTAATTCTCCCCTTGCAATGCTGCCAAAAACAGCACATGTTACAATAGAATTATTATTTTCTAACCGTAAACTTAAATCCTTCAAATAAAAAAATGCCTTTTCTTTATTAAGTTTCCCAATAAACATACGGTGTAACAATATAGTTGAAATATTTCCATTTATAAACCAATTCAACGTATGTGCAATAATAAAAGAAATCATTATGCTATAAGCAACAGGCAATGGATATAATGCTGATAGCAAAAAATATAAAATCAATGTAAAAAATAATGAAAAACTTATTTTATAAATCTTTTCTGTTTTATCTGCATTTATTATTCCCTGGGCAACCCAGTTAGTGCATATAAGAATCCAACGTAAATACCATTTCTCCCTTATCTTTTCTTTAATTCCATCCATCTAATCGTAAATATTTAAAAAGTTCCGTTTTAACATTAATTAAGGGTTTATTATTATTTATCACTTTTAACTTTAAATCTTTTGCCAAAATATTATACACTTTTATTTTGGTTTGTAGCTTTGGATCAAAGCGGGTATCTTCTTTCCTATTTCTGATAAGGCTTTCATCAACCTCTAAAACAATAGTTTTCGTATTAACAGGAATTATTTTTAAAAATTTTTTACCCAGTTTTGTTTTGTGCAAATCAAATCTATACGTATCTGCCATAATATCGGCCAATGTATCTAAAGAAAACCGGTCGAATAAAACAATTTTCTGACCAATAATTTTCTTTTTAAGAAAAGCCCATTTTATTTTAAAATCTACTAATTGGAGTATCGGGAACAGCCATGAAATAAATTTTGAACGATAAAACTCATGTGATCCATATCTTACCCCGTTTATATTTTTATATTTTGTAAGCCCGATGATACGACAAAATAACATTAGCGGCTTGGAAACAATTTTTGGCGAACGTAACCAAATATAAAGAGGTTCAATACTTTTTGCCTGATACTCTTTCTTAAGAAGTTCTAAAATAGTTGTTTTACCGCAACCATCCGGGCCTGTTATATAATAATACCCTGTCATAAACGTTTAAAAACGTCAACTAATTTTTGAACATTCTGTTGAGTATATTTTTCTTTTATAACCGCTTGGTTTGCTCTTCCCATATCAGCCCATTTTTCTTTATGATCCAGTAAATACTCAATCGCTTTTTGAAGTTCTTTAGGGTTACGTTCTTCAACAAGTTTTTCTTTTACTAACTCCGGTATTCCTGCATGAATAGTACTTATTACAGGTTTTCCCCAGGCCATGGCTTCCATTAATGCTACCGGAATTCCTTCCCTTTCAACAGGATTACCATTTTCATCATATTCAGTATAGGAAGGTAGACAAAATATATCGCAGGAAGAATATACAATATCCAAAACTGTTTCCCCTAACCTGCCCAATAATACAACTTTATCACTCAGACCATATTCCGGAACTAATTTATACAGATCGATAGAATTAGTTGAATAATATGACCCTCCAACAATCCACATTACAAAATCATCTCTGTTTATATTCTTTATTGCTTCAAATAAGGTTAGGTATCCTTTTTTTTCTGCCCAGTTTGCTACCATTAATATTTTTGTTTTTTCCCTTACAACATTTTTCGGGTCAATCACTGGGAAAAGCCGCATAATTTCCAGCTTATTTTTTTCTACGCCAATCTCATTCTGAAGAATATTATAATTAAAATCCGATATTGTAATTACCTTATCGCAAAAATTATATAGCTTTTGAATTTTAACCCTATTTACATATACATCAGGTTGATATAGTTCATGAGCATGTACCGTAACTGTTAATGGAAGGTTTAGTAATTTTTTTAAATAATAGCCTATATATAATTTTTTATCGCCCATCTGACAATGCAAAGAATTTATTCTTTGCCTTTTTAGTTCAGGATAAAAACTAAGAGCGACCAAGAAAAAACGTAATGATTTAGTTCTAATGGCAATAAAAAAAAGAGATAGTAGAATTCTATGTTGAAAAAGAAACATTAAAAAATGTAACAGGGCCTTTCTTTTTGAAGCAACAATGCAAGGCCAATTTTTGTCGGGCATCCATGGCCCTTTATTTAATTGGGTAAGGCATAAAATAAATTCTATACCTGATTTTTGTAATTCCAACAGTTCATTATACGTAAACCGATGAATCCCTATTTTACCTGTAGTAATATAAGCTATTTTTTTCATTTAAACCTGTCCTGATAATCTGGATTCTCTTTCATAATGGAATGGCTCTCCGGATAATTTTCAATAAACCAGGTTAAAAAAGCAGAAAGGTTTATTTTATCTTTAATTAGTCTTTCTTTTTTATTTTTCCATTCTGAAAGCAAATTCGGATTATTTAGCCATTCTTTTGCAGTTTTTATTGCCGTATCAATATCTGAGGTACGAATTCCTAAGCCATGCTTTTTTTCTTGTTCAATTAAATATCCGCGTTTTGTTTCCTGAATATTTATCCAAGGCACACCTAAAACACCCGCTTCTGATGCAGTGGTTGTGCCTTCTCCAATGTACAATGTACAATATGAGAGTAAACTTAGATAATCGGATGGAAAAAAATTTTTTAATTCATATTTTTCAAATTCAGAGCCAAGGCTTCTTTCAGAAGCTGAAATAAGAATAATATATTGAGATTCAACCGAATGAATAAAATTTAAAATTTTAGATTTATACTTCTCTCCATAACTATTTAATCCTTTATCATGCATTGCATTAAGAGCAGAAAATCGCATTAAAATTATTTTATCGCAATATTTGATATTCAGTTTTTGCAAAACCAAAGGATTTGGAGAAAACCAATTAGGGTGGCAATATGCAATTTCCTTATACCCCTTGAATCTAATGATTTTTTTTTTGTCAATTTTATTATAAAAACAATCTACTAACAAAAGAGAATCAATGCTTTTAATCGAATGTTTGAGGTTTGTAGTTGCAGTTTCAGTGTCAGCCCAGGCTATATATGATATTTTACATAGTCTTGAAACATATCCTACATAGGGTGATGATGGAGCAAAAATTATATTTGGTTTAAACTTTTTAATCTGATAATATAATTTAATTCCTACAAATAATGTATTAACAATCTTTCCAATAACAGACTTATTATATGTACCAATTTTTGTCGAAGGGAAACCAAATGAATTGATCAGTTTTCCAATAATATTTTCTTTTTCCACATAAGCAAATAAAACCTTGTGTTGCTTTTTAATTAACTCATAGGCTACATAACGCACTACTTGGGGATCAACGGGATGAAAATTCACAAATAAAAACCTCATGATATATCCCTGATTTTTCTTGCCGGAACCCCAGCAACAATGGTATTATCATTAACATTTTTTGTAACAACTGAACCAGCACCAATGACAGATTTTTTACCAATTATAATACCAGGAAGTATTATAACTCCTGCCCCTATCCAACAATGTTCTTTCAACACGATTTTGTCTCTAATTGGTTTAATGGTTTTATTTAAATCTGACCAGTTAGCGTCAGATGAAAGTATTAGGGTTACCCTGGGCCCAATGGCTACATTATTCTCTATTTCTAACTTACATCTTTTATCTCCAAGAATACTTGCTACTATTAAATCATAACCAATGTATACTTTATCTCCAACCTTGAAACCACAAAGCCTAAGACCAAATTTTCTTACTGAATTTAATGGGAAATTCCTTGCTAAAACTTTCCCAAGTTTTGTTTTAGCCCTTTTGAAAAAAGAAATTGAAGTGTTATTTTTAATATCGTAAGCCATTTAACAATTTATAAATCCCAAATCCTTTTTTCCCTATAAAGAAAAGTAATCTTTTATGAATTAACTCAAATCTCCCAAATTCAACCAAGTCGCCACCAAAATTAAGTTTATGATCGCGTACACCATATGGTATATCTGGTTTCCCTGCACCTCCAAAATCGAATAACTCAAATCCGTTATCTATACCCCATTCCATTATTTTCCATGGTAAAAAATCATTTGGGTATTTAGCCAGATAATTACTATTAGTTCCTGCATACCAATCGTAAATTGTTTTGTTATAACATAGTACTAATCTACAGGCGATTATTTCATCATCAAAGTTAACACTAAAAGTTTTTAGAGAGTTTTCACCTATCAGAAATTCAACCGAATTCATAAAAAAAGATTTATCAGGACATGGCAATCCAATTCTTTTATAGTTTTTCTTGATTAACAAGTAACATTTTTCAAAATCGGCTAAGTTTTTAACCTCATGAAATTCAAGATGAGCAGATTCAGCTCTTCTAATATTTTTTTTCCGGCCTTTATGAATAGATTTAAAAACTTCGTGCTTCGGTCTTTTTAAATCAATTAAAATATCAAGGTGAGGCTCATAAACAAAACCATTTTTAACAAAAATATTTTTTAGCTTACCCCAATCCCATAAATTTCTGAACTGGGAATAGATTGCCAATTTCCCAATCTTGTTTTTATATTTTTTGAGTATTTTATCCAATAACTTTGGGTCATTATCACTTACAAGAGGACCTCTGGAAATAATGCTACGGGCTGTTAATCTCCCTTTTAATCCCGCACCTTCTTTTTGTATTACTGCCAATAAAATCCCATCTAATTCTTGTTTTTCATTCACTAAATAAACCAAAACAGGCTTATAGTATTTTGTTCTTTTATAAACCTCATACATTTCAGGGGTTTGGAAGATATTTCCATGAGGATGGTTCGACACAAATTGTGACCATTGATTCTTAACATTAACCGTTAAATATGCATTATCAATATTTTTATGTATCCCCATAAGGTATTTCTACATACAACCCGGTTGCTTCAATTTTAAATATTCAAACAAGATTAAGGATTGAATTAATCAGAATATTGCTTACTTTATTTGCATCAAAAAATTCTTCTGCAACCTTTCGCCCTTTCATACCACAAGAATTTCTTAGCTCTATATTATTGGAAAGTAGAAGAATCGCATTTTTAATCTCTTCAGAAGAATTTGGATTGATAATTATAGCATTTTCGTTATTTACTAAATATTTTGAAATATCGCTTACATTTGTTGCAATAACAGCATTTCCACTGGCCAAATATTCTCCTAATTTAAAAGGGAAACCGGCATTTGAAAAATCAGAATTTATTCTTGTCATACATAAAATATCAGCATTAACCATTTCCTGGTAATAATCCTGAGTTGGAAGATACCCCATATATTTAATTTTGTTTTTATGGGGTGAATTTTCTATTTTCTTCACTATAGCCTGAACATCGTTTTCTTTCCCTTGTCCTGTTAATATCAGTCTAATATTGCTGTTTTGGGCACAGGCTCCTTCAAAACCAGCAATTAAGTATTCTAATCCATCTTTTGGGGCAAATGACCCGGCATAAAAAATTTCTATACTATCTGTATTGCGTTTTTTTTTAAATAATTTGAAGTCATTAACATTCACTGAAACAGGCAAATATTTTATGTCAATCTTTCCCCTTTTGGATAATTTACTACAAAAGTCAACAAGAGAATGAGAAATTGCAAAACATAAATCTCCAAGAATGGGTATAAAACATTTTAACTTTCGCTGGGTATAATTTTTTATCCTAAATTTGAATGTGCCTCCTTCCATTGTATCTGCATTTTCAACAATCTCAAAAACAATTTTATATTTAATTAACTTAGATACCAATAAAATAATAAAATTTTCAATTGAAGGATAGCCATAACAATAAAAAACATTTATTGATTCTTTATTCCTTTTTTCTTTTAATAATCTAGCAGATAAGATATAGAATTTTATTATTGAAACAGGATTATATATTTTATATGATAAATTATATACATGTATTCTTTCTTTATTATCATTTATAAATTCATCTTTGCTATTAATTACTAAGTTGGTAATTTCAATTGTTTTATCAGGTAATAAAGGCTCAAATAAGTTCCGAATACGGCTGGAAGATGCTATTTCTCCATAAAAATTTGGTCCTAATAAAATTATATTGAATTTTTTGTTCATATAACTGTTATTGCTTTTATCCGGCAATGATTCGTTGTTATTATATTAACAATAATTATATTATAATAATTATACCTCTCTATAAAGTTTTATTAATTCTTTATCGCTTAATATTTTGTTACTTTTTCTTCCAATAAAATAAAAACCTGAAGCCCCGTTGTATGTTCCTTTATTTTTATAAGTTAGATAATCTACGTACTTCAACCAGAAAAATAATATCAATACAATCTGTTTTAAAAAAACCCGAAAATATTTATTATTAAAAAAAGATTGAACAAATGAACTGATTGACCAACCTAAAGCAACGCCCGTTCCGGCAAATACACCGGATTCAATTTCATCGAATGCCCGGAATAATCTTCTATGACCTAAATGAGTAAAGCGTGTAAAATCGTAAGCTTTCATATGGACTTGTTGCATAAAAGGAGTGGCAACATATATAAGTCCTTTATTATTTAAAACCCGATAAGCTTCACTTACACATTTTATTGGATCAGCTACATGTTCAAGTACAGCTTGAAATATTACCAGGTCAAAACTATTGTCTTCAAATGGAATATTATGGGCATCAATAATTATTTCAGTGCGATCTCCAATGTAAACATCACTTTCAATTACTAAGTTTTCTGGGTTAAAGATCATATTTGTATTGGATGTAATCTTCCCTCCCCCTATAATTAGTATTTTTGGATTTTCACGTTCCTTTAACAATGCCATAAGTAATTTGAATTTTTTTTTTAGAACTCAGGTTATTACTTAATGTTGGCATTAATCCCAGAATCTTTTTTAAAGACCGTTTAACATATCCATTGTTTTTGTGTGTTACATTATTCTTTTGAATTTCTTCAATGCTAAATACATTTTCCGATTCATTTATTAAAATAGGGACATTATCAATTACAGGATATACAGCTCCACAGGAAGTATTTGTGCAACTTAGGGTTACAGTAGCACTATCAATCTTGTGCTGACATTTTGGACAGATTAATTTTTCTTTTATAGTCGGGCATTCAAGAATATTTAGCTTTTCGGGCATAACATATTTCTTTCCTTTATTTAATTTCATAGACTTATTTTTTTAATAAGAAATTTCCAAGAAATAAATAATCCAGGCCTGAATCAAAAAAACATTTTATGGCTTCTTTTGGATGGTTAACAATTGGTTCCCCCATAACATTAAAAGAAGTATTTAAAATAATGTATTCACCTGTGATTTTACCAAATTCATTAATAAGATCCCAATATTTAGGATTATCTGATTTTCTTACCATTTGAGGTCTTACTGTCCCATCAACGTGCACAACTGCAGGTATAGCTTCTCTTTTTTTGTTAGTTACATCAAATGAAGTAATCATAAAAAATTCATCACGACAGTCATCCAGGTAATCTTCTCTTTTTTCATACAGTAAAGACGGGCAAAACGGTCTGAACCCTTCCCTGAATTTCACCCATGCATTTATTATGTCCTTATTTTCTGCTTTTAATGGGCTCATTAAAATAGACCTGTTGCCAAGAGCACGCGGGCCGCTCTCCATTCTTCCCTGGAACCAGGCAACTATTTTATTATCAGCCAAAAATTCTGCAGCTTTTTTCGCCGGGTTTTCAACATATTCATATTGAAGCTTCCTTATCTTTAAAATTTTTTCTATTTCTTCATTGTTATATTCCGGGCCCATATATAAATTATCTATCGGAGAACCTTTAAAATCAACGTGCCTGTAATACTGTAATAAAGCTGCACCTACAGCTAGTCCGGAATCACCGGGGTTAGGATAGATATTTTGTTCTTCTATGATGTCTTTCCTGCTATTCCAAATACGTTGATTTAACTTTACATTTAGGAATATTCCACCGGCACACCCAATTTTTTTAATTTTCATTTTCTTAGCCCAACCAAATATAAAATTCATTGTAGTTTCTTCCAGAACTCGTTGAGCTTCTGCCGCAATATCTTCCCTCCCGTATTTTATAATGAGTTCTTCAACAATTTTTGCTTCTTCAAAATGGAATTGAGTAGTCCCGTCTTCTGTCCAAAAAGATGAATGTCCGAGTTTTGAATTCTGGATCAACTCAGAATCTTTGAAAACAGGGAAAAAACTATCTAATACGCCTCTGCAATTATTATAATTCCCATAAGGAGCTAGCCCCATTGTCTTACCCTCACCATCTCCATGTATCCAATGTAAACCCTCTGTAACTACACTATAAGCCCAACCAATAGATGCTTCCCTAAAATATTTCTGTAACAAACGAATCTCATTACCTTCGGCCAACCAAACTGCAGTTGATGTACCATCACCAGCACCATCAATAGTAAAAATCAGGCATCTGTCATTGCTCTTTCGTGTATAATATACACTTGCTGCGTGAACTAAATGGTGATCGTTATTGATATATTTGCTTTTATTTATGAGAGTATAATCCGGATAATAAACAGGCAATTTAATATTTTTAACTCCAAAAGATTTTCCAAAAAATGATTTTACAAGTTTTCTGGCTATTTTTGTTTTAAGTTTTTCATTTCTCTTAAGTCCGAAGATAGCATTAATGGTTTGTGGATTCGATCTCCATGAGAAACTAATATAGTCGACTTCATTAATATTATTTAATCCTCCAACATGTAAACAATAATCGATAGCTTTTAAAGGAACATTATTCGAATGTTTAATACGATTAAATCTTTCTTCCTGAACATCGGCCAGTATTTTACCATCCTTTATTATTGCAGTGCTGGAATCATGGCCGGCGTGAATACCTAATACGATCATATTAATATTTACTACTTTAAGTTGTTACTTCAATTTTTATAATACTGTTAATAAAAGTTATTTTCTTCTTGCAAACAATCCCGCACCAAAGTAATATTTATAAAAGGGTTTAATACTATCTTTTAAATTTATGGGTTTTACTAATAATTGTTTTAATGGAAAAATCGGTTTAAAATCACTCCTTTTCAATAATAATTTTAAAGTATTGTTTGTAAAAAAGTTAATATGTTGAAATGCTGCCACACTTGACTTTAATAAAGCTTTATGTAATTCTGTCGCATCCTTGATGTTTTCTGTATTTTTAAGTTTTCGTTCAATAAGAGGACAATTTGGCACAGCAATATATACCAGCCCACTAATGTTCAGTTTAGATTTTATTTTTTCTAAAACAGCCATCGGATATGCAATATGTTCCAATATCTGATTAACAATAATAAAATCAAATTTTATTTTACTTTTTTTATCTATCGTTCTAATCCCTTTTTCTTCAAGAATTTTAATCCGTTCAAATGAATATTCATAAGCATAAGCATCATATCCTAAATCTTTTGCTATAATTAAAGAATCCCCGAAACCAGCTCCAAAATCCAAAACTTTTATATTTTCAGGTTTTTGTTTTGAAATAAATTTCACATAATTAAAAATTTTTAAGTATCTCTGCTTTAATTTAACTTTATCACCATTCTCATTCCATTCCTGAGCTAATTTAGGATCAATCCATTTATTATATAATTCATTTGAACGGATTTCATTCAAAATATATTTTTGATAGGAATGATTGCATTTTTTACATTTAACAATCTCAAAATTAACATCTTTAAGAAATTCAATATCTGAATTACCCTGATAAGCTACATTCATATATTCCTTAACCAGTTCTTCATTGAAACTATGATTATAAATACTTTTCGATGAAGTACAATTACAAACAGGGCATTTATCCCTTAAAATAATGCCTTCTTTCATTATTTATTTTTTAATAAGTCTGTGATAACTCTTACTAATAATGGATATTCTTAACTATTAAAAACTATTCGAATACTATTAACAATAAATAACTCCTTGACTACAAACATACGGTTGCCACAAAGAAAATTTTTTAGAGAAAATCTTTTTTGTTTCTGTTTAATAACGGCAAATAATACATACCCGGTATAAGAAACAAATAGGTAAACCAAATATCCCTCCCTGAAATTGTTTTCATCAAGCCAAGCGCAAAGAATGCAACAAAAGAAATAGCAGCAAAAAAAGCATAATTTTTATGAAATCGTTTAATACAGGATTTTATATAAAAATAATTTGGCCATAAAAACAAAATTAGCCCGACTATACCGGTTGCCGCTAACTTTCCCATCCAATGCAGGTGATATCCGGCCCCAATTTCATCGGGATCGGGAGAAGCGGCATTACCAAAAACAGGGCTTTTAATAAATGTCTGGTAAAGCATAGAATACCGTGATAACCTGTTGGCTGTTGTCCCTGATTCCAAATTCCCGCCTGCAGCCACAAATTCTGACATATCTGTTATTTTATGATAATTTTCCGAACTTTTATCAAAAATAGTACTTACTGAAAGTAAAATGTTGGTATAAAAATCCCTGGGAATAACTACTGCCACGATTAAAACACACACTATAATAAAAAGCGACAACCGAATACGCCTGCTCCCCAAAAAAGAAATGATGATGGCAAGGGTAGCCAGGATAATATTGGCAAAAAACTGCATCCTGATTACGGTAAAATACAATAAAACAATATACAGCAAAAGAACCCTTTTGGAAAATAAAATTGTACTCCCCTGTTTGTAATAGTATATTAAAATGGGAAATAAACAGATTAAAGATTGTCCAAAACTGTATTGCCCGGCCCCCATTTTTATAAAAAACATCCCTTCCTGGGTATCCCTGAATCTGTTAGATACTCCTGTTATTAAGCGGGCATACAATGGATTAATAGATGAAGCGATAATAGATAAAACTGCGGTTATGCCAATAAAAACTAAGGAAATTCTAATTAACATATTTAGCCCCTCGTAATCTTTCACAGTAAAATAATAATATAAAACACAAACAATAGTAAATATCCAGTAAAATTCTTCCTTTATATATTTTGAGAGCCAATCGTCCATGTTATGCCAAAACGTAGGGATAAAAAATAAAAGGCATACTCCATACACCAGAAAATAAAAAACTACTTTTTTTGTAAAAACCTCTTTTTTAAATACAAGTAACGATCCCAACCATAACGGCGCCCAAAAAAAACGAAAACTCCCTATACCTTTGGGCAAATTTTCATGCACCACGGGTAAAAAAGCGGTAACGATAAACATAATGCTAAGAAAACGAAAATAAATTTTTTGTTTTTCCATTTTAAAATTATGGTTAAACTAACTTTTTCAATTGTTATGTTAATGATATAATTTCTTTAATTCATCCGATATCTGCCTTCTTAAACAGGCAATAAAGTCAAACATTTTATAGTAATATGACACAAAATACACATCGATGAAGATAAAGTAATAGTATAAATCAAATTTGAGTTAAAAATTTTTATCTTCCTCCGTTTGCTTTAAAACATAACGATATATTGACAATAAATCATTCACAATAGTATATTTATCATGTCGCTTAATTGCCCGTTCCCTGGCTGCTTTGGCATATTGCCTGGCTAATTCAAAATTATTGGCCAACTCAATTATAGCCCCGGCATAGGAATAGGGTTCCCCCTCCTGTACTAAAATTCCTTCTTTTTTATGAGTTATTAACGAAGATGTTCCCCCTGCATAAGTTGCAATAACAGGCATTCCTACTAACATGGCTTCGCAAAGGCTATTGGGGCTATTCTCTATATGACTTACCTGACAATAAATATCTGAAGATAAAAGTTCAGTTAGAAGTTCATCTTCTTTCTTCAACCCAAGAAAACGAACAGATAAAGTATTAAAATCTATTTTTTTCCACTTTTTTAAAACCTTTACTATATGATCCGACTCTTTAATTCCAATTATTGTCCAGTTAAAATCTCTAAAATGATTATTCATTAGTAATAAAACCGAATCAATAATTGTTTCTAAACCTTTATAAAAGGATTTACTTATAACGCTAATTAATCGAATTGGCTTATTAAACTCTTTTTGCTCCCAAACTTTCTTATAAAAAGAATCACGCAATATTTCATTTACTTTAAAATAAATTCTTTGTTGTGAAAAAAAATTTGTAATACTTCTATCCCATTCAGTCCTTCCTATTATAAATCTTGCTTTTGATAAAATAGATTTTTCACATTTAACTTTATTAATCATACCTCTTTTTTGTGATCTTACTGAAGCTAAAAATATTTTTGGTGCAATTCCTTCAAATTTGTTAAAAACAGCATACGGAATTCCTGAAAAATATTTATGGAAAATCGCAGAAAGTATTCCCTGAATTGAAATAATAACCGGGATATTTATATTTCCCTGAATTAATCCAAAATTATCTTCTGTTCCATGCACATGTATAATGTCGGGATTTACTTCGCTAACAATTGACAATAATTTAGTTAGTTCAGCTCGGTTATTATATGTCTTGTGTAGAAACCGGTATATAAACCTGCCAAATTTTGTATCTGAATTTTTCCTGTAAACAGGGTAATAAGAAGTACCTTTATAAGAAAAAGGGGGTAAATCCTGCTTAGCATAAAAACAAACTGAAAGTTGTATATCTCTTTGTTTTACCAGTTCTTTTTCCAGAGAAGCAAGCCATCCTCCATTCTGAATATTATAACCTAATTTTTCATTGGCTCCACATGGAGTATTTGTAAACCATAATACTTTCATTATAATAATGATAATATAATTACATTTTTACAAAATTTTTACATTTTTCACGTAGACTGTCTCTGTATTTTTTATAGTCATCCCGATTCGAAATTTTATAACCAATTAATATCTTTCTCCATAGTTTAAATTTGATTGTCATTTGACCATGATCATAAGTGATTATATTAAGTAGCTCCCGTATTCCATCTAACCTGCAAAAACTTGTTTCCTTTTGATTTATGTTTTCAACATATATTACCGGGGTTTCAAGTCCTAAACATGGCAAGGCACAATGAATCCTAGATGTGACAATAAATCTAGCGTCTGCATACATTTTAACTAATTTTTCTGCATATTTAAATCTTTCGCTTTCACTTTCAAATTGTGAATCATTCAATATATGATGTATAAATTTTAGTTTCCTTAAAATTTCCTTGTCAAAACTTTTTGAATAATCACAATAAAAAGCACTAGATTTGATTATTGATTTTACGTTTAAACGGGAATAAATTTTTTCCGATAGTTCTATAATAAAACCAAGATTAAATATAAATACAAAAGAATATTGTAACAACCTAAATAGTTTCCGACTAACCTCAAAATAGGGGCCAACAAAATAAATAGTATCTTTTGTTTTAGATGTAAAATATTTATCTCCAAGTGTAAGTATTAAACAGCCGGAGAAATACGCTGAAATACCATGATTTTTTAAAATTTCTTCTGTTTTCTTATCCCTACAACCTATTGGTTCCCATTTCTTAAAGAATGAGAAACTTTTACTAGAGAAAAGATGTTTATATGACAGAGAATTTATATGAAATGATATTATTAACGGAATGATTGCATCTGATGGGGGCCAGTTTTGAGTTTCGTGTAAGAACCAACCATTAAGAATAATTCTTACTGGGTCTCCTTGATATAAATTCAAATACTCTCGATTTAAAAACAGATCTATCCCTTCTTCGAAAAATTGACGTGCTGCCAAACTTTGAATATAATCTCCGATATTAAATTCATGATTATAGCTTTTATATGTTAATAATCCATTAAATATTTTCATTGATAAGTAGTAATAAATTCCCTGTATAAGGGAATAATCCTAATATTTAAAATTTAAGCTCTAAATAGTCTAAATACTTTCAATAAAACCCTTTTGGGTAATACCACAGCTTTATTTATATAACGTATGATTGGGTGGGTTATCCCTAAAATATGATGTACTTTTTTTTCATAGTATAAATCATTAACTACATATTTAGGATGTTGTAAAGGAAAGTCAATCTCATATCTTTTCATATAAAATATACGACGTACTTTTTTAGGTATTTTTTTTAATGAATCTACAGCATGGGTTGAATTAGCTGAAATACCTATATTAGAAATTAAATTCTTTCTAGGAATAATGCTTAATTGAGAATTAAGTAATTTTGATGACCCTAAAATTGATTCGTAATAATATGTTCCTGACTGTTTATGTTTTCTCCAAATTTTTATTTTATTATTAAAAAAATTTCCTCCCATAATATTTTTTAATAATTTCAATACATGATTATCACTAAGAAATTCTAATTTCTCATCCCATAAATTTATTGTTCTTTTCCAGGTCGCCCACCCCCATATAGCACCTGATGAAGTAAAAAAATAACTACTTTCATTGTCATTGTTATAAATTCCTAAATGATTCATTCCTGCAATAAAGCTGATCCTTATATCATTATAATATCTAGCCAACATTTCTTCACAAAATGGAAAAAAACTTTGTGAAGGAACATCATCATCTTCTAAAATGATTCCCCTGTCGACATGATCAAACATCCATTTTTGAGCTATATATTCAGATGGATCACATCCTACATTCTTTTCCTGATAAAATTTATAAACTTCGCATTCCCAATCAATATTCTCGGCAATCTTCCTGCATTTAGCGATATTTTCAATATCATCAGGCATCCCATCACGTGGGCCGTCCTGGTATAAAAATAATTTTGACGGCCTGGCAATTTTTACTTGTTCAAATACCTGCGCAAACTGTTCTGGCCTAGCCATAAAAATTAAAAGAACAGGTACATCAATTAAGTATGGTTTCATTTTCTACGGTTTTTGTGCTTCAATTACAAGAGTTTCAAATTTTCGAACTTCTTCTTCTTTTATTAACCTTTTATCGATGCCTTCTTTTCCAAATTCAACTTCTTTTATGTTAATAAAACCTATTAATTCCAATGCTTTTGATAATAGTTCGGCATCCCATGCCGAATGATGCCCCCAGTTTTGGGTATAGTTGCTGATTGCCTCAGCTTTATAATTATATGCAAATCCCGGCATCTTCTTTCCATTATAAAAATCTACACATTTTTTTAGATCAGGCACTCCAATTCTTACCCAACATGCAGGTTTTAAAACCCTAAATATTTCATATAATAATCGGTAGGCCTGATCGGGATATAAATGTTCAATTGTATGACTTGTATATATACCGTCAACTACATTGTCAGGACAATTTAACGGATATCGTAAGTCGGTTTCTATGTCTGGTTTTCTTTTTTTATACTTTTTCCAGAATTTTATATGTAATGTATAAAAATCTACATGTACCCATTCTTCTCTATAATTTTCTCCGGCACCTAAATCCACTAAAAGTGGAGCAGTACCAGGTATTATTTTACTTTTTTGTTTTTTAAAATGTCGTCCAAACCAGCTTATAAATTCAAAAAACAATTGGTTTTTAAATAAAGGTGCTTTAAAGTCCGGATGAATTTTATTCAAAATAGATTTCTTTTTGAAGTATAGTAATAAAAACACTAAATTTTATTTCTGACATTCCTTACTAATTTATTGATAGCCGTTTTTTCACTATTAGTTAGTCCAACAGTGTATATAGATAACATTGTGAGGATAACAGATAAAACAGTAAAAAAAAGAATCCCTGATAATTTTTGTGAAAATAACATACGCATAAAATATTGTGGGATTACTATTATCGAT
>Ga0315543_1002334_pt1 | contig 18561 bp, 8 predicted proteins | sample SalMarSW160210MG_2_FD_203098 | JGI IMG/M metagenome (GOLD analysis project Ga0315543, IMG submission 203098) | Salt marsh sediment microbial communities from the Plum Island Ecosystem LTER, Massachusetts, United States - Salt Marsh Sediment SW1601-210 ...
CACAAGAAGAAAGAACACCCTCCTGGGCCGCCAAAAATACGCCCGGCCACGGTGGAGGAAGTTGAACGCGCACAACGACTAAGAGCAGAAAAACTCGCCGCCTAGTGGACGGCGTTGCATGGCACCCTGCCATCTTTGTCGACTGCACACCGCCCACCCAGCCGGCGAATCGCGGTGGTGGTTTCGCGCTCGCCGGGCATGGGTGGCGGCGATGAGGCCGCCGACGTCTTGGGGGGCTTCGTCGGCGGCTGCGGGATGGATTTTTCCGGCGTCACGCGGAACTCGATTTGTATGGTTTCGCCCTCCTCGACGTCGACACCCTTCTCATACTTCTCGCGTCGTTCGAGTCGTTTCCAGAGATCGGCGTCGCTGATGCGGAAGAGATTCCTGCCCGGCAGGACGTGGAGGCGGAAGTGGCCGTTCTTGTCGACCTGGGCCACGTGGCTCGGCGAGTTCTTGTCCCGGGTGGCCGTGCAGACAATAATTGTCCCGTACCACCCCTGTTGTACAACAGGTTTGCCCGTTACGGCGTCGACGATGCGACCTTCGATGATGCCGCCTCGAACCATTTTGAAATCCCCTGCCACGTGGGTTTGGCCGGGGCGGACCTCGAAGAGCCCCACTACCATATGCGGCCGATCCTTGACGCTGGCCTGGACGCGAAACTTTCCGGGCCGCAGCGAGGCGATACGATAGTGGCCATTCTGATCGGTTTCGGCGATGCCGCGAGAAGCGGAACGGCGCGATGCGCGAGTATAGTATCCGGACACGGCTTTGCCTGCGCGGTCCGTGATGGACGCGATCAGGTTCACGCCGGCCAGCGGATGCCCCGAGTTGGCGTCGACGACGCGTCCTTCGATCGCTCCGGCCCGCTGGAGGGTCACGCCGTCGACCGTGGCCGGGATTTGCTTGACGCTGATTTGATCGGCGGCGAAGTCGGGATGCTCAACGGCAAAGACCGTGGATCGGGGTGGGCGGCCCCGACGCGAGAAGTGTTTCGCCGCGTCCTCGGCGGACAGCGGCGGCAAATCATCGATCTCGAAACGACCTTCGACGTTGGTTCGGGCCGCGCGAAATCCTTCCCCGGGTGACTCGAGACCGGTGCGATCCGAGACGAGCGCCCCCGCGATGGGTATGCCGGTCTCGTCGGTGATGCGCCCCCTGAGACTGGCCGCCGGCGGCATTTTGAGCTTCAGCTCTGCCGGCTTTCGTTTTCCCGGGTCCACGGAAATATCGGCCGAGGCTCGACCCGACTTTCGCGCCCAGACGTCATAGCACAATGCCCGTTTGCCTTTCCTGTCGACAAAGGGCGCTGGCAGATCGGCGAAGCGGAATTTGCCTTGGCGGTCAGTCTTCGCCTCGGCCACCTTTGTTTGGTACCCCCCCCGCTTGTCGGACCATCGCTCGTAAACGACCACCTCCGCGCCGGCAAGGGGCTTGCCTTTCTCGTCGACGCACTTGCCGGCGATCGTGATGGTCTTTTTGGCGTCCATCGAAAGGGGATCGGCCTGACTCTTGGCGGCCGCTCTCGAGAGACCACTCGCCTCGCGGTCCTTTCTGGCGCTGCCCATCTCGCGCAGCGGGACATCCAGCTCGGCGAGTAGCTTCTTGATTTCCTTCGTCTGGGCCGCATTGGCCCGAAGCACCAGCTTGTTGCGCTTGACGTCGGCGAAAATCCGGAACTGGTCCCGATTCTTTGCTTCGTCCCCGCCGAAGTACAGTCGCTTGATCGTGGCGGCCGCGTGATCCGCCTTAAGATACTGCAGCGAGAATATCGTGATCTTGTGCTCCGCGCCGTCAGGCTTGTCGGCATCCGACGGAAGCGGCAGCGACGCTTCGTCCGTAGCCGCGGCGGTCACCTCGTCGCTCATCGCCGGTTCGTCCGATTGCTCGACCGCGTTGGTCAGGCCGATCGGGATCAACGCCAGAAGCAGCGCCGCGGCAAGCACCGTCCAGCCGCGCGCGCGGGGTCGATAGCGGACGATCATGCCTATTGTCCGGGCAAGGAATCTCCGGCCCAGCACCACGCCGACCGCCCCGGGCACCGGGCGAAATCCGCCGAGCGACTCCATCACTCGCAGAATCGTCTGCCCATAGCCCCCGCGCGCCGGCCCGTCGAGCTGCGCCAGCACGGCCTCGTCGCAGGCCAGCTCGCGATCGGCCTGCCATCGCCGGGCAGCCAACCACACGACCGGATTGAACCAGTGCAGCATCTCGGCCACGATCCAGAGCCGTTGCACCGCCAGATCGTGTCGCCGGACGTGGGACAATTCGTGCAGAAACACCAGTCGCAGTTCGTCCGCCGAAAGCGTGGCCAATAGTGAGTCGGAAAGGATTATCCGAGGGCGCAGTACGCCGGCCACCGCGGGGCCCACCTTCGCCGAGGTGGCGACCAATTCCACGTGACGCTGCACGCCCAATTCGCGCTTCGCCGCCTCAAATGCACGCTGGACGTCGCAGTCCATCACCGGCCAGCATTGCCGTAGAAGACGCCGCAACCGAACGAGCATGACGAGGAGCCGAAGGACAATCAGTACCATGCCCACCAACCACACCAGGGAGACGATCTGCCACGGCGACAGCGCCGTCGCGCCGGGAACCGGCTCGGCCTTTGGCCGGCTCGTGCTCGGGTTGGGAAAGGGCGGCGCCGCCACGAAATCCGCGTCGGCCCCAACCGGCTCGGCCAGGGGCCCTGGCGGCTGGGTCGGGAGCAAGGCGATTGGATCGGTTGCCACCGACGGCTCGGTCACCTCGACGGCGGCTCTCAGCATCGGATTGACAGGTAAATAGTTGAAAAGGCTCACCGGGCTCTGCGGGGCGACGGGCAGCAAAAGCCGGCCCACGACGATCAGCCACAAGGCGCATCGCCATCGGGCCGAGAGTCGATCGCCCAGCAGCCAACCCAGAAGCAGCACGACCACCGCCAGCACGATCGCCTGCCACGAGGTCTCCAACACGTGGAGCATCACTTGGGCATAAGAAATCTGGGGCAGCGCTGCGCTATGCCCCAGCCACCCAGCCACTTGGGCCGAAACGCCACTTGCGGCATGCATCAGCTCTCCTCCTTCCCCTTTTCATCGAGCAGACGCTTGAGCTCGTCGATCTGCTCGGGCGGGATTTCTTCATTGCGAACGAAATGCGTCAAAAGCCCCGCGGCATCGCCGTCGAAGACCTTGTCGAGAAACGATTGCGTCGCTTGCCGGACGCACCGCGATTGGGTGACCTTCGGCCGATAGACGTAGCGGTTGTCTTGCTGCTGGGCAGTCAGGGCGCCCTTGTCGACCAGGCGGCCCAAGAGCGTCCGGACCGTGCGATGGTTCCAGCCGGTCTCGGGCACCAACTGCTCGATCACCTCGGCCGCCGTAGCGGCCTTTCGCCCCCAGACGACCCGCATCACGCGCCATTCCGCATCCGAGATTTTCATGGTGAGACTCCTTGTATGACCACATCCGTAGTCACGATTTGTATCACAACTGTAGTCACCGGTCAAGCGAGATTTTGGGCGATTTAAAAAAACGGCCCGAACGGGGGAGGAAGGCGGTAGGCAGTCCCGGCGCGCCGGGATAGGCAGCGGGCAGTGGTTTGATGGGTGCGTGGGCCATAGCGCAGCGCTAGCCCAGCGAATCACCGGCCGGAAAGTCCGTTGCGCCGGTCGGAAGTGAAAAGAGCGAGGCAAGCAGCCAAGACTACTTTCGTTTCAGGTCTTGTTTCGGGTCTCGTTTCAGGGTCAGTAGTTCCAAGTTTGGCTGGCTGACACCTCAGCAGGTCATCCTGAGCGTAGCGAAGGATCTCGATTGTCCAAGGAGATTCTTCGCTACGCTCAGAATGACAATGCCAGGTCTCAATGGAATTTGGAACTACTGAGGGTCGGTTTTCCGGTCAGATAGCCAAGCGAGGTCAGGAATCGGTCGGCCTCGAGCAGCGTCTCGTAATACTTGTCCCGGTTGAAGTTGAAGAACCCGTGCCGTTGTCCCTTGTAGATACGCAGCTCACATCGGACGCCTGCCTTTTCCATGAGCCGTTTGTACTTTTCGGCCGTGGCAACGGGCAAGTGCTGGTCTTCGGTGCCGAGCATCACCAGCGTCGGCGGCGCACTCTTGTCGATGTTGTGCATCGGCGAGAACTCCTTCCAGTAGTCCTTGACGCGATCGTGGCCGTAGCCGTCGGGCCCATTGTCGAAGACCGGGTTGAACAGGACCAGGGCATTGGGGCGGGCGCTGACGGACGTGTCCTCGCCCGGCTCGTTGAATCCCTTGAGCGTTGCCACCGCGGCGGCCACGTGCCCGCCGGCCGAGCCTCCGCCGGCCGCGATCCGATTCGGGTCGATGCCCAGCTCGCCCGCATGACGGCGAATCCAGCGAATGGCCGACTTGCCGTCTTTGACACACTCTTTGGGCGTGGTCTTGTGCCGTTTCTTGGTTCGGTAAACGGGACAGATGGCCACCATGCCGCGTGAGGCCAGATAGTGGGCTTGCCGGTGGAACTGGCCCGGCCCACCGCTGATCCAGCCACCGCCGAAGAACAACACGATCGCCGGTGCCTTGTCCGAAGGCTTGTGGCCCGGCGGATTGAAGATGTGAAGCCTTAGCTTGTTTCCGTCGACCGTCTTGTACGTAACGACCTTATCCGGTCTGGGCCTGGCAAGGGCCGTGGCGGTCACGGCCATGACGAGCAGTGCAAGAATGGCTGATTTCTTCATGCTGCGAATCCTGATTTCAATGGACACTTGGTGGACAGCGTTACTCACTGGTCCGAAGGTTTCATTATACCGGAAAACGGGGTCGGGATGTGAGGAGTCCAGTATTGGGAGATCGGCGGTGAGCCAGGCGGCGACTCTGTTGAGTACCTCTTGTGCCTTCGGCACACCGGTTTAAGAACCGGTGCTACCGGCCGCCTGCCGTCGTTGGGCTTCCGCCCGACGCTACTAATTGACTCCTCATCCCCAATCCCCAACCCTTAATCCCCAATTCCCACTTCTACTCCACCACGTCGACCACTTGCAGCTTGATCTCGTCCGAGTTGCCTTTCAACTCCGGGGCGTACATGGCCGAGGCACGGGTGGGCAGCGCACTAAAGCGGCCGGGGATTTCGGCACGCATCCGGTAGCTGACCGAGTGCTTGCCGCGGGCCAAGGCGCGGACGAGGAAGACGACCCGATTGTCGCGGAACTCGACGTAGGCGCCCAGGTCGTTGCCGTTGTAGCCACTGCGCTGCTCTACCGGTTCGAAGCCGGCCGGCTTCATGTCCTCGAAGATGAGGTACTCGTAGTCGTTCTTGCTGTCGATTTCCAGCTCGATTTCCACGAGATCGCCGCTGGTCAACTCGGCCAGGTTCACAAGCTCCGCGCGCTCGTACTTTTCGACGCGCTGGTCGACGACCTGGCCGCGCGAGCCGGCCGCCTTGATGGTCTTTTCGACCCGCTTGAGCCGGTAGTACTTTCGCTGAACCTTGATTTCCAGCCCGGCGGCCGTGATGAAGTCCTCGAGCGTGAAGTTGGTCTGATAGGCGTTGTAGTAGAGCGGGCCACGGCCCTTGCGTTTCAACTCGACCGTATGCTGGCCGGTCGAAAGCTCGTCGCCTTCGAGCACGAGACGGTTGTCGAAGTCGAACAGGTTCTTGGGGGTGATCTCGACCGCCTTTTGCAGCTTGCCGTCAAAATAGACCTCGACGGTCATCTCGGGCCGGTCCTCGCCGCTGGCCTTGAGGAAATCGGCCATCGCCTCGATCGAGATGGCCGTGTCGCGCGTCGAGTTCCAATAGGTGGCGTGCTTGCGGTTGTTCAGCAGATACTTGACCAGCCGCGGCGCGACTTCGCCCTTGGGATCGGTCCGGCAGAGCAGCTTTAGGTAGTAGGCCTGGGCCTCGTACTCGCTGCCGTACCAGCACCACCAGTAGCCGCCGGGCAGATTGAGCCAGGCCGTTTGGTTCTCGTCGTCCTGCTGCAAATACTGCTCGATGTTGCGCAGGATCATGGCGAGCTTGTCCTTTTCGCCCTGCTTTTGCAGGGCGATGCCGTACATCGCCTTGCTGTAGACGGCCAGCTTGGTCCGATCGCGATAGAGGTAATCGCGCATCGCGTCGTTCTTGACGCCCGCGTCGACCAGGACCATGTAGACAAACGCGTCGAGGTTGTCGGCGTGGCCCTTCGACGGCAAGTCCTTCTCGTGTCCCGGGTCCTTCTCGGCGTTGCGGAGCTTCTCGACTTGCTTATCCTGGTAGCGCGCGAGCCAGGCCGCGCCGCGCTCCAACACACCGGGTACCAGGGCCACGTCGTTGTGCTCGGCGATTTGCAGCCCGTGGACCACGTAGGCCGTCGTGTGCGGATACGACCGCTCACCCCAGCCGCTGAACCATCCCCAGCCGCCGTCGGAGCACTGCATTTGGGTCAGGGCCTTCACGCCGTCCTTGACCATGCGGCGGACTTCCTCCGCGTCGAAGACCGGGTTGCGCTTGTACCGCTTCCACTGCTCGGCACGTTTTTGATCGTCGCCGATCTCCTGGGCGTTCAGGTTGGTTCGCTTCCGGCGCACGGCCTCCAGGTCGATTCCCTTGTCGATCAAAATCCGCTGGACGATCACCGTCGGCAGGAACCGGCTGAGCGTCTGCTCGGTGCAGCCATAAGGATAATCGACCAGGTAGGGAAGCGCGTCGACCATGGCCCCGGCCAGCGTGGGTGAGTAGCGGACCTCGAGCCGAGAGAGCGCCGGCCGGCGGTCCTTCGGCACGTTGACCGTGAGCGTGCCGCTGTCGGCGCCGGGTCGGATCGAGCCCGAGTAGCTCTCCGTCTTGAGCATGCCGTGGACGTAGCAGGGAATGCGCATTTCCATGGCGTCCGACTCTTCGTCGGTCAGCGCTTTCATCCGGATCACGGCCTCGCCTTCCTGCTTGACCTGCACGCGCCAATTGATTCGCTTCTCGCCGCCCGGCTCGATGCCCACCGTGCGAAGAAGCTCGCTGGTGGTCAGAAGCTGTGGGCCGTCGAGCTCGATGGAGACCTGGACGCGTTTCTCGCTTTTCAGATAGTTGTGCACGTTGGCCGAGAGGACGACCAGATCACCCTGGACAAAGAACCGGGGCGTCTGCATCCGCAGGATGAGGTCCTTGCGCGTGACGACGTCGGTCTGGCCTTGGCCGACCTGGGTTCCGCGGCCCATCGCCCAGGCCTTGATCCGCCAGGTGGTCAGGTTCTCGGGCATGTCGAGCTCGACCTCGGCCGTGCCGTCCTCTGCGGTCGTCAGTTCGGCGACCCAGAGGGCCGTGTCGGCGAAACGGGTCCGGACGGTCGGCTCGACCAATTCGGCACCGCCATCCGGCGCCGCCTCTTCCGCAACGCCTAGGCTGTCCATGGCCATGTCGCCCTTGACAGCGGATTTCTTCATGGGGGCCGCCATCGCGGCATCTGGAACGAAGCCGCGACCCTGGCCCATGCCGACGGCGCCGCCGCGTCTCGTTTGGCCCCAAGTGCCCACCACTTCATCGAGCGCGGACTCCAGCTCCTCGATCTGCGTGGCGCCGAAGACGCCCAGGTTGTTCATCTTCTTTGCGCCCTTTCGGACCAGGTTGGTCGACATCCGGCCCAGGTTCGACTCGGTCCGCGGGCGGTGGTGGCGGCACCACTTCCAGAAGAATTCCTTGATATCGGGCACGTTCGATCCGCCCGAGATGTACTCGACCGACTTGTCGTAGATCGAGATCACCGTCGAGCCGACAAACGGTTTGCCCAGCAGATCGGTCAGCCGCACCTTGACCTTGGCCTTCTCGCCCGGCTTGTAGCTGTCGCTTGAGGGCTCGACGTCGACCGAGAGGATTCGTTTCTGGGGCGGGACGACGATCTGTTTCGACTCGGTGTAGACGCGGCCGTCGGCCACGGTGAGCGCTTCGACGAAGAAGTTGGGCATGTCCTTCTGCACGACACCGATCGGCACGACCGTGCTCTTGCCTTTCAGCCGAAGCGTTTTCGGCGGCAAGTAGATGCCGTTGGACGGACGCAAAAACAGCAGGACCGTCGAGCCGACCCGATCCGTGTTGATCTGAAGTTGGACCTTTTCGCCGGGCGCATAAGTCTGCTTGTCGGGAATCAATTCCAGGTGGTTGAAGCGGAACTGGCTGCCGTCGAAGCCTCGGCCGATGACGGTGAAGAGGTATCCGCCGTCGATGGTGTGCTCTTTGGCGTCGGTCAGTTGGTAGTTCAGTCGATACTGGCCGGCGCGGGAGGCCTTGAGTTGCAGCTCGGCGCGGCCTTCGTCGTCGGTATCGAGGTTCCAATTCTGCACGGGCGTTTCGACCGGCTTGCCGTCGCGGTAACTGATCTTCAGCAGGGCGAGCTTGCCTTTGCCTTTGACACCCTTGCCGGCGAGGGTTCGCGCGGCAAAGTCGGCCCGGACCACGTCGCCCACCCGATAGTAACCCCGATCGATCCAGGCGCAGACCGAAAACGGCTTTCGGGCAACCAGCACCGAGCCGGTGCCGACGATCGTGCGTCGCGACTGGTCGACGACCTCGGCGGTGATCGTGTAGCGGTGGTCCTGGTCGGGATGGACGAGCTTGGCCAGTTCGGTGTCGATTTCGACTTTGACCTCACCGTTAGGACCAATGTCGACCGTCTGCTCGGCGATCAACTCGGGCGGCATGTGCGGCCCGCGCCACCAGGTCGGGTGTGGGCAGTGCCAGCCCCACTTGCTCCAGCCGGGATACCACGTGTAGTCGCCGCCGAACCACCAGTAGCCCGGCCCATAGAGCCAGTCCCAAGGCCCGATCGGATACCATTGCTCATCGTGCGTGGTTCGAGTGATCTTGTACTTCACCTTGGCTTCGGTGACCGGCGAGCCGAAGTAGTACTTGGCCTTGATCACGGCCGCGATCTTTTCGCCGAGCATGACCGGCTCGGTCGGGGCGTCGACGGTGACTTCGAATTCGGGCTTCTTGTATTCCTCCACGCGGAAATGGCCCCCGCCCAAGTTGCGTCCGCCACTCTTCACCCGCATTGACCAGACGCCCAGCGCGGCGTCCTCGGGCAGTTCCAGCGCGTCGGCCATGCCGCCGTACTCATCGGCCGTGAGTGGTTTCTCGACGACCTTTTCGTTCTTCGGGTTGCGGATTTCGATCGTGAACGTCTGCCCGGCAAATGCCGACTCGTTAGGACGATCGTATTGCGCATGGGCGACCCAAAACTTGTAGTGGACCTTCTGCTTGGGCCGGTAGACGGGTCGATCGGTGATCGTGTAGACCTTCGTCGCCTCGTACTCCCGGTCGTGGTAGCGGCCGTACCAGACGCCCTCGAAGCCGAGATAGGCCAGCCGGCCCTCGGGCCCTCGGGCGATAACGAGCCACAGGTAGTGGCGATTCTGGTCGCGCGTCTCGGGCATCACGCGGCCTTGCGAGTCGGTGTATTCGGCGAACTGGAGCGTGTCGACCTGCAACCGGCGGCTCGCCAGCCACTTGTGCCGATAACCGAAGAACTCGACGTTGGCTCGGGCCACGGGCCGGCCGCTGGCGGCGTCGGCCACGTAGTAGAGGTTTCCGTCGCTGAGTTGCTTCTTGACGATCGCCGTGTCGGCGACCCAAAGGACAATCTCGCTCGTGTTGCCGTCGGCCATCTTGGCCTCAAGCAAATAGGCACCGGCTTTGCTAAGCGGCGTGGTGACCGTCACGCGCTTGTCGAAATGGTCCGCTCTCGGCTCCAGCTCCATTTTCCATGAGGCGACTTCACGGCCGACGTACTTTGTGTGGTTTTCATGAACCAGCCGGTAGCCGATGCCGCCCGGGTTGATCTTCTGCCAGTCGAGCTTCGCCGGCCTCGATTTCAAATAGGCCTTGATGTCGTCGAGCAACGTGTCGATCTTGATCGCCCGCGCGGTGAACGTCACTTGGCGGCCGTTGCGGAAGCGATATTCGACCGAAGCCCCCTGCCCGGCCGGCTGATCGCTGACCGGCTCGAACCGCCCCCAGTTGCCGACGATCTGATCCAGCCGCGCCTGCCAATGGCTCGCCGCACGAATGCTCCTGGCCTCGCGATAGAGCTCGACGACCCGGCGGCAGCAATCAGCGGCCTTGGGATACTGGCGCCGGTTCTCGAACACCTCCAACAGCCGCTCGAGCGCTGCCGTGCCGCCTTGCCGCAGGGTCTTTCGGTCGCCGGCGAGCTGCTGGTAGATCTTGATGAAGTTGAACTCCTCGGGCAGCGTGAACCGCTTGATGCCGGTGGCCAGCCGGGCGATGGTCTCGTTCTGGCCGAGCGTGTGCAGGGCGTAGGTGCCGCTTTGGTCTTCCTTCGAGTCGTCGACCGCGCGGCGGCCGAACCGCCAACCGAACTGGGCCATCGTCTGCACGCCGAACTGGCGGTGGAGAAATTCGGCGAATTGGAGTTGCACGTCGTCGCGCCGACTGGAGTCGTACTTGACGGCTTCCGCCAGGCACCATCGCCACCGCTGGCCGTCGTTGGCCGCCGCGTCGAAGCTCGGCGGGACGCCGTAGAAGACAGGATTGCCCTGTTCGTCGACCGGCGCCCCCTGCAATCCGGCATGGTGGCCGCCCCAGCCGGGCTCGTAGTCGGGCAGCACGTCCAGGTCGGTCAGGTATTGCAGCCGCCAGGCCTCGCGCCAGCCGCGACCACCGAGCCACATCCCGGCGAACTGCTCGAAGAAGGAAGCAACTTCGCGGAGCACACCCTGGTTCGACGGACGCCCGGCAATTAACTCGCCGGTGGCCTCTTGCTCGGCCAACGGCATCGCCTGCTTCATCAACTGCAGTGCGCGCACCCGGTCGCGTGTGGCCGAGTTGACCATACGGCCACCGCCCCGATGGCGACCTCGCCGGAACTCCCCGGCGATGATGTAGCCATAGTGCGGGTCGTTCGTGTAGCTGTGAGCGGCCGCCAGAAGCAACCGCCAGTTGCCCGAATGAGCCTTGACGACCGCTTCTCGAAAGGCGTCGACCTCGTCGATCCGGTTGAGTTGCCTGAGGCAATGGATCGCGAGATTCAGGTCGTTGGAAACCCACCTCGGGTCGGTTTGGGAATCGAGCGCCAGGCGGCGGAACTGTTCGTAGGCGTCCTTGAAGTTGCCCGCGTTCATTTCTTTCTGGGCTCCTTGGCGGGTTTGGGACTCACTTTGCAGGACGCCGGCGGTCTTCTCCGTCGGGGATAGAAACGAGGTGAACAGTACGAGCGTCACGAAAATCGCAGTGGTCTTCACGATGGGGCCTCCTTTTCTGTCGCTGGGTCGCGCGACGGAGCCATTCCTGCTCGGCGCGGGTTTTGTAGGTTTTTTGAGTTCCGGACGGTGTCTACGTGGTAGACGAACTGCCCGGTCAAAGAGTTCCTCTGGGCAAGCATACCGCAACGGGCCATTGTGGCTAGCCGTCCCGGTTGTTCTGTTTCTCGGGGAGCAGCGGCACGAGAGCCGTGTTCCCCCCGCTGGACGGGAGTTTTTCCGCGAGACGCCCGGGGGCGTGATCTTGGAGAGTTGTTCATTTTTTTGTTGCGTTGGGCCGATACCCAATTGACGCAGGACATGTACAGATGTACACTAGCATGGGAGGCTGCCCCGATGGAAAAACACCGACTTTTATTGCTTGACGAGCTACGGCGAAAGATTACTCGCCTGGAGACCTTTCGGCGGTCCGACCCATCCCGGCCCGTGCCCAGCGGCATCGACCCACTCGATCGGTTGCTCCGAGAGGATGGGTTTGCACGCGGTACGCTCGTCGAATGGTTCGATGCGTCCGAGGGCGCCGCGGCCACCACCTTGGCGCTGCTGGCGGCGCGAGGGGCGTGTGTCGACGGCCGAGCCTTGGTCGTCCTCGACCGGCGCGGCGAGTTTTATCCGGTCGAGGCCGTCCGTTGGGGAGTCGATCCGCAGCGCTTGATCGTCCTCCAGGCCAATGGCCGGGCGGACGTCGCCTGGGCAAGCTGCGAGGTGCTCCGCTCGGCGGCGGTCGGTGCCATGTTGGCCTGGCCGGAGCGGATCGCGGGCCGTGATTTTCGCCGGATGCAACTGGCCGTCGAGCAGGGAGGTGGCCTGGGGTTGCTGGTCCGGCCCGAGGCGGTTCGCCGCGAGCCGTCCTGGGCCGAGGTTCGTTTGCGGGTCGAACCGTTGCGCTGCGCCGACGACGCGCGGCGCCGGCTTCGCCTCCATCTGTTGCGCTGTCGGGGCATTGTTAGTGAACCAAGCGTGGACGTCGAGATCGATGATCAAACGTGTCGTGTGTATCCGGTTGCCCAACTGGCCGATTCAGCGAATCCTGCTCGCTCGGCCTGAGCTTCGTGACCGCCCGGTTGTGCTCGACGAGAACCGCCGGGGCGCGGCCCGCGTGGTAGCCTGCTCGGCCGGCGCGGCCCGAGAGGGTGTTGCCCCGGGCATGACGCTCGCCGAAGCGAGTGCCCTGATCGGCGAGTCGATGCTGCGGGCCGAAGCGTACGATCCGGTGGCTGATCGAGAGGCGCTGGAGACCCTGGCGGCCGGCTGCGGGCGCTTCAGCCCCGTGGTCGGTCTGGAGGACGCCGAACGTCCGGAGTGCCTGCTTTTAGACGTCGGCGCGGTCGGCCACCTCTTCGGCGGCGAGGCGGTCCTGGTCCAACGAATCGTCGACGATTTTCGCCGGCGCAAGCTCCGGGTCCACGTGGCGGTGGCCGACACCCTGGGCGCCGCTTGGGCCGTGGCCCGTGGTTTTTCAGGTCCCGACGGTGTGCCACTGCTTGCCCGGTGGGCAAGCAGTGCTTTGACCGATCGCACTGCTTCTGGCGAAGCAGTGGCACACGAGAAATTGCTGGACGGTCTTGAACCATTGGTCCGTGACCCATTTTCCCATTGGGCCATTGTCCCGTCGGGCAAAACCGTCGAAGCGTTGGCTGCCTTGCCGATCGACGCGCTGCGGTTGCCGCCGGAGGCGGTCGCCTTGCTTGGCGGCTTGGGCATCCACGAAATTGGCCAGCTCATGGCGCTGCCGCGCGACGCGTTGGCTTCGCGTTTCGGCGCCGACGTGCTTCGGCGGCTCAATCAGGCACAAGGGCAGACGGAGGAGCCGATCAAAACCTATCGGCCGCCGGCGGCCGCCGCGGCCGAGCACGTGTTCGACTATCCGACGGCCCATCGTGCGGCACTCGAAACCAACCTTCGGCGGCTCGTCGAACAATTGACCGACGAGTTGGCTCGACAGCAGCAAGGCGTCACACACCTTCGCTGTGAATTTACCTTGGAGAGGGGACTGTCCCGATTTTCGCGCAGCGAAAATGGGACTGTCCCCCTCAGCATTTCGCGCGTCGAGGTGAGCCTGTATCAGGCGAGTGTGTCGGTCAAGGATTTGTTCGAGCTGACGTGGATGCAAGTCGAGAAGCGATTGTTTTCCTCGCCGGTCGCGACGATCCGCCTTGAGGCGGTCGGCACCGCGCCGCTGGAGTATCGCCAGCAGGAACTGTTCGCGCGAACTCCGCACGAAGACGTCCGCCGGCTGGGGCGATTGATCAGCCGGCTCACCGCTCGGCTGGGTCGCACGGCCGTGTTGGGCGTGCGGTTGGTGGCCGACGCTCAGCCCGAGCTGGCTTATCGCTACCGGCCGTTGGTTGACCGGCGACGTGACCGGCGCAGGCGAGCTGGAGTGATGCCTGCTGGGTGCCTGGCCATCCCGGCGCGCTCCCGGCGCGCCGGGATAGCCATGCCGGGCGCTACGGCCGGCCGTTCCAGCCAATCACTGCTGGGCAAGCCAGCAGTGGCACACCCCCGTCCCTTGCTCTTGTCGGCCCGGCCGATCCCGTTGCGGCTGACTTCCAGCGGAGCGGGCGGCAGTCCATTACGTTTCCAGGAGCACGGCCGCTCTCATCGGGTCACCGCGGCCTGGGGGCCCGAGCGCATTGAAACCGGCTGGTGGCGAGGACGAAGCATCGGCCGCGACTACTATCGGGTTGAGACGTCGCAAGGCCGCCGGTTGTGGCTTTTTCGCCGGCTCGGCGATGGAAAGTGGTTTCTCCACGGCCGGTTTCAGTAACGTCACAAAAAGTAAATGCGATCAATTAGGGAACCACAGATCCCGGCGCGCCGGGACAGATAAACACAGATAGGACATTGGCAAAGCGGCTTTGTGTGAGAAGGAAAAATGGGAAAGGGGAGAAATGGGAAGTATCCCGGTCCTCCCGATGCAATCGGGACATCGGAAGGATCAGAAATCTTTGGCGTCAGTCACCTATAAAAGGCAATTCCAGTAGTTCCAAGTTTGGCTGGCTGACACCGTAGCAGGTCCTCCTGAGCGTAGCGAAGGATCTCGATGGCCAAGGAGATTCTTCGCTACGCTCAGAATGACAATACCGGGTTTCAATAAAACCTGGAACTACTGAATTCCCCTTTTCTCCTTCTTTCCATTTTCCCTTCTCTTACACATCTGCTATTCGGCTGAGCCGTTACGTAAAAACCATCTGTGTCTATCCGTGTTCATCTGTGGTTTCAAAAATGCCCTACGCCGAACTCCACGCCAAGACGAATCTTTCCTTTCTCGAAGCGGCTTCGCATCCCGACGAACTGGTCCGCCGCGCGGCCGAGTTGGGCCTTGCGGCGCTGGCCGTGACCGACCGCAATAGTCTGGCCGGCGTGGTGCGCGCGTTTACCGCCGCGGGCGATCTGGGCTTTCGGCTGATTATCGGTGCCGAGATCACGCCGCTCGACGCGCCGCCGGTCGTTGTTTGGGCAACCGATCGGGCCGCCTACGGACGGCTTTGCCGGCTGATCACCCGGGGACGACGCCGCAGCGAAAAGGGCGACTGCCGAATCACGCTCTCCGACATTGCCGAACATGCCGGGGGACTGCTGGCCGGCGTAGTGCCCCTTGGGGGCTGTCCCGATTTTTGCGAAGCAAAAATGGGACTGTCCCCTTTGACAGGCGTGACCCAGGAGCATGGCCACGCAAGCGAGGCCATGCCACCCGATAGCTTTTCCAGCACCCTGGCACGCTATCGCGAAATATTTACCGACCGTTGCTATCTGGTGGCCGAGTTGCATCATGGGCCACACGACCGGCGGCGGCTGGAGTGGCTTGTGGAGAGCGCGCGCTGCGCGGCGGTTCCGCTGGTCGCCGCCGGCGACGTGCATTACCACGTGCCCCAGCGCCGCGCCTTGCAGGACGTCTTGACGGCCATCTGTCACGGCACGACCGTCGCCGGTGCCGGGGCGTTGTTGGCGGCCAACGCCGAGCGAGCCTTGCACTCGCCGGAGGAAATGGCCCGGCGCTTTGCCGCCGTGCCCGAGGCGATCGAGCGGACCCTGGAGATTGCCGATCGGTGTACGTTTTCGCTCGGGGAGCTTCGCTATGAATATCCCGAGGAGTTAGCCCCGCCGGGCGAGACGCCCACGAGCCACCTTCGCAATCTCGCCTGGGCCGGGGCGCGGCGGCGCTGGCCGGTGGGCATTCCGGCCAAGGTTCGGAAGCTGCTCCGCCATGAGCTGACGCTCATCGAACAGCTCGGCTATGAGGCCTATTTTCTCACCGTCTGGGACCTGGTCCGTTTTGCCCGGCGGCGCGGAATCCTCTGCCAGGGGCGGGGCTCGGCGGCCAATTCGGCCGTGTGCTACTGCCTGGGCATCACGGCGGTCGATCCCCAGCAGACCGACGTGCTGTTCGAGCGGTTTGTCAGCCGCGAGCGTAACGAAGCGCCCGACATCGACGTCGATTTCGAGCACGAGCGCCGCGAGGAGGTGTTGCAATATCTCTACGAGAAATACGGCCGCGACCGGGCCGGGCTGACGGCCGAGGTGATTACCTATCGGCCGCGCTCGGCGGTGCGCGACGTCGGCAAGGCGCTGGGGCTTTCGCTCGATCGGGTCGACGCCCTGGCCCGGCGGCTCGAACACTTCCGCGACGAGCCCGATCTGGCCGCGCGGTGCCGCGAGTCGGGCATCAACCCGGAGTCCACTGTCGGCCGTCAATTGGTCGAGTTGGTCGGCCAGTTGGTCGGTTTTCCGCGCCACCTTTCCCAACACACCGGCGGCATGGTCATGACCCGGGGACCGCTCTGCGAGCTGGTGCCGATCGAAAACGCGGCCATGGCGGACCGGACCGTCATCCAGTGGAACAAGGACGACCTGGATGAGCTGGGCATCCTGAAAGTCGATTGCCTGGCCCTGGGCATGCTCACGGCCATACGCAAATCGTTCGAGCTGGTCGAAAAGCACGACGGCCGAAAACTGACCCTGGCCACGATCCCCGAGGATGATCCGGACGTCTACGCGATGATCCGTCGGGCCGACACGATGGGGGTGTTCCAGATCGAAAGCCGGGCGCAGATGAGCATGCTTCCACGGTTGAAGCCGCGATGCTACTACGACCTGGTGATCGAGGTGGCCATCGTCCGGCCCGGACCGATCCAGGGCAACATGGTCCATCCCTATCTGCGGCGTCGCAACGGTCAGGAGCCGGTCTCGTATCCCAGCGAAGCTATTCGTGAGGTGCTCGAAAAGACGCTCGGCGTGCCGCTCTTCCAGGAACAAGCCATGCGGCTGGCGGTCGTGGCCGCCGGCTTCACGCCGGGCGAGGCCGACCAGCTTCGCCGCGCGATGGGCGCGTGGCGCCGGCCCGGGCTGATCGACCAGTTCCACCAAAAACTCATCGCCGGGATGCGCCGCAATGGGCTGGGCGAAGAATACGCCGAGGCCGTCTTCCGGCAGATACGCGGATTCGGCGACTACGGTTTTCCCGAATCGCACGCCGCCAGCTTCGCGCGGCTGGTCTACGTCTCGGCCTGGCTGAAATATCACTACCCGGCCGCCTTCACTGCTGCCTTGCTCAACAGCCAGCCGATGGGTTTTTATGCTCCGGCCCAACTGGTCCGCAACGCCCGCGATCACGGCGTCGAGGTCCGGCCGGTCGACGTCAATTTCAGCCACTGGGACTGCACGCTGGAGTCAGTAGGCAGTAGGCAGAAGGCAGCGGGCAGCGGGCAGCAGGCAGCGGGCAGTGATCAATTCATAGCGTCGGGCGGAAGCCCGACGGGGGTGCCTGGGCCAAAGCGAAGCGGTGGCCCAGGGAACTTGGCCCTCCGCCTCGGCTTTCGCATGCTCCATGGGCTTTCGGAGAATCACGCCGAGCGGATCGTCGCCGCTCGCGCCGATGGCGCGTTTGAGTCGATGGCCGATTTTGCCCGACGGACTGCCCTGCCCCGTTCGGTACTGGGCCGACTCGCCCGGGCCGGGGCGTTCGGCTCCTTGTCGCTGGACCATCGCCAATCGCTCTGGCAGTCGTTGGCCCAAGACCCCAAGCCGCTGCCGCTGTTGGACGGGCTGCCGCCGGCCGACGAAAAGCCAAGCGGCCTGCCGCCGATCTCACCGGCCGAGACGGTCCTGGCCGACTATCGCGCGGGCGGCCTGTCGCTTCGGGCCCATCCGATCTCTTTCTTGCGCGAGCGGCTTGCGCGGCGCGGCGTCATCCCGGCGGCACGGTTGAAGACGACTCCCGACGGGCGTCCGGTCCGCGTGGCGGGCATCGTCCTGGTCCGCCAGCGGCCCGGCACGGCCCGTGGAATCACGTTTGTCACGCTGGAGGATGAAACCGGCGTGGCCAACCTGATCATCCGCCCCGACGTCTGGAAACGTTTCCGCGAGGCGGCCCTGGGCGCGACGGTCCTGCTGGCCGGTGGCCGATTGCAACGCCAGCAGGGCGTGATCCACGTCCTGACCAGCCGGCTGGAAAACCTGTCGGAGTGGATGTCCACGCTTGGCCGGCAGTCACGTGATTTCTGTTAGGCCTCATCGGAGAATCCAACCCAAGGGTGGCTGGGCCATAGCGAAGCGGTGGCCCAGTGAAGTGAATTTGACCGCGGAGAACACGGAGCAAGTAGGGTGGGCATCGCCCACCAAGAACTTGTGTCAGCATCGACGCTTCTGGTGGGCAATGCCCACCCTACGCACTGCTGGGCAAGCGACTCGACTGAGTTCGTCGAAGTTCAGCAGTGGCACCTGGCGGTGTGAGAATTTCCGGGTTGTAACGCGGCCTACATCACTTCGGCGGTTACCGCGTTGAACTGCTCGGCCACGGATGGGCGAGAGAGCACGATAAAGGTAAAGACGCCCAGTATGGTGCCCAGTGGAAAGCCCAGGCAACAGACGGCAGCCACGACGAAGCAGAAGGTTCGGTTCTTTCTGCGGCTCAGGCAGTGGCCCGTGTAGAGCTTCAGTGCCGCGATGACCGCCGAGATCACAAAGGCGAAGAGGCCCATGAGCATGAAGAACACGCCGAAGAAGGCAAGCGGCACCGCATCTTTTTCCGCGGGAATGGAAAAGGGTAGTACGACAAGGACGAGACCGACCAGGACGTAAATCAGTGGAACCAGCGCCCAAAGTGCACCAAGTGCGCCCAGGATGTAGTAAAAGATCGACAGCAGCTTGAGGTGCTCGTCGTCGATGGCACGGCAAACGGCGTTGTCGTTGTCCATGGCTGCCTCCAGGACGGGTAGTAGTGCGTCTACCCTCAAGTGTCAGGCACGAGTTGGGTGCCATGGGCGGCTTGCCCGCCCTTGCCGGAGTCTCGTTTTGCAGCGGCAGACAAGCTGCCGCTGGCACCCAATCATCCAATCACCATACATGA